>OLNW01000007.1_pt1 | contig 298608 bp, 240 predicted proteins | sample 1672121 | NCBI WGS metagenome assembly OLNW01 (sample SAMEA3136648, study PRJEB25190) | human gut metagenome
TGGGCAATCTGGGGCCCGTCCCATTTTTCGCCAGACACCGACGCGGTGGTGGGCCGTGTGTACCGTGGGCGGGGGAGTTTGGGGGCGATGTGAACGGCGTGTAAAGGGACGTAAAAATCGCCTCAAGGTCAACTTGAAGGTTGAGGTTCGCGGGCGTGGTTCTACAGGTGGCATCCCGCCGTTGCTGTAAACACAACATATTGTGTTTTCGAACATATGCTTGGGGGTGTTTTGCAATATATGGTGAGTGGAGTAGTGGGGCGGGGTGGGGGAAGGGGTGGGGAAAGGTGTTGAAAAATGGGGCGGTTCCCCATATTATTAATGACGTCGACAAGCGGGGTGGTTCCCCGCGTACGTGCCATCTGAGTAACCGAGGGGAGGGCGCACATGGGGATGACTGGTGCATACGAGCGCAATCTCGATGCAAAAGGTCGTCTGTCCCTGCCTGCACCCCTTCGCGAGGAGCTTGGAGAGCACGTTCGCGTGTTCAAAGCCCTGGATGTCGATGCTCTGTACGTGTTCTCTGCCGAGGCCTTCGATAAGTGGGTCGAAGGACTCTTCGCGGGTCGTGAGGGCCACGAGGGTTTTAACCCGCGTGACATTAATGACCAGAAGCTCATGAGGGCGATCAACAAGCGCACCACGTCGATGGACGTGGACAGCGCCGGTCGTATCGGTCTTTCCGAGTCTCTCCGCAAGCAGGCGAACCTCGACCGCGAGGTCACGGTTGTGGGCAACTACGACCACCTTGAGGTTTGGGATCGCGCCGCGGCCGATGAGGACGATGACGATGAGGCCCTGCTGGACCTCTTCTTCTCGTAAGGGCAAGGCACGGGTAACGGATGGAGCGTGTGATCTTGACACAAGAATATCGGCATGAACCTGTCATGCTCGGCGAAGTGCTTGAGTCGCTGCGGCTAAAGAGCGGCTCCGTTGTCTGCGATTGCACCCTTGGCGGTGCCGGCCATTCGGTAAAGATGGCCGCGCAGGTGGGGGAGACGGGCCTTTTGCTCGGCGTCGATCAGGACGACATGGCCCTCGAGGCCGCTGGCGCCCGTCTGGACCGCGAGGTTCCAGGCGTTCCGCACCAGCTGCTGAAGGGCAACTTCGGCGACTTGGACGAGCTACTTTGCTCGGCCGAGGTGCCCGGGGTCGATGGCTTCCTGTTCGATTTGGGCGTTTCGTCACCGCAACTCGATATCCCTGGCAGGGGCTTTTCGTATAACGAGGACGCCCCATTGGACATGCGGATGGATCCGGGTAATAACACCTTAAATGCAGCTGAGGTCATCAACACCTATAACGAACACGACCTCGCCCGGATTCTACGCGTCTACGGCGAAGAGAAATTCGCCTCGCAGATTGCGCGCGAGATCGTGCGCCGCCGCGAGCAAGAACCGATCGAAACCACCGGCCAATTTGTCGAGATCATCAAGGCGGGTATCCCGGCTGCCGCTCGTCGGCATGGTGGACACCCGGCCAAGAAAAGTTTCCAGGCCATTCGCATCGAGGTCAATCACGAGCTCGATGTGCTCGAACGAGGGCTTGATGCCGCCACCAGGTGGCTCAACCCGGGCGGACGTATCTGCGTCATCTCGTATCACTCGCTCGAGGACCGTATCGTAAAGAACCACTTTAAGGAGATGAGCCAGGGGTGCACGTGTCCGCCGGAGATTCCGGTGTGCGTGTGCGGCAACGTGCCGATACTCAAGGTCATCACCCGCAAACCCCTGGTTGCCCAGCCTGATGAGGTTGAGCGCAACCCTCGGGCGAGATCAGCCAAGATCCGCGTGGCGCAGCGTCTGTAGACACGACCGCGCGATATTGGACCTCCCGCTCGCACCATAAACGAAGCTTAAACACACTACCAACGTACTCGGGATGGGAGGCGGCATATCATGGGCTACAACACTTCAAGCGCAGCACTCGCCTATGATATGAACGCCATGCCCGCCTATCGTGAGACGCCGCAGGCCCCCGTTGCTCCCCGTGAGCAGCGCACGCCGCGCTTTGATGTCTACACGGGCGCGGGCCGTCAGGCAAACCAGGCGGTAAGCCCGGTTTTCATGAGCGTTCTTAAAACGTTTTGCATCATTGCGGCTATCTTCATGACGATCGGCGTCGCCCGCGTGGCGCTCGCCGGCGTTACGGCCCAGGTGCTCAACAGCAACGCCGAGCTTACCAACACGCTCGAAAAAGCGACCGATGAGAGCTCCGACCTGGAGGTCATGCATTCGGTCTATGGCGCCGACACGCGCATTCGCGACCTTGCGGGCGCTTATGGCATGGTGGAGCCCAGCGAGAGCGTTACACTGGACTTTTCGCAGGATGCAGCCGCGGGCGCCAACGCGACCGCGACCGCTCAGTAGCAAGACGGTAGCTGAGTATGACAAATGACTATCGCCGCGGTTCCGATGGGGGCCGCGGTTCTGGACGTCCCTCGTCGCGGGGACGTTCTGGTTATCAAGGAACGGGTCGGCAATCTTACAACGCCGGGCGGTCCCGTGGCAACGACCCGGCGTCGCGACTTCGCGGCTCGGGCGGTCCTCAAGTGCATAACACCAGGTCGCGCAAGAGTTCGTCGACCGAATGGCTCACAGGCACGCCTCTGCCTCGCCGCAAAGCCGTCATGGGATTCATTGGGCTTGGCTTGGGCTTGGGCGTCTTTCGCCTTGCCGACTATCAGGTTGTCGAAGCCGATAAACTGCGCGAGCGTGCCGATGCGCGTCGCCTGCTTGCGCAGACCCTCTATGCCAAACGTGGCACCATCTACGACCGCAACGGTAACGTGCTGGCGTCGTCGGTCGAATGTCGCAACATCGCCGTGAACCCGCAGCTTGTCGAGGACGTTGACAAGACGGTGTCGGCGCTGGTCAAGGCAACTGGAATCGATAAAAAGACCTGCCGCAAGCTCGTTGAGTCCGATGGCACCTGGGTGTATATCAAGCGCCAAGCGGACGAAGACGATGCTGCGGCGCTGGAGAAGAAGAACCTGCCCGGCGTGCTTTTTGAGCAGGCCATGAAGCGCGTATATCCATACGGCAATCTGGCATCGCAGGTGCTGGGTGTAGTGAATGTGGACAACGACGGCTTGACGGGTCTCGAAAAGCAATACAACAAGCTTCTGACAGGCACGAACGGTTCTCTCGTACGCGAGCGCGCGAGGGACGGCAGCTATATCGCGGGCGGTGCCTATAAAAAGGTGGCTGCGGTCGACGGCGTTGATATCGTGACGACGCTCGACGTCAATATCCAGCGTGCGGCCGAGGATGCCCTGGCAGAGGCAGTTGAGAAGACTAAGGCCAAGAACGGCTCGGCGCTGGTCACCGATCCTACGACAGGCGAGATCTTGGCAGCCTGCTCATATCCGACTTACGACCAGACCAATCTGGAAAACGCCAAGACCGAGGATATGAACTTGCGCCTGGTCACCGACGCCTACGAGCCCGGCTCGGTCTTTAAGACGCTCGTGGCAGGCGCCGGCTTCGACTTGGGCGTCGTGCGATCGAGTACGTCGTTTGAGGTGCCGGCGAGCATCAAGGTGGGCGACGATACCGTCACCGATGCTGACAAGCGCGACTACGCCATGACCATGGATGTGCGCGAGATGATGCGCCGTTCGTCCAACGTGGGCTTTGTCCTGGTGGGGCGCAAGATCGGTGCCGACGACTTTGCCGCCTATGTGGACAAGTGGGGCATCGGTCATAGCTCCGGTGTAGATTTTCCGGGCGAGAGCCTGGGTATCGTCAAGGAGCGTGACCAGTATGACGGCGCCACGCTGGGCTCGATGAGCTTTGGACAGGCACTGTCCGTCTCGCCGATTGAGATCGCACGTGCCGTGGGCGGCATCGCCAACGGCGGCGTGATGATGACACCGCACTTCTATAAGTCCAGCAAAGGCGACGAGAAGGACTGGGGCGAAGGCGAGCGCGCGATTTCGGAGGACGCCGCATCCCAGGTGACATCGTGCATGCAGACGGTCGTGTCCGAGGGAACGGGCGTTGGCGGCGCGGTTGACGGCTATGACGTGGCGGGTAAGACCGGTACGGCCGAACGAGCCGACGAGAACGGCGGTTACCTCAAGGAGAACTACATGTCGTCTTTTATGGGCTTTGCACCGGCACAATCGCCCAAGGTGCTGTGCTATATCACGCTCGACGGAACGCCGAGCGGCTCAGATGCCGCTGCGGTGCCGTTCCAGTCCATTATGGCCAACGCGCTCGACGTGCTGGGTATCCCGCACACGAAGTAGGGGGTTACAATCTTTGGGGCGTGGTTTGTTGTCCCATATGAGGGTGTTCACATGCCCTGCACCACGCATGTGCGGCGCTGGGATACAATACGCCGATAGCATTATTAGGTTTACAGGGGAGCTGCAATGATAGAGATCGCCGTCAACAACCTCGCGGCCGCAACAGGGGCCCGAACCGTGACGGGAGAAGCCGATCGGGTATGCCGCGGGTGCGTTATCGACTCGCGCCAGGTCGAGGAAGGGACGATTTTCGTCGCCTTTCCCGGTGAAAACGTCGACGGCAATGATTTTGCTTCCCGTGCCGTCCAGTCGGGTGCCGGCGCCGTCGTGATGACGCGTGAGCCCGAGGCCGAGCTGGTCTCGCTGGCGCAGGACAAGGGGTGCGCCATCCTGCTGACCGATGATCCCGAGGAGTTTCTGCTGCGTTTGGCGCACACGTATCGCCTGGAGCTTGGCTGCCTGGTCGTTGGCATTACCGGTTCCATCGGCAAGACGACGACCAAGGACGTGCTCGCCGCCGTGCTCGCCAAGCGCTATCGTGTCTGGGCCACCAAGGGCAATTTCAATAACCTGATCGGCATGCCGCTCACGGTGCTTTCCGCTCCGGCCGATACCGAGGTCCTGGTGCTCGAGATGGGCATGAACCATTTCCACGAGATTGAGCGCCTGTCCCAGTCCGCCAATCCCAACCTTGCCATCGTGAGCAAGATTGGTACCTCTCACATCGGCATTTTGGGCAGCCGCGAGAACATCGCCCGCGCTAAGGCCGAGATTGTCCAGGGTATGTGCGCCGCCGGCGACTTCTTGCCGCTGCTGGTTTTGGGCGGTGAGGACGACTTTACGCCGTTCATTCGCGATACGTTCGCCCAGCCTGCTGGTATCGACGTTATGCTGGCCGGCGTCTCGGACGACGATGAGGTCCGTGCCCGCGACATTCGTGTTGATGACGAGGGACGTCCGGTCTTTACGCTCGATTTTGGCCAGGGTGAGACGATCGATACCATGCTTGCCATCCCCGGCGTGCAGTCCGTTCCTAATGCCGTTAAGGCCGCCGCGGTTTCCTATCGCCTGGGCGTGACGCCCGAGCAGATCGATGCTGCTTTTAGGGGCCTCACGATCACCGGTCACCGCCAGGAGATCAAGCGCGCCAAGAGCGGTGCCCGCGTCATCGACGATTCCTATAACGCCAGTGCCGAATCCATGGCTGCTGGCCTCGATCTGCTGTGCTCGCTTTCGTGCACGGGGTCTCGCATGGCGATCCTGGGCGAGATGGGCGAGATGGGCGATGAGGCTCCTCGCATGCATGAGCTCGTGGGCGCCTATGCCGCCGCCAAGAAGCTCGACATGCTGGCGTGCGTGGGTGGTGAGCTGGCCCAGCTTATGGCCGATGCCGCGCGCATGATGGGCATGGACGAGGACCGCATCCAGGTGTTCTCCGATTATCAGCAGGTGCTCGACCGCATGGGCGGCGCGCTTGAAAAACATGATGTTGTACTGGTCAAGGGTTCCCGCTTTGTTGAGCTCGACCGCTTTGTGGAAGGTGTGTGCTAGCCCATGTTCGGCAATCCCTCGTATCCAACGTATCAGGCTTTTTTGGGGCTTGGCATCGCCGCTGCCATTGCGCTGCTGCTCATGCCGTGGTGGATCAAGCTGCTCAAGGTCGAGGGTATCGGCCAGCAGGTTCGTGCCGACGGCCCCAAGCGTCATTTGGTTAAGCAGGGAACGCCCACCATGGGTGGCGTTGTCATTCTCGTCGCGATTTCGCTGACCTGCCTGCTGATGGGCAAGCTCACCACCGAGCTCGTGCTCGTGCTGCTCGCCACGCTGGCGACCGGCGTGCTGGGCCTGATCGACGACCTGACCTCCGTTACGCATGGGCGCTCGCTCGGTCTGACGCCTCATGCCAAGATGATCGGCCTAACCATTATCTGTGTCACCTTTACGGTACTTGCCGTCAACTGGTGCGGCGTCGCCCCCGAGATTCGTTTTCCCGGCGGCCTGACGATTGACCTTGGCGTGCTTTCGACCACCATCTGCGGCCTTTCGTTCCCGTGGCTCTACATTGTCTTTTGCTGGCTGATGATCGCCGGTCTTTCTAATGCCGTGAACCTGACCGATGGCCTTGACGGTCTTGCCGGCGGCACCTCCATGATTGCCATGCTCGCCATGGCTGCCATGGCGTTTTTGCACGGAGACGTGAACCTGTCCATCTTCTGCACCGCGTGTGCCGGTGCCTGCTTGGGCTTTCTGTGGTTCAACTGCTATCCGGCGAGCATCTTTATGGGCGATACCGGCTCGCTTGCCCTGGGCGCCGCGTTTGCCTGCACGTCCATCATGACCAACACCGAGGTCGTCTCCCTCATCATCGGCGGCCTGTTTATCGTTGAGACCCTGTCGGTCATGATTCAGGTTGTCTACTTCCACTTTACGCACAAGCGCGTCTTCCTTATGGCGCCCATCCATCATCATTTCGAAAAGAAGGGCTGGGCCGAGACCAAGGTCGTCATCCGTTTTTGGATTATCGCTGCGGCCTTTGGTGCCGTTGGCCTTGCCCTGTTCTTCCAGTTGGGATAGTGGTCTTTCATGCCTCTTGCTGATGTCTTTAGCCTGCTCGTTTTGGGTCAGGGCAAATCCGGTCTCGATGTCGCCCGCTGGGCGCTGGCACATCCCGAGCGCGTAAGCGCCGTTACCGTGTATGGCGGCGGCACCTCTGAGCCCAATGACGCCACGCGTGCGCTCGAGGCTGCTGGTGCGTCGTTTGTCTATGGGACCGAACAGGTCGAGGGCGCCTATGACGTATGCGTGACGTGCCCGGGCATCTCGGAGTTCTCGGGCTTCTTTAAGGCCGGGCGCGAGCATGCCGCCCAGATTATGGGTGAGCCCGAGTTTGCCTATCGCCTGTCGCCCGATAACTGGATTGCCATCACGGGCACCAACGGCAAGACGACCACCACGTCGCTGACTGATTATCTGCTTAAGGCTGCCGGCGAGGCCAGCGTTGCTGTCGGCAACATCGGCGAGCCGCCGGTCAACGAGATTGACGGCCGAGCCCACAACGAGTGGTTTGTGGCTGAGCTCTCGAGCTATCAGATTGCTACGACAACCGAGCTCCACCCCCGCGTGGCGGTGCTGCTCAACATCACTCCCGACCACTTGGGCTGGCATAAGAGCCATAAGAACTATGCACTTGCCAAGATCAAACTGTTTGACAATATGGTCGATGACGATCTGGTGGTTGTCGACGTCGAAGACGCCGGCATTCACGAGTTCGATGAGTACATCTACACGCCGGGTCGTCGCATCTGCAAGGTTGCCTTTGACGAGCCTGAGGGCGAGGATGCCGCCTTTGTGCGCGATGGCAAGATGATCGTGCGTCTGAAGGGTGTCGAGACCCCGCTCATCGCTACATCCGAGCTCAAGATCTCGGGCCATCACAATGTTATCAATGCCCTGTGCGCTGCCACGGCTGCCTTGGCGGTCGGTGCCGATGTCGATAGTGTCTGCCGCGGTCTTGCCTCGTTCCAGCCGCTCGAGCACCGCGTGGAGCCGTGTGGCGAGATTGACGGCGTGCGTTACGTCAACGATTCCAAGGCGACCAACACCGATGCGGTCGAGAAGGCACTGACGGCATTTCCCGATGACGACGTGATCTTGCTGCTCGGCGGCCACGATAAGGGCACGCCGCTCACGGACTTCGCGCGCGTCGTTATGGACAACGTGCGCTCGGTCGTCTGCTTTGGCGATGCGCGCGAGCGCTTCACCGCCGCTATGGACGAGGCCGATGTCGATGGCGATGTGGATATCGCCCAGGCGGATGACCTGCGCGATGCCGTGGACGTTGCCCGTTCGCTTTCGAGCCGTGGTGACGTGATCTTACTTTCTCCTGCCTGCTCTTCGTTCGATGAGTTCTCGGGCTATGAGGAGCGCGGCCGCGTGTTTAAGGACTACGTGGCTCAGCTTGCCGCTACAGCGAAATCACAAATGGAATAGGGGTTGCGGTGAGAGAGGAGAGCCCCCGACAAGGTATGAGGAGGCCCGACTCGGACCGTGCTTCCTCACGTCGCACCACACCGCGTTCCAGCCGCGGCGGGCAGTCGTTTAGCGAACGCTATATTGCCGGCGTTCCCGCCCGTATCATGCGCCCCCGTTTGATATTCATGGCCTGCTTGTTTACCTTGGTATGCTTTGGCCTGCTGATGGTGTACTCGGCGTCTTCGGTCGAGGCGCTGCACGAGAATGGCTCGGCGACGTTTTTTCTGGGTCGACAGGCCGCGTTTGCCGTGGTCGGTGTTCTGGCGCTGATTGCCATCGTGCGCGTTTTGCCGGACAGCTGGTTTGGGGAGGATGTGCTCAGGATCTTCCTCATAGGTATGATAGGGCTACTGTTTTTGGTGTTCTTGGTGGGCAGCGGCAGCCGTGGCGCCACGCGCTGGCTCAACATCGCCGGCATTCAGTTCCAGCCTTCCGAGTTTTTAAAGCCATTTGCCATTGCGTATTCGGCCATCATGCTTGACCGCTTCTTTTCGCCCGGTGGCAACATCAACGAATTCCTTCGCAAGATGGGCATCTACCTGGGCATTTCGCTCTTTCTGATCTTTATCCAGCCCGATTTCGGTACTGTCCTGATCATCCTGTTGACCCTCATGTGCATGGCGTTGTTTGCGGGTCTCGACCCCAGATTTATCATCGGCGTGATAATCTTCGGTATTCTCGTGATCGTGATTGCGCTTGTCGCAGAGCCGTACCGTATGGTGCGTATTCAGGTTGCCTTGAACCCTTGGGCCGACGAGTATGGTGATGGCTATCAGGCCACGCTTGCCATCATGGCCTTTGCTTCGGGCGGTCTGTTCGGCCGTGGCATCGGCAACTCAACCATGAAGTACTCGTATCTGCCCGAGGCGCACAATGACTACATCTTGGCCATCATTGGCGAGGAAGTCGGTTTTGTCGGAACCGTGCTGTTCTTCTTGGTGTTTGCGATGCTGATCTACTCGGCGTTTCGCATTGCCGAGCAGGCGACCGATCGTCGGGGCGCGCTCATGGCGTCTGGCTCCGCGGTCATTCTCGCGGTGCAATTTCTGATTAACGCGCTGGGCATCCTCAACGTGTTTCCCATGACGGGCAAACCGTTGCCGTTTATTAGCTACGGCGGTTCGTCGATTATCGTGTCGCTTATGCTTGCCGGGTTGATCCTGCGCGTTTCGTACGAGAGCGCCCGCCGCGATGAGTATGATCGCCGCCGTGAGAGCTTTGCCGTTATGGATGAGAGCACCGCCGGCGTGGCCCATGTGCGCGGTGAACGACCTTCGCGTAGCGGCTTTACCGTTCTGGATGGCTCTGCGACCGAGCCGGCAGCCCGCCCGCGTCAGCGAACGGCTCTGCAAGGTCGTCCTCAGCGCCCCACTCCTCGCAATGCGGGCGGCGGATATAATCGAATCGATTTGAACTCGGACCCGTCGGCGCGTCTGCGTACCGACGACCAGGGACCGCGTGTACGAAGGGACTACCATGACCGATAAAATGACCGTTGCTATTGCAGCCGGCGGCACGGCAGGACACATCAACCCCGCGCTCGCCTTGGCCGAGGAGCTGCGTGACCGTGGCCACCACGTTGTGTTCGTGGGCCAGTCGCGCAAGCTCGAGGGTCGTCTGGTTCCCGAGGCTGGGTTTGATTTTGTGCCCATTACGGTCACGGGCTTCGACCGCTCCCGTCCTTGGACGGCGCTGACCTCGCTGTGGCGTGTCAACAAAGCCAAGCGTGCGCTCGCCAGTCATTTCTCAAAGGTCGGCAAGCCCGATGCCGCCATTGGTTTTGGTGCCTATGTCGAGGTTCCGCTGCTGGGGTGGTGCAAGGGCGCGGACGTTCCGTATCTGCTGCATGAGCAGAACTCTGTTCCGGGCCTGGCAAACAAGATGATGAACTCCCACGCCGCCCGCGTGTGCATCTCGGTGCCGGCAGCGCGTTCGGTCTTTGAGCGCGAAGGTGACCCTGACCACGTGCTCATGACCGGCAACCCCGTACGTCGCTCGGTGATCGAGGGCGATCGCGCTCGCGGCCGCAAGGCACTTGGCGTTCCCGAGGACGCTACGCTGCTGCTCGTCTTTGGCGGTTCACTTGGCGCCCAGCACCTCAACGAGCGCGTGGCTTCGCTCAAAAACGAGCTGCTTTCGCGCAAGAACCTCTATGTGTTGCATTCGACGGGTGCCGACGGCTTTGAGGAGACCGAGCGCGCTTTGGCGCTGACGCCCGAGGAGGCGAAGCGTTACCGCGTCCAGCCTTACATCGACAACATGGGCGATATGCTGGCTGCTGCCGATTTGGTGCTCTCGCGTTCGGGCGCATCGAGCGTGGCCGAGATCGCTGCGCTCGCCGTGCCCTCGGTGCTCGTGCCGTACCCGCATGCGACGGCCGACCATCAAACCACCAATGCCCGTTATCTGGTCGACGCCGGGGCCGGTGTGCTCTGCGCCGATGCCGATATCGACGGTTCTGCCTTTGCCGATGAGCTGCTGCACCTGGTCGATGACGCGGCGGCGCGCGACGCCATGCGTCAGGCGGCGCGTGGTCTGGCTCAGGATAGGGCCGCCGCTCTTCTGGCGGATGCGGTAGAGGGTTTGCGTTAGTTAGACGGGATATCGTCGGTCGCCCTCGCGCTGATGCGGTTGGTGCGGTACAGTTAACGGGTTACAGGCAGTGTTTACGCAAGGAGTACACGAGCACATGGCTGATTCCCAGACTGCAACCTCCGCGCCCGAGTTTAAGAGCGCCCACTTTATCGGTATCGGCGGCGCCGGCATGAGCGGCATCGCCCTCGTTCTTCACGAGCGCGGTTATGCCGTTACCGGCTCCGACCTTAAGACGTCACGTTATATTCGCCAGCTTACCCGCGCTGGTGTGAAGGTGCATGTGGGCCATGAGGCCGCCACGATCGACGAGGTCAAGCCCGACGTGGTTGTTGTCTCCACCGCTATTCCGGAGTCCAACCCCGAACTCGTGCGCGCTCGCGAGCTTGGTATTCCCGTGTGGCCCCGTGCCAAGATGCTCTCTGCTTTGGGCCACGGCTACACCACCGTCGCTGTTGCCGGCACGCATGGCAAGACCACCACGTCTTCGATGTGCGCCACCATGCTCGACCGCATGGGCCTGGATCCGAGCTTCTTGATCGGCGGCATCGTCGAGGGCTATGACACGAACGGCAAGAACGGCTCGGGCGACTACTTTGTCGCCGAGGCCGACGAGTCCGACAGCTCCTTCCTGTTCCTGAACCCCAACGTGGTCATTGTGACCAACGTCGAGGCCGACCACCTCGATCACTACTCGGGTATCGAGGAGATCGAGGCAACTTTCGCCAAATTCATGAGCCTGGTGGGCGAGGAGGGCACCGTCATCGTTTGCGGTGAGGACCCGCATCTGGTCGAGCTCGCCAAGTCGACGGGCCGTCACGTGCTTTCCTACGGCTTTGCCGAGAGCAGCGACATCGTCTGCATGCACCCGGATGTCAAGGGCATCCAGAGTGACTTTATCGTTCGCTTTGAGGATGGCACTGAGCATGCCGTGGAGATCAAGAGCAATCCCGGTCGCCACAACATGCTCAACGCCACGGCGGTGCTCACCGTCGCCCATGTCCTGGGCCTTGACATCGACGCCGCCGCCAAGGCGCTCTCGAGCTTTGAGGGCGTCCGCCGTCGCTTTACCCACGTGGGCGATATCGATGGCATCACCGTGGTCGATGATTACGGCCATCACCCCACCGAGATCAAGGCGACGCTTGCTGCCGCTTCGTCGCTGGGCTACAAGCACGTCGACGTCGTGTTCCAGCCGCACCGCTATTCGCGCCTGCAGGCCCTGTGCGACGACTTTGCCGATGCATTTGCCAATGCCGATAAACTGCTGCTGATTGATGTGTTCTCGGCTGGCGAGATGCCCATTCCGGGTGTTACCTCTAAGATGCTCGCCGATACCGTGCGCGCCAAGCATCCTGGCAAGGAGGTCGTGTACTGTTCCAGCCGTCTTGAGCTTAATCAGGAGCTCGAGCAGATGGTGGGCGAGGGCGACCTGCTGCTCACTATGGGTGCCGGTGACGTTACGACCGTCGGTCCCGAGTTCATTGAGTATCTGACTGCCAAGAAAGACGCTTAAGTCTAATGGGTCTGTTTAACGCCGTCATGGCGCTCTCGGGCATGATCGACACGGATGTGATTGAGGACGAGCGCCTTGCGCGTCATACGAGCTATCGTATCGGCGGCAAGGCCGACCTCTTTGTGACGTGCCATAGCTATCATGCCCTCCGCCGCGCCGTGGCGGTGCTCGATCGCGAGCAGGTGCCGTGGGTCATCATCGGCAAGGGCTCCAATCTGCTGGTTGCCGATGGCGGTTATCGCGGCGCCGTCATTTCGCTCGGACGTGAGTTTCAGCGCACGGTTGTTGCCAATGACGGTTGTACGCTGACGGTCGGTGCGGGCGTGATGTTTGCGCGCCTGGTCAACGATGCCCTGTCGCGTAGCCTCTCGGGCCTTGAGTTTGCCGTTGGCATCCCTGGCTCGGTTGGCGGTGCGATATCTATGAATGCCGGCACACGGACCGAGTGGATTGGCTCGCTGGTTGAGGATGTCGTAACGTTTGACCCGGCATCCGGTATCAAGCATTATGCGGGGTCCGAGATCACTTGGGGCTACCGCGAATGTAGCCTTCCCCGCAATGAGATCATCCTCGAGTGCGTGCTCAAGCTTAAACCGGCGCCCAAGGCCGACATTCGCGAGCGCATGGAACGGTACCTGACGAGGCGCAAGCGTACGCAGCCCATGGGTCGCGCATCCTGCGGGTCGGTCTTTCGTAACCCGCCCGATGCGAGTGTGGGCAAGCTTATCGAGGATTGTGGATTAAAGGGTTTTTCGATTGGCGGCGCGGAAGTTTCGCCCGTTCACGCTAATTTTATCGTTAATAACGGAACTGCCTCGGCCGATGACGTTGCCGCGGTTATCAGACATGTGCACGGAAAGGTGAGGGAGGCGTATGGCATCGAGCTCAGACCGGAAGTTAAATTCCTCGGCTTCTAGAGCATCGAAACCCACCTTCCGCCGCGCCGGAGGGCGTTCCGGCGCGCCTGCCAAACCTCAACGCAATACCGTCGCGCACTCTAAGCCTGTCGGGCATGCTCGACAGACCAGTCGTCCGGTCGTCGGCTCGCAGCTCGGTAATCGTCCGGCTGCAAAAAAGTCCTCGCGTCCCTCGGTGACGTCAAAGCCTGTTATGGGCGCCAAGCCTGCCCGCCCCATGGCAACTCCTAAGCCCTCGACGGGAACTAAAGCGGCGCGTCCAGGTCGCACACTGGGCGCATCGAAACCGCGCTCGCTGACATCGGTGCCGCCTACCGCCAAGAAGCCTTTGAGTAAAAAAGGCGTAAACCCGTTGTCTTCACTTGGGGCGATGGCAAATAAAACATCAGACGCCGCTTCTGTCGTTGCAGGCAAAGGCAAAATCGTGGGCGGAGTTCTGGCCGCCTTGGCCGTGCTCGTCGTCGTTGCCGTCGTGGTGATCAACTCTGGATTGTTTACCGCCACTGATATTCAGATTCAAGGCAGCGAGCATGTGACGAAGCACGATGCTATCCAGCTGATCGATTTGCCCGAGGGAACGTCGCTTTTTAACGTCGATCCCGACCAGATTACCGAGGATCTCAAGCAGAACCCGTGGGTCTCGGGCGTGGATGTCCAGCGTCAGTTCCCGCATACGCTCATTATTACGCCGATGGAGCGCAAGGTCATCGCAATTGCCTATATCAGCTCCGATGACCTTGCCTGGGCCATCGGGGATGATGACACCTGGATCGCCCCGCTGTCGACGTCGGTCGAAGTTGACGACCAGGGCAACGTCATCACGACAGGGCAGGGCTCAAATACCCTGACCGGCATTGATGCCGCACTTGCGCTCGCTAAGCACTATGGCGCGGTGTTGTTGACTGATGTCTCGGCGGATGTCGCTCCGGTTTCCGGCCAGGCAGTGAGCTCCAAGGCCGTTAAGGCTGGGTTGGATTATGTGCGTGGTTTTTCGAGCGAGTTCTTGGGACAAGTCAAGGATATTTCCACGCCTTCGGTCGAAGCCATCTCGGCAAACCTCAATAACGGCATTGAAGTGTCGCTGGGCGATTCGGACGATATCGTCAAGAAGGAACGCGTAGTCACCAAGTTGCTTTCGCAGGTAGAGGGCGTAACGTATATCAATGTGCGCTCTCCGGGTAACTACACATTTAGGAATGCTCCGACCTCGTAGCGCTGGTTGATGCTTTGTTGAGGGGCCATACCACGCCGTTTATCTGGTTTGTTTGGTTTTCACGGTCAATTATTTGACTGATACGTTCATAATGTGCAACCATAATACGGTTTACCTTTGCATTTACTTTCAACCTGAAGGTTAATGTGCGCAGGGGTCGACCCATGCTATGGCTATAACCTTTGTTCGGAGGACCGACATGCACGAGACAGAGATCAACAACTACCTTGCCGTCATTAAGGTGGTCGGCGTCGGCGGCGGCGGTACCAACGCGGTCAATCGAATGATCGAAGAGGGCATCCGCGGCGTCGAGTTTGTTGCCATCAACACCGATGCTCAGGCACTCGCGATCTCTGATGCCGATATCAAGGTGCACATCGGCACCGACCTTACCCGCGGCCTGGGCGCCGGCGCCAACCCCGAGGTTGGCCGCAAGGCTGCCGATGAGTCCCGCGACGACATTGCCGAGGCGCTCGCTGGCGCCGATATGGTGTTCATCACCTGCGGCGAGGGCGGTGGCACCGGTACCGGCGCTGCTCCTATCGTTGCCGATATCGCGATGAACGAGGTCGGCGCACTGACCGTCGCCGTCGTGACCAAGCCCTTCACCTTCGAGGGCCGCAAGCGCAAGAAGAGCGCCGAGGAGGGCATCAAGACCCTCTCCGATTGCGTCGATACCATGATCGTCATCCCCAACGATAAGCTGCTCGACATCGCCGAGAAGAAGACCACCATGCTCGAGGCCTTCGCGATTGCCGATGGCGTCCTTTCCCAGGGCACCCAGGGCATCACCGACCTCATCACCGTCCCCGGTATCATCAACTTGGACTTCGCCGATGTTAAGACCATCATGAAGCAGGCCGGTACCGCCATGATGGGTATCGGTACCTCTTCTGGGGATACCCGTGCCGTCGACGCTGCCCAGCAGGCCATCTCCAGCCCGCTGCTCGAGAGCTCCATCGATGGCGCCACGCGCGTGCTGCTCTCCATCGCCGGTTCCAAGGACCTGGGCATCCAGGAGATTAGCGACGCCGCCGACGTTGTCGCCAACGCCGTCGACCCCGAGGCCAACATCATCTTCGGTACCGTTGTCGACGAGTCCCTGGGCGATCAGGTGCGTATCACCGTCATCGCTACGGGCTTCTCCGACTCCAACGTCAACCGTCAGGACGAGCTCTTTGCTGCTCAGCAGTCTCAGAGCAAGGCCGCTGCCTCCGCTGAGCCGCAGCGCACCGCTCCTGCCACGAGCCCGGCTCAGGCCGCTCCGACCCGCAACGTCGGTGGCACCGAGCTTCCTAACTTCGGCAACGATCAGTTCGAGCTTCCCGACTTCCTGAAGCGCGGTAGCTTCTAAGTCGTTCTTTGCATTGTTGTGCACAGGGGCGTGTCCGTATGGACGCGCCCTTTTTATTTCGACTTTGTAAACTAGAACCTCCAATCTCTTTACGTTCCCTTTACGATTGCCTCCAGCGCAGCAGGTATCCTTTTAGAGAAGTATGACAGCCGTATAAACGCGGGCTGTAGCGGCGATGCCGCGGTACTTGTGTTATTAGGAGGCTTTAGTATGGCAGCACGTGCGGACAAAGTTTCGCGTGTCGACCATGATGGAGTTACGTTGGTGGAGGGCGCGACATCCGATGTTCGCTTTGCCTTCACCGAGCGCGCCGGTGGCGTTTCCGAAGATGCGTACTCCTCACTCAACTTGGGCTCGCATGTTGGCGATGACCCCTTTGCTGTTCAAGAAAATCGTCGTCGTGCGCTCGAGGCTATGGGTGCCGCCGAGTGCGAACACAACCTGCTCGTTCCCAATCAGGTCCATGGTGATCATATCGTTGCGGTGACCTCGAACGGCGCCGATGACCTTGAGGACGTTCGCGAGCAGATTGCCGAGGGCTGTGATGCCATCGTCTGCACGGCGCATAACGTGCCCGTGCTGCTCTGCTTTGCCGACTGCGTTCCCGTGGTGCTGGTGGCCCCTGGCGGATTTGCCGTGGTGCACTCCGGTTGGAAGGGCACGATTGCACGTATTTCTGCCAAGGCGTGCCAGGCGCTTTGCGATGCTGCCGGCTGCGATGCGAGCAACGTTTCCGCCTATATCGGCCCCCATATCTTGGGTGACGAATATGAGGTATCCCAGGAACTCATGGATCGCTTTGCCGCCGAGTTCTCTTGCATCGATGCGAGTGCCTCTCACATGCTCGATCTTTCCGCTGCCATTCGCGAGGCGCTGGTAGATGTCGGTGTCGACGCGGATAATATCGTGGATACCCAGCTTTCGACTGTGCGTCAGAACGACCGCTTTTATTCCTACCGTAACGAGGACGGCAGCTGTGGGCGCCATGCTGCGATCGGCGTGATGCTATGAGAAAGATCGTATCGGTCCTGAGCGCCGCTGTGCTTACGCTTACGCTGTGCGCCTGTTCTTCGGGATCTTCTACCTCTTCCATTACCGTCGCCGGCTCCACGACCTGCCTTCCTATCGCCGAGATTGCGGCCGAGGGCTTTAAGGAGGAGACCGGCATCGACGTGCTCGTTTCCGGTTTGGGTTCTTCCGCTGGCATCGAGGCCGTCAGCGCCGGCACAGCCGATATCGCCAGCTCCTCCCGTGGACTCAATGCCGACGAACAGGATCTGGGCCTGACTCCCATCGTCATTGCCCACGACGGTATCGCGGTCATCGTGAACGACGATAACCCGGTCGATAACCTCTCGACCGAGCAGCTCCGCGATATTTACGCCGGCAAGATCACCAACTGGAAAGAAGTCGGTGGCGAGGACCTGAGGATCCAGGTCATCAATCGAGATGAGGCGTCCGGCACGCGTGAGGCCTTCCGCACCATCGTGATGGACGGCACCCCGTTCGATCGCCGCTCGGCCGTTCTTTCGGGCACGGGCCAGGTGCGCGACGTGGTATCTCGTTCGCGCGGTGCCATTGGCTACATTTCGCTGGGCTTCGTCGATAGCCTCAACGCCAAGACCTCGGTCAAGGCCGTCTCGGTCAATCATGTTGAGGCGTCCGAGAAGACGGTCGCGAGCGGCGGCTATCCCATCTCACGCGACCTTTACTTCTTTGTGAAGGGTGCGCCTTCGCAGCAGGCGCAGGATTATATCGACTATGTGACGTCCGAAAAGATGGACAAGCAGATTCGCGAGGCGGGCTTTATTCCCGTCACCAACGACGAGAAGGGGAGTGAGTAGCATGGAAGCACAGGAAAACTCCCAGACTGAGCAGAATGTTCAGACGCCCAAGAAGCGCGAGCTGGCGCTCGTATCGCGCAGTACCTATATCAAGGAGAAGGCGCTGCAGTGGATCTTCTTTGCCTGCGCGTTCTTGGCGGTCGTTACCGTCATCCTGATTTTTGTCTTTACCACGTACTCGGCGCTGCCCGTCTTTACTGACATCGGTCTGGCGGACTTCTTTAGCTTTACGTGGGCGCCTTCCGAGGGCCACTACGGCATCTTGTCGCTGCTTGCCGGCTCGGGTCTGGTGACCGTCGGTGCGCTCGCCATGGGCGTGCCGCTGGGCGTGGGTACGGCCGTTTACCTGGTCGAGATTGCCAGCAAGCGCGTGCGCAAGCTCATCAGCCCCGCCGTTGACCTGCTGGCGGGCATACCCTCCATCATCTACGGCTTCTTTGGCATGATCATCATCCGCCCGTTTATCGCACAACTGACCGGCGGCCTTGGTTTTGGTGCGCTGACGGCGTGGTTTGTGCTCGCCATCATGATCGTCCCTACCATCACCACGCTCACCATCGATGCTCTCAATTCCATTCCCATGGGCATTCGCGAGGCATCGTATGCCATGGGCGCCACCAAGTGGCAGACCATCTATAAGGTCGTGCTACCTGCCGCGAAGCTGGGTATTGTGGACGCCATCGTTTTGGGCATGGGGCGCGCCATCGGCGAGACTATGGCCGTGCTCATGGTCGTGGGCAATGCTCCGGTCATTCCCGATAGCATCGCGAGCCCCATCTCGACGCTCACGAGCCAGATTGCGCTCGACATGAGCTACTCCTCGGGCTTGCACCGCTCGGCGCTCTTTGGCATGGGCGTGGTCCTGTTTATCATCTCCGCCGCGCTGGTGGGCATTGTCCGTCTGATTTCCAAGAAGAAGAGGGGGTAGGCTATGTCCGATTTCGTTGACACGACGGTCGATACGACCTCGTCGCGCGAGCGCATTAAGCGTGCCCTTTCCCACGGCAAGAAGGGCCGCATCAACAAAGACCTGTCCAACAAGATCATGCTTGGCGTGTTTCGTGCCGCTGCCTACATCACCACGCTGGTGCTGGTCGCTATCATCGCCTACGTGGTCATTAACGGCCTGCCACATATCTCGCTCGACTTTATCTTCGGTTGGCCCCAGGGCGTCAACGCCGAGGGCGGAATTTGGCCCACGATCGTCTCGACCGTCTATGTGACGGCGCTCGCCATGCTTATCTGCACGCCGATCGCTGTGCTGGCAGCCGTCTATCTGGCCGAGTACGCCAAGCAGGGCAAGGTCGTCGAGCTCATTCGCTACGCTGCCGACGCTTTGGCCTCGGTGCCCTCCATCGTTATGGGTCTGTTTGGCTACGCCTTGTTTGTCGAGGCCATGGGCCTGGGCCTTTCGATGGTCTCGGCCGCTCTGGCACTCGCGCTCTTGATGCTTCCCATCGTCATGCGCACCACCGAAGAGGCCATTCGCGCCGTTCCGCGCTATATCCGTTGGGGCGCGTACGGCCTGGGCGCTACCAAGTGGCAGGTTGTCTCCAAGATCGTGCTTCCTTCTGCCTTTGGTCGCATCGCCACCGGTATCGTCCTTGCCATCGGCCGTGCCATCGGCGAGACCGCGGTGGTGCTCTACACCATGGGCCAGGCCATCAATCTACCTATTTCGCCGCTCGATTCCGGCCGCCCCATGACGGTTCACCTGTACCTGCTTGCCAACGACGGCATCAACATGAACGCAGCCTACGGCACCGCGCTCTTGCTGATGGTGATCATTCTGGCCTTCAACCTGTTTGCGCGCTTCCTGTCGCGCAGGCGTCGCTAGTTAAGGAGTCCCATGTCCGTTTATCAGTCCGCTCCCACGCTGGAGCAAGCGGCCATTACGGCCAAGGATTTCAACTTTTGGTACGGTGACTTTCATGCGCTGACGGGGCTTGACCTCAACATCGCCAAAAACGCCATCACCTCCTTCATTGGCCCTTCGGGCTGCGGTAAGTCGACGTTTTTGCGCTGCATCAACCGCATGAATGACCTGATCGAGGGCACGCGCGTCGAGGGCACCATGACGCTCGACGGCAACGATATCTATGCCGAGGGTGTCGACCCGGTCGATCTCCGTCGTCGCGTGGGCATGATCTTTCAGCAGCCAAACCCGTTTCCTAAATCCATCTACGAGAATGTCGCCTTTGGCCCTCGTCTGCAGGGCGTGACTAGCAAAAGTGACCTCGATGACATCGTGGAAGAATCGCTCAAGCGCGCCAACCTCTGGAAAGAGGTATCCAATCAGCTCAACAAGGATGGTTTGGCGCTCTCGGGCGGTCAGCAGCAGCGTCTGTGCATCGCGCGCGTGCTTGCGGTGCAACCCGATGTCCTTCTGATGGACGAGCCCTGCTCCGCCATCGACCCCACGTCTGTCTCTAAGGTCGAGGATCTGATGGCCGAGCTGGCGCCCGAGATGACGATCATCATCGTCACGCATTCAATGCAGCAAGCAGCTCGTATCAGCGACTACACCGCTTTCTTCTTGCAGGAAGTTGCCGGCGAGCCCGCCACACTCATCGAGTATGGTCAAACCGACGCGATCTTCACCAGCCCGGTGGACTCGCGGACGGAAGACTATATCACCGGCCGCTTTGGCTGATCGGTGCGACTAGTCCCAAGCCGATCGGACCTGGACCGGTGCGTATTCACTGTGCGGGCGGCATGACCGCACCCAACTGATTGGAGTGAACCATGCGCAAACTGTTTTCCCGTCAGCTCGTCGAGGCCCGTCACGAGATGCTGAGCATCTATGAGGCCGTCGATCTGGCCCTCCACGATGCCGTGAAGGCCTATGTGACCGACGACCGCAAGCTCGCCACCAAGACCAAGAAGCGCACGCTTTCGATTGACGCGCGCTGCGCCAACCTGGAGGCCGTCTGCTACAACCTGATCGCCACGCAGTCACCGGTCGCCTCCGACTTCCGCCTGCTTCAGACGATCATCTACGTCGACTTTAACCTGCAGCGCATGACCGATAAGGTCCGTCAGATCTGCCGCGCCACGCGTCATATGATCAAGGCTGACATCTCGCTGCCCAAGGAGCTTGTCGGCACGGTCGAGGCCGAGGCTGAGGCCGTCTACCAGGTGCTGGGCTCTTCGCTTTCTGCGCTCGTCACCAATGACATGTCCATCATTTGCAACTTGGCCGTCGAGGACGAGCCAGTGCACGCCGCCTACGAGAAGTTCTTCCGCACCTTTAACCGTATGGATGCGGGCGACTTTATGGACGACGACAGCAACTATGACGACCTGCGCCGCGCCATCATGGTTTCGCGCTACCTCGATCGCATCGCCTCGATTTCCATCGATGCCGCCTGCCGTCTGACCTTCCTGTTGACTGGTCAGCGCATGAATGCCGGCGATATCGCCCGCACTGATGAGGATGAGCTCGAGAGCATGCGCGTGCCTTCGGGCGAGGGTGTTATCATGAGGCCCGCCGTCGACGCGCGCTACGTTGCCAAGGTGCCCGTTAACGAGGTCAGCGAGGGTCTTCGCTATCTGCTCGATCATCTTGAGGACGAGGACGATGGCGAGGACGACGAGGAGTAAGTAACCCCGTTCGTCGAAAGATTGTAAATACCTAAGTGAGCGCGGCCTTGCACATGCGGGGCCGCGCTCTTGCGTTAGCATGGGACTACTTGTTTGGCTGTCAGCGGAGGCGATTAGCAATGGATAACTATTTGGACTTGATGCGCGCTCGCCGCGAGCAGATTCTGGAACGTTTTTATGCGGCGCTCGATCGCGCAGGCCGTCCCCACGACGCCGCGAGCCTCATTGCCGTGTCCAAGACCGTTGGTGTCGATGAGACCGTTGCCGCCATCCAGGCGGGGTATCGCCATTTTGCCGAGAACCGCCCGCAGGAGCTGGTTCGCAAGCTCACGGGTCTGGCGGAGCATCCGGAGCTGCCCGAGGTGCGCTTCGATATGATCGGCAACCTGCAGACCAATAAGATAAATGCGGTGCTGGGCTCAGCCGAGCTGATTCACTCGGTGGGTTCGCTGCATCTGGCGCAGGCGATCTCGAGCCGTGCTGTCCGCAAGATTGAGGCAGGCGAGCTCGCCGGCCCCCAGCGTGTGCTCATTGAGGTCAATGTGAGTGGTGAGGAGTCGAAGGGAGGCTTTTCGCCCGATGAGATTCGCGCCGCCGCGGGTGAGCTTGCGGAGCTTGAGGGAATTTGCGTGCAGGGGCTTATGACTATGGCGCCCCGGGGGAATAAGGATGTGGCACGCCGCACCTTTGCGGGGCTTCGTGAGCTGAGGGATGAGCTGGAGGCGGCGCATCCCGATTTGAACCTGCCCGAGCTTTCCTGCGGCATGAGCGAGGACTTTGAGCCTGCCCTTGAGGAGGGCTCTACACTCGTTCGCCTGGGCAGGGTAGTATTTAGCCCGGAGTTTGCAGTAAAATAAGGCTCTGAAGTGCGCACTGATTATCGGGGCGCCTGCACTAAACCGCGAGAGGACACAACCATGGGCTTCCTTGACGAGATTAAAAATAAGATGCACCTGGGCGGCCAGCAGGGTTACGACCAGGGTTATGGCCAGGACGACGACTACGGCTACGATGACGGCTATGACGATAGTTATCAGGGCAACGGCTACAGCGGTGCTTCGGGCGAGGGCTTCTACACCCAAGACGAGCCGAGCAACGGCCTGCTTGGTCAGACGCGCCGTGGCGAAGCTGAGTCGGTTGCCGTGTATACGCGCTCCGGTCAGCTGGTCGGCGATGACTCCCGCCATGCCACGACGTATAACCCGCCTTCGCGCTCGCAGGACAGTGTTGCGAGCGGTTATCGTCCTGGTGCCTATGACACGCCGTCGAGCTACGCCGAGAACACCCGCGCCCGTGCCGCCGCTGCACCCGCGCCTGCACCGAGCGATGCCTCGGCCTATGCGAGCAATATCATCAACGCCACGCCGCAGCTGCCGGCCTATGTCCTGCGCCCCGAGAGCTATGACGACGTGGAGACCGTGGTGCGCCGCGTTCGCACCAAGCAGCCTGTCGCACTGATTTTTGTGGGCGTACGCACCGAAGTTGCCAAGCGCGTCTTGGACTTCTCTTACGGCTTTGCCTGCGGTCTGGGTGCCACGGTCAAGGAGGTGGGCGACCGCGTGTTCATGGTGCTGCCCGCCGGTTGCGAGGTCAAAGATTCCGATCTCAAGAAGCTTCGTGCCGACGGCTACCTCAAGTAAAGACAAGACGAGGAGATTCCCATCAACATCTACACTATCGTCCAGCTGGTCAACACGCTGTTCAACTTCTATTCCACGCTCATTGTCGTCTACTGCTTTATGACGTGGATTCCCATGAAGCAGGGTGGTTTGCTTCAGGATATTGCCGCGGTGCTTGATAGCGTGTGCGGTCCGTGGCTCAACCTGTTCCGTCGTTTCATCCCGCCGATGGGCGGTATCGATTTTTCGCCGGTCGTTGCGATTATTGCGTTGCAGTTGGTGCAGAGGCTGGTTCTGCAGCTTCTTATAGGTATACTCGTGTAGAACTGACTTAGTAACTTACGTCGGGCGTGTAGCGCCGAGGCGATGAAAAAGGAGACTTGTTATGGCTATTACCCCTGCAGACATCCAGGCTCAGACTTTCTCTGAGGCCAAGCGTGGCTACGATCCTGCTGAGGTCGACGTCTTCTTGGAGACGCTGTCCTCCGAGGTCGACGCTATGCTCGCTAAGATCGTCGACCTTAAGGGTCGTCTGACTGCTACCGAGCAGCAGCTTGCCGATGCGCAGGCTCAGCTTGCCCAGGCTCAGGATGCCACCGCCCAGGCCGTTCCTGCCGCCCCCGTGGCTGCTCCCGCCCCTGACTTCTCCGCTCAGGAGCGCCAGATTTCCGCTGCCCTGATCGCTGCCCAGCAGACCGCTGAGACCATCGTTAACGATGCCAACGAGAACGCTGAGCGTATCCGCAATGAGGCTGACGCCAAGGCCCGCGAGGTTATCCGCCAGGCTCTGACCGAGAAGCAGGCCGAGCTCGAGGAGATCGATCGTCTCAAGGCTTCCCGTGAGGAGTTCAAGGCCGAGTATCTTAAGCTCATCCAGCACTTCATGGACGATGCCCAGAACTCCTTCCCGGCCGACCTCATGGCCTCCACACCGGTCGGTTCTGCCGCTTCTCCTACAGTGACTGTTCCCGCCGAGCCGCTGCCCGTCGCTGACCCGGTTGTCCCCGTGGCCGATCCCTTCGCCCCGATCGACAACTTTGCTGCCGACGACCTGGACTAACATTCGGCCTACAATTTAGTGCCTAGAAAGGACCCGCAGCTTGCGGGTCCTTTTTTATGACTGTGCCGGGGTGCGTAACATAAAAACCGAGCCCTGCACATAGTGGCGCAGAACTCGGCGAACGGATGAACGGTCAAGGGTAGGTTTTAAGGCATGTCCCAAAAATCTACTTGAGGAGGAAGTCGGAGAGGGGAATGGTGCGGGCCTCGCGATGCTCGGGATCGGCGATGTGGTCGGCAGGATAGCCACAGACGAGCATGTGATAGGGGTAGACGCCCTCGGGCAGGTTGAACCGCTCCTGTGCCACCTCAGGCTTAAAATGGCATACCCAGCACGTTCCCAGACCCTGCTCGGTGGCCTCCATCATCATCTGATCACACACGATGGACGTATCGATTTCACTGGAATTCATCTGGTCATACGGGCGCACCCAAGCATCATCGGTAACGCTGCAAATAAGGAAAACAAGCGGAGCCCCAAAGATAGACCCATCACGAGCAAACCGAGGCTGACAAGCAGCAGCCTTCTCCAGAAGCTCAGGCGTATCCAACACCATCACACGAGAAGGATGATTATTGCAAGCAGAAGGAGCAATCCGCCCAGCCTCAACAATGGCATCCACCACAGCTTGCTCAACAGGACGGTCCTCAAACGAACGACAAGAATACCGACCACGAGCCAGATCCAAATAACTCACAACCAAGACCTCCAAATTCAACGAATCAATCCAAAGTAAAACAAAGGGTACCCAAAGCCCCATCCACCCAAACGTTTAAGGCGGTCCCAAAGTTCCCAATCGGGTCCAAAGGCCCCGCCAACAAAAGCCCCATCGCTTTCAAAGTATCAGCCAAAGTTCCCAATGGTGGTACGTAAGGCGAAGGGCCGGCACCTGTTTACTTTCGAACGACTCTGCCATGCAGCCGGAGTGAGAAAGCAAACAGGTGCCGGCCCTTCGCCGCCGGGACACGTACCCCCAATTAACTGTTCTTCATGACAATCGAATCCACAACATCGGCCACATTCTCGCAGCAGTCGGCGCAGTACTCCAGGAAGGCGTAGACGTCACGCCAGGCGATGACCTCGAGCGGATCCTTGCCGTTAACGTGCAGGTTGCGCATGGCGTTGATGTAGAGCTCGTCGGCCTCGGACTCGATGGTGTTGATCTGGATGACCAGCTCGCGCAGCGTTTTGGACTTGCGGTAGTTGGGAAGCTCGACCATCAGGTCTTTCATGGCGCGGCAGGCGTCAGTCACCTTGTGGGCGATGACGATGGCGTCGGGATGGATGCTCTGAATGTTGGTGAAGTAGACGCGCTGCACGACACCCTCAATACGGTCGAGCACGGTGTCGAGCGCGCAGCTCATCAGATCCAGATCCTCGCGCTCGAGCGGGGTGATAAAGGCGGTGAGCAGGGCGTCTTCGAGCTCGTGGTGCTTCTTGTCTGCCGCATGCTCAATCGCATGCATCTTATTGAGCATGTCGTGAATCTGCGCGGGATCGAAGTTCTCAAAAATCTTGGTGAGCAGCTCTGCGGCCTGGACGGCGAGGTCGGCGCAAGCGACGTAGTTGTCAAAGTAGAACGAATCGGGTTTCTTTGCCATGGGTGGGTCCTTTCGAGGCGAAGACGGGTGGGCGAAGTGTTGCGGTCCGGATGGACGCTCGGTTTGATTAGAGGAACATCATGAACAGCTTGGCCATGACAAAGCTGATGAGTCCGCAGGCAGGGAAGGTGAAGAACCAGGTGAACATCATGTCCTTGACGACGCCAAAGTTGATGGCCGAAAGGCGCTTGACGGCACCGACACCCATAATGGCGCAGGTTTTGATGTGCGTGGAGGACACGGGGATGCCGGTAAGGGTGGCAAGTAGCAGGTTCGCGGCGCCCGCGAGGTCGGCGGAGAAGCCCTGATACTTCTCGAGCTTGACCATGCTCTGGCCGACGGACTTGATGATGCGCTCGCCGCCCACGCTGGTGCCGATACCCATGGTGGCCGAGCACAGCAGCATAATCCAGATGGGGATGCCTGCATCGCCGACGCTCGTCTGGCCGCTGGCAAAGGCCACGCCTAAAAAGAGCACGCCGATGAACTTCTGTCCATCCTGCGCGCCGTGCATAAAGCTCATGGCCGCAGCGCTCGCGATCTGAGCGTATTTAAAGAAGACATTGGCACGTCGCCTGTTGGCGGCGGCGAAAAGGATCGAGACGAGCTTGCACAGGACCCAGCCCATGACAAAGCCCAGGCCGATGGAGAGTGCCAGGCCGTAGATGACCTTCATCCACTCGTGGACGTTGACGCTGCTCGCACCGCCGAGGGCGATGGCGGCACCGGTCAGGCCGGCGATAAGGCTGTGGCTTTGCGAGGTGGGGATGCCAAAACGCGACGCTGTGGCGCCGTAGACGACGATGGAGAACAGCGCCGCGCATAGGCAGGCGAGCGCCATGGTGCTGTTTCCGCCAAAGTCGACGATATGTGAGATGGTGTTGGCGACGCTCGCGTTAAAGTGCGTCATGATGAGCACGCCGAGGAAGTTGAATGCGGCGCTCATGAGAATGGCGGCGCGGGCGGGCATGCAACGCGTAGTGACGCAGGTCGCGATGGCGTTGGGCGCGTCGGTCCATCCATTGACGAAGATGGCGCCCAACGCGAGGATCACGGTGACGGCAAGGACTGGGTTCGACACAATTTGGCCGAGGAAGGTTGAGAACGTTACGTCCATATATGGGCTTTCTCGAAGTTTGCAGACACGTTACAAAAACATGATAAATCGTATCACCTCCTGCGGGTCTCTTTACCGAGTTCTGATGGGAGAAGTGAACTTTTTGGCACTAAAATTGAATATTAGCCCTGTTGACCGCGGGTGTTCTTTTTGCTAACACGCCATGCGGACACGTGCGATTACTACGACACTCCAAAACCACAGTCTGTTCGCTTTACAACATGCAAACATGCGTTCGATAATAGGGGGCATGGAATATCGACAGACAGACGGCAAAACTCGGCGCGTACACAAGCAGTATGTGGACGTCGTGGCTCGCATCCTCGCGGGCGGACAAGTCGTGCCGGTCACCGTCTGCTGGGTCGACGGACGTTGTTTTACAATCGATGAAATTATCTCGACCACCGGGTTTGGCCTGACGGTCCACGGCATCCGTACGGCGACCTATAAGGTGCGTTTTGGCGGGCACGCGACCGAGTTGTATCTGGAGGACCAGACGCGCGAGCGGGCGGACGGCTCGCAGGCACACGTGATGCGTTGGTGGGTCTGGGCCTTTGATCGCACGCTCGAGGGCGAGCGCCGTAGGTAAGGACGTGCGGCATTCGGGTACAATGACAGGAATCTTGTCATCTGCTGCGCCGTCTTTCACGGCGCTTTGTGAAAGGACGAAGTATGAACGATATCCAGGGCTATCAGAACGGCCCCATCGAAACTGGCGCAAGCCGTGCCAAGGAGATGTCGCCGCGTGCGTACAATCTTTCCATGTCTGCCCTCATCTTCTTGGGCTTTTGTGCCATGGGCGCTGGTGCTTACTTTACGAGCACCATGGCGTTTGCCCGCATGATGATGAGCGGCGCTGCCCTGCCACTGGTCTTTGGCTCGTTTATCCTGACTATTGTCGGCATCGTCATGATGTCGGCTGCTGCCAGCAAACAGTCCGTGGGCCTGTCGCTCGTGGGTTACGTGATCTTTGCGAGCACCTTTGGCCTGACCGCGTCGTTTGGCCTTGCCAACTATGACCTGCCCACCATCAACACCGCCTTTATCGCCACCGCTGCCATCACCTTTGTCTTTGGCGCCTTGGGCGTGACGTTCCCCAAGTTTTTCCAGCGCGTATATGGCATCGGCTTTGGCATTCTGCTCGCCACGATTCTGGTTGAGGTCGTGCTGATGTTCATGGGCGTTTCGCAGTCCATCACCGACCTGATCGTGATCGTGGTGTTCGCCGGGTTTATTGGCTATGACACCTATGTTGCCACGACGGTGCCGCCCACACTGCCCAACGCCGTGCTTATGGCCTCTAACCTGTTCGTGGATATTATCAACGTGTTCCTGCGCATTTTGAACATCCTCGGCCGTCGCGATTAAAGCGCGGCATTGCGACGCTTCCTGCCGGACACGGTAAAACGATGCGAAAGGCGGTCCTTCGGGGCCGTCTTTTTTGTGCGCGGCGGGGTATCATGGATGGGAAAAAGCCGATAGCGGCAGCGACAGGAAAGGTGGCCACGTATGGCAGACGTCGACAACAGGAACCGTAACCGCAGGTCCAACCGAACGGGTCAGCCCAATCCCAAGCGCGAGGCGCGTGCCAAGGCCGCCGAGTGCCATGTGGCGGCTATGTCCGAGGCCTGCGCCAAGGACATCGAGCGTTCGCTTGCCGGCGTGTGCGAGTTCGATGGTATGCCTGCCGGTTTTGTCGCGGCGATGAAGGTCAAGGCCCAGGTGGCTGCTGCTGCCGAGGAGCAGGTTGCCGAGGAGCCCGAGGCCGCCGAGGTCGAGGCTGCAGTCGATACCGAGGTGGCGCCGGCTGCAGTCGATACCGAGGTGGCGCCCGAGCCCGTCGAGGAGGCCGCCGAAGCCGAGTCCGAGCCCGCCGAGGAGCCCGCTGCGGCCCTGCCCGAGGTCACCGTGCTCGACGCCTCTGCCACGCAGGCCATTCTGGATAACGGCCGAGGCTACGCGCAATTCTGCGACATGGCCGTACTCGCCTTTGCCTCGTTCACCAACCCGGGCGGCGGCTACATCCAGGGCTATCTGGGTCAGGAGGCCACGCTCTGTGCCGATTCGTATCTGTACAACGTTCTCGATAAGCAGCGCAAATGGTACGGCGAGAACCGTCGCCGTAATATCAACTGCGAGCTTTACCGCAACCGTGCGCTGGTGGTGCCCGCGGTGCGCTTCGACCGCAACCACGTGCATGCGTATGCCGACGTGATCGTGGCCGCCGCGCCCAACGCCAAGCGCGCTCGCCAGGAGTATCGTGTGGGTGACGATGCCCTGCTGGACGCCCTGCGCGATCGCATCCGCTTTGTGCTTGCCATCTGCGACGAGCTGGGTCGCGAGAAGCTCGTGCTGGGCGCTTGGGGCTGCGACAACAACGGCTTTGACGCCGAGGCCGTGGCCGAGCTCTTCCGCAAGGAGCTCGCATCGGGCGACTTTAAGGTCAAGCAGGTCTTTTTTGCCGTGCCCTCTACGCGCTGGGACGAAGATTTTGCCAAGTTCGAGCATGTGCTGGCAAACTTCCCCGAGCGCAACGAGGAGTCCTATGCCCAGGTTGCCGCTCGCGCTGCGGCTGCCCGCGCCGCCGAGCAGGCCCAGGCTGCCGCCGAGGACGATGAAGACGATGACGATTGGCGCAAGTACCTGTAATCGGTATGTGCTGACAGATAGGTCGATTCGGCGGGAGAGACTGCTCCCGCCGACTTTTTACTAGAGGAAGGGCTTACGATGAAAAACGTTCTGTGCTTTGGCGACAGCAATACCTACGGCTATGATCCGGCGGGCATGCGCGACGGCACCGCGGTACGCTATGCGCACGATGTGCGCTGGTGCGGCGTGGCCCAGCGCGACCTGGGCGAGGGCTGGCACGTGATTGAGGAAGGCCTCAACGGCCGCACGACGGTGCGTGACGACATGTGCCATCTGGACACTAATCTCAACGGCATCCGCGCGTTGCCGATGCTGCTCGAGGCTCATAAGCCGCTGGATGCGATCGTGATTATGCTGGGCACCAACGACTGCAAGACGGTCTTTAGCGTGGGGGCTGCCGATATCGCTGACGGTGCCATGGCGCTGATTCGCACCGTCCGCGCGTTTCCCTGGACCGAAGCCGCGCCCTGCCCGCGTATTCTGCTGATGGCGCCCATCAAGATTAAACCGCAGATCGCCGATGTGTACATGACCGACTTTGACGAGCGCTCCGTCGAGGCCTCGGAGCATTTTGCCGAATACTATGCGTATGCTGCTAAACAGTTTGGCTGCGACTTTTTGAATGCCGCTGATTTTGCCGAGCCGGGCGATATCGATTATCTGCACATGATGCCCGAAAGCCACGAGAGCCTGGGCCACGCCGTGGCAGCCAAGCTCCAAGAGATGCTCGGAGAGTAGCGCGACCCCAAGCCACCGCAAAGGGGACGGGCGCCTTTGCGGTGGCTTGGGCTGCGAATCTTAATACTGCCACATGTGGTTGACGGGGCCGGAGCCTTTGCCCATGTCAAAGCCGGCGGCCAGAGCGCCCGTTAGGTATGCCTTGCCGGCGTTGACAGCGTCGGCAAGATCCATGCCCTGAGCCAGCGCGCAGGCGATGGCGGACGAGAGCGTGCAGCCGGTGCCGTGCGTGTTGTCGGTCTCGATGCGCTTGTGGCGGAACCACGTGGTGAGTGGATCTCCCAGATGGTTGCCCTCGTCATCGAGTGGCGCGGGTTCGGCCAGTACATCGTTGGCCTCGTTGACAAGATGCCCACCCTTAACGAGGGATGCGCAACCAAAGCGGCGGGTGAGGAGCATGGCAGCATTTTGCTGCGTGCGCTCGGAGTCGACCTCGTAGTCGAGCAGGGCCATGGCCTCGGGAATATTGGGCGTGATAACCGTCGCTAGCGGGAACAGGCGGCGGGTGAGCGCCTCGGCGGCATCTTCGGCAATCAGCCGCGCGCCCGAGGTGGCAACCATGACGGGGTCGACGACCACGTTCGTTGCGTTCCAGGCGCTCAAGCGGTCGGCGATGACTTCGATAATCTCGACAGAAGAAACCATGCCGATCTTGACGGCGCTGGGGCGGATATCGTCAAAAACGGCGTCAATTTGCGCGGCTACGATATCTGGCGAGATATCCTGCACGGCGGTAACGCCCAGGGTGTTTTGCGCTGTGATGGCGGTGATGGCCGTCTCGGCATACAGGCGGTGCGCCGTGATGGTCTTGATGTCGGCCTGAATGCCGGCGCCACCGCTGGAATCGGATCCCGCGATGGACAGGACGGCAGGTACCTTACTACGATCCATGTTCGCTCCCTTGTTCGGTCGGAATCAAATGGGTCTTTAAGCCAGCATTATAAAGATGCCCGGGCCGACTCTATGCCGAACCCGGGCGGGCGATGCAATCTCTACGCAAGTGTAAGTAAATGTTCACAAGTCAACAATTGACAGGCACCAGCTCGCCGCCAGAAGCGGCCGCGGCGACAGGGTTAGTCCTCCATGCCGAGGTCGATCGTGGTGCCCTCGAAGATCTTGTTGACGGTGCGGACGGCGCACATCTTCCCACACATGGTGCAAGTGCCCTCGGTGGCGGCGGGGGATTCTTCGTAGCGCTTCTTGCCCGTAACTGGGTCGAGCGCGCACTTCCACATGGCGTCCCAGTCGAGCTTGCGGCGTGCCTGGCCCATCCTGTCGTCCATGTCGCGGGCGTGGGGCACCTTCTTGGCGATATCGGCGGCGTGTGCGGCGATCTTGGTGGCCATGAGGCCGTCGAGCACATCCTGGGCGTTGGGCAGGCATAGGTGCTCGGCCGGTGTCACGTAGCACAGGAAGTCGGCACCGGAGCTGGCGGAGATGGCGCCGCCGATGGCGGCGGTGATGTGGTCGTAACCCACGCCGATATCGGTTACCAGCGGTCCGAGCACATAGAACGGAGCATTGTGGCACAGGCGCTTCTGCAGTTTCATGTTGGCGGCGATCTCGTCGAGCGCCATGTGACCCGGGCCCTCGACCATGACCTGGACGCCGGCGGCCCAAGCGCGCTTGCACAGCTTGCCCAGCTCGATCATCTCAGCGGTCTCGGTGGCGTCGTTGGAGTCGTAGAGGCAGCCCGGGCGGCAGGAGTCGCCGAGCGAAATCGTCACGTCGTACTCGTGGCAAATCTCGAGCAACTCGTCGTAGAACTCATAGAACGGGTTCTCGTTACCGGTGACCTCCATCCAGCCAAACAGCAGTGAGCCGCCACGGCTCACGATGTTCATCAGGCGGCCAGTCTCCTTAAAGGTCTTGGTGACCGACTTGTTGATGCCGCAGTGAATGGTCATAAAGTCCACGCCGTCCTCGGCATGCGCGCGCACGACTTCGAACAGGTCGTCCTTGGTGAGCTTGACCAGCGGCTTTTCCATGTAGCCGATGGCATCGTACATGGGGACGGTGCCTACCATGAGCGGCGTCTCGTCGATGAGCTGCTGGCGGAACTGGCGCGTCTTGCCCGAGTTGGAGAGGTCCATGATGGCGTCGGCGCCAAAGTCCTCGGCGATCTTGACCTTCTTCCATTCCTCGGCGGCATCGGCCTTGTCGCCCGAGATGCCCAGGTTCACGTTGACCTTGGTGGACAGGCCCTCACCGACGCCAAAGGCGCGCATGCCCTTTTTGATGTGCACGATGTTGGCGGGAATGGCGATGCGGCCGTCGGCCACGCGCTCGCGGATGTACTCGGGGTCGCGATGCTCGCGCTCGGCGACCTCCTTCATCTGCGGTGTGATCTGCCCGGCGCGGGCGAAGTCGATTTGCGTGACGAGCTTGGGCTCGGTCTGTGTGCTCATTGGCACGGCTCCCTTCGTTGGCATTACCCATATCAGGTTTGCGGGTCAGGGCGGGCGCGCCCAGTCTCAGCCTGCCGTCTTGTCCTGCAAGCTCCCCGTTTATGTAATGGGCTCAAGTATAGCTCGAATGGGTACGATTGGCCTAACGAGCGTGCCTGTGGGGAGGCGTACATGGAAGACAAGCATCTATATCGAGAGACGCAATGGGATGTATCGGCCGAGGAAAGCCGTGCGCACCATGGGTTGGTCGCGATTGGTTTTGCGGTGCTTGCCGTGCTGGTGATTGCCTTTTGTATTTGGACGTTCGGCGGTCGTGGCGGCGCCGCCTGGGAGTTTGAGGCCGACGAGGGCCTGCCGATTATGACCATGAAAGTTTCTGGTGGCAACACGGTTGCCGCACCCGGCGACTATTGGTATCCGTGCGACGAGTTTGTGCAGCTGCAGCTGAGCGGCGGGTCTATTCCGGGCGAAGAAATCGAACGCGTGACGTTTGATGCGGCAATCAAAACACTCACGGTGAAGCTCAAAGATCAAGGGGGCGTGCCCACGACCATGGATATCGCTCTGACGGAGTGGCGTCTGGAACCTCCGTCGGGCGTTACGGTATCCGACGTAGAGCACGTTAAGATTACCTACCAAGATGGCTCGACGAGCGAGATTGCAAAGGCCGATGGCTTGGCGGAGTAATGGGGTGTTTGGAAACGGCGGGCCTATTGTGCCTGCGCGTTCATGAAAACCAGGGTGTTTTTGTCTGAAAGCTCGGGGATGTGCCGATAGCCGATATTGAATGCGGTGAGTTCGCTTGCATCCTCGAGCTTGTTTTCTGCCATCCACCGCACCATGGAGCCGCGCGCCTTTTTGCTGGCGGTCGACCGTTGGATGGGCTTCCCGTTGCGGATACCCTCGCCAAAGAGGCATGTGACGGCCGTGGCGTCGCCCGCGAGGTGGGGCAGAACGGCTTTGGCATACTCTACGCTGGCGAGGTTGACGATCGTGGTGTTTGAGCCTGCCGGGGCGATAGCCCGCGCGAGCTTGTCGCTCCAAAACGCGTAGAGGTCTCGGGCATCGTCAACGGCGAGCTTCGCGCCCATCTCCAGCCGATACGGTTCGACGGCATGAAAGGGACGAACGCACCCGTAGAGGCCGGAGAGGATCCACAGATGGTCTTGCAGCCATGCGAGCTGCGCGGAATCCATCACCTCGGGTGCCATGCTCTGGTATTGAATGCCGTGATAGGACATGACGGCAGGGGAGAGGTGGCGAGCGAGTGCGGGATTGTCGAGATCGCCGCTTTTCAGGATGGGCCCGAACTCATGCAGGGTGTTGAGGCAAGGCCCCAGCAGTTTGTCACTCACGTTCCACAGCGCCTGCAGGCCGCCGCTGCCTTCATTCCGCTCGGTATCTAGCAGTGCGCGGTGGAGGCGAGCCGTCTCGCGCACAAAGGGTGGGATGCCCAGGACTTCAAAAGCATCTTGGGCCGCGCGCATCTGCTTGGCGGGCGAAATGATGACCTGCAGCATGAACTCTCCTCTGCCAAAAAAGAAATTGCGGTGGAATACGGTCTGTTTTGGCCGTTTATGGGCCAGTTTAGTCCGTATTTCACCGCAACTGATGAAGGGTTGGTTAGGCTCGCTCGATGAAGGCCTTGTAGCCGCGGTAGGCCTCGTAGATGTCGGCCTTGTTGGCGACCTCCCACAGGGCGTGCATGGACAGGACGGCAACGCCGGAGTCGATGACGTTCATGCCGTACTTGGCCATGATGTAGGCGATGGTGCCGCCGCCACCCGCGTTGACGCGGCCGAGCTCGCAGGTCTGGAAGTCCACGCCTGCCTCGTCCATGATGTCGCGGACGAGGGCCACGTATTCGGCGTCGGCGTCGTTCGAGCCACCCTTGCCGCGGCTGCCCGTGTACTTGTTAAAGCACAGGCCGCGACCCATAAAGGCGGCGTTTTTGGTCTCGAACTTGCCGGCATAGCCCGGGTCGAAGCCGGCGGACACGTCGGAGGAGAGCATGCGGCTGCGGGCGAGTGCGCGGCGCAGGGCCAGCGGGCTATCCTCGCCGGCGAGCGTCATGATCTCGGCGACGGTGTTCTCGAAGAAGCGGCTCGTCATACCGGTGGCACCCACGGAGCCGATCTCCTCCTTGTCGACGATGAGCGTGATGCTCGTGCGCTCGACATTGGCCACATTGATCTGGGCGAGCATGGAGGGGTAAGCGCAGACGCGGTCGTCGTGACCATAGCCCAGAATCATGGAACGGTCGAGGCCCATGTCGCGGGCGGGGCCGGCGGGCACGACCTCGATCTCGGCGGAGAGGAAGTCCTCCTCCTCGACGCCGTACTGCTCCTTGAGGATGTCCAGGAACATCTGCTTGACGGGCTCCTTGGGGGCGTCCTTGTCGTCCTCATCAAACTTGACGGGACGGCCTCCCACGATCACGTCGAGGATCTCGGCATCGACGGCGTCCTTGGCAGGCTTGGACATCTGCTCGCTCGAGAGGTGAATCAGCAGGTCGGAGATAGTAAAGACCGGGTCGTCCGCCTTGTCGCCGATGTTGATGTCGACGGTGGTGCCGTCCTTTTTGCAGATGACGCCCACGAGTGCGAGCGGGGAGGCCACCCAGTGGTAGCTCTTGACGCCGCCGTAGTAGTGCGTGTCGAGGTAGGCCATGTCGCCGGCCTCGAAGGCGGGGTTCTGCTTGAGGTCCAGGCGCGGCGAGTCCACGTGGGCGCCCAGGATGTTAAAGCCCTGCTCGAGCGGGGCGGTGCCCAGGTTGACGAGCATAAGGTCCTTGCCGTGGTTGGCGGCGTACACCTTGTCGCCTGCCTTGAGCTCGCGGCCTTCGGCGATCACGGTCTCCAGGTCGACGTATCCCGCCTCCTCGGCTATCTTGATGCCGGCCTTGACGCACAGGCGCTCGGTCTTGTTCTCGCTCAAAAACTGCTTATAGCCGCGGCAAAGCTCCTCGAGCTCCTCGATTTGCTGTGGCGTGTACTTTTTCCATGCGCAGGGACGCTCCATGACGCAGGCTCCTTTCGGATCGATCGTGCTGGTTGATGTACCGTGAGCCATCGTATCACGCGCGGGCTCACGGTGGCGGGGGAGCTTGATGTGAGGTGGTCGCGGGGCGGGGAGCGTGTAAACTGGAGTGAGCAAACCGTGCCCAGCCTAAAGCGAGGTATTTAATATGTCTGACAAGCGCCGCACTTTTGCCGTTATCGACGGCAACTCGCTCATGCATCGCGCCTTCCACGCCGTGCCGCCGACCATGAACGCGCCGGATGGTCGCCCCACCAACGCGATCTTTGGCTTTCTGAACATGTTTCTTAAGATGATCGATGCCTTTAACCCCGACGGCGTGGTCGTGGCGTTTGATAAGGGCAAGCCGCGCGTGCGCATGGAGATGCTGCCGCAGTATAAGGCGCAGCGCCCGCCCATGGACCCCGATCTGCACGCGCAGTTCCCTATGATTAAGGAGCTGCTCACCGCGCTCAACGTGCCGATTCTGCAGTCCGAGGGCTGGGAAGGCGACGATATCCTGGGAACCATGGCGCGCCTGGGTGAGGAGGCCGGCTGCGACATGCTGCTGGTGACCGGCGACCGCGACATGTATCAGCTTGTTACCGAGCACGTCAACGTGGTCTCGACCCGTAAGGGCCTGTCCGACGTTGCGATTATGACGCCCGAGAGCGTGGATGACCTGTATCACGGCATTACGCCGGCGCTCGTGCCCGACTTTTATGGTCTGAAGGGCGACACGTCCGACAACATCCCCGGCGTGCCGGGCATCGGTCCCAAAAAGGCGAGTGCGCTTATTGCGCAGTACGGTAGCCTGGACGAGGTCATCGCACATGCCGACGAGGTCAAGGGCAAGATGGGCGAGAACCTGCGTGCACACATCGACGATGCGCTGCTGAGCCGCAAGGTCGCAACCATTCGCACCGATGCGCCCGTCGAGCTCGATTTTGAGGCGACGTCATTCCCGGCGTTTTCTGCCGACGAAGTGTCCGCGGCGCTGGGCACGCTTGGTATCACCGCCATGCAGAACCGTTTCTTGGCATTGATCGGTGCCGACGGTGGGGCTGCGGCCACTGCAAGCACGTTTGAGATTCCCCCCGTTATGCGCGCTGCTGCCGGCGATGCCGAGGCGCTCGCTGCCGTTGCCGCCGAGATCGCTCGCGCGATCGAGGCAGGCGAGTGGATTGCCGCCGTGGTGGACGATGACAAGGAGGAGGGCGCGCTCTTTGGCCTGACGCGCACGCTGTGGCTGATGACGTCCAGGGGGCTGCTTGCGCTTGAGGAGGGCGACGGCGGTTCGCCTGCCGTGGTCGATGGCTTTAACTTCGCCCACGGCGTGATTGCCGGCGTGCTTGCGCGCCTGTTTATGGAGGGCCGCGTGGCGAGCCCGGATATGAAAGCGCTGCTGCACGAGCTTTCGCCCATCGATTCTTCTGAGCCCGAGCTCATGGATCCGCTGACAGTCGATTCTACGCGCATCTTCGATACCGTGGTTGCCGCCTACCTGCTGGATTCCGACCGCTCCGAGTTCGATGAGGCATATCTGGCCGATACCTATCTGCGGATGTCGCTACCTGCGGCGCGCGGTACAGAGGGTGCCGGTGATGACGCTCCTGCGCCCGCCACTCGCACGGCGGCCTTGACGCTGGCGCTGGTCGCACCGCTGCGCGATCGCATGGCCCGCGAGAAGGCCGCCAACGTGTTCGATGGCATCGAGATGCCGCTCGTTCCGGTGCTTGCCAAGATGGAGCGTGCGGGCATGCTCGTGGACCCCGACCGCCTGCATAGTCTGTCCGAGGGCCTGGCGACCCAGATTACCGAGGTCGAGCGCAGCATTCGCGACCTGGCAGGCGACGAGACCTTTAATATTGGCAGTCCCATGCAGCTCTCGCATGTGCTCTTTGATGTGATGGGGCTTCCGACCAAGGGCCTCAAGAAGACTAAGCGCGGCTATTATTCGACCAACGCCAAGGTGCTGAGTGACCTTGCCCGCGACCACGAGATCGTGCGCCTGATTTTGGACTGGCGTGAGAAGTCCAAAATCAAGTCCACCTATCTGGACACGCTGGGCCCGCTACGCCGTGGTGACGGTCGTGTGCACACTACGTACAACCAGACCATTACGGCAACGGGGCGTCTGTCCTCGAGCGACCCGAACCTGCAGAACATCCCGACGCGCTCGGAGCTGGGTCGTACCGTCAAGACGGCGTTTTCGGCAGGCGAGGGAAGCGTCTTTTTGGCGGTGGACTACTCGCAGATCGAGCTGCGTCTGCTGGCGCATCTCTCGGGTGACGAGCACTTGGTGCGCGCCTTTAACGAGGGCGAGGACTTCCATGCCGAGACGGCGGCGCGCGTGTTTGGTGTGCCGGTGTCCGAGGTAACACCCGACCTGCGCAGCCGCGCCAAGGCCGTGAACTTTGGCATCGTGTACGGTCAGCAGGCCTACGGTCTGTCGCAGTCGCTGCATATCTCGATGGCCGAGGCGCGCGACATGATCGACCGCTACTACGAAGCCTACCCGGGCGTGCGCACGTTCCTCGACAACGTGGTGGCACGCGCCAAGCAGACGGGCTACGCCGAGACCATGTACGGCCGCCGTCGTCATATTCCGGAGCTCAAGGCCAAAAACCCGCAACTCCGCGGTTTTGGCGAGCGCACGGCCATGAACCACCCCATGCAGGGAACCGCCGCCGACATCATCAAGATCGCCATGGCCCGCGTAAGCCGCCGCCTGGAAGAAGAAGGCTTTGCCGCCCACATGATCCTGCAAGTGCACGACGAACTGGACTTTGAGTGCCCCGTCGACGAAGCCGAGCGCCTAACCACCATGGTCCGCGACGTCATGGAACACGTAGTAGACCTCCGCGTCCCCCTAATCGCCGAAGCCAGCACCGGCATAACCTGGGCCGACGCGAAATAGAAAAGCAACCACAGTTCCAAAGTAACCAAAAACAGAAGGACGCCCCTTATCAACAAGGAGCGTCCTTCGTTCAATTAAATTCAGCCTAAGTATCTAGACACTCAAGACGCCATCTTGGCGGCAGGTAAGTAAACCTAGGGCCTGGCCGGCCGGCACGGGTTAACTTTTCGTAGATTCCGCACGCAAAGAAAGCCACTTAATGTGGCTTTCGTCTTGCGCAGGACCTGACCGAGCGAAAAGTTAACCCGTGCCGGCCGGCCAGGCCCGACGAGCCACGTTAACGAGCCGCCAAGATGGCGTCGATGAGCGTCAGTACGCCCCCGTCGTTGTTGCTCGGAATGCGCCACTTGGCGTGCGCGTTCATGTGCTCCTCGGCATTGTCCACGATAAAGCTGTGTCCAACGCGCTCGAGCATGGGGATGTCGTTGTAGGTATCGCCTACGGCGGCAGCATCGGCAATATCGATGCCTAGGTGCTCGCACAGGTGAGCGACGCCGGCACCCTTGTCGACGCCCAGGTTCATAAAGTCGATCCACTCGCGCCCGGCGTTGGTGACGTAGAGCTTGTCCGAGAACTCGGGGCTATAGGTCTCGCGGAATGCGGGCTCGGCATCATAGGCCGGGAAGAAGATTGAGATCTTGTTGGACTCGATATCAAGGCCCTCAAAGCTATCGACGTAGTTGATTGTGTTGTAGTAGACGCTGATCTCGTCGTGGTATTGATGGTCGCGGACAAGCACGTAGAACTCGTCGAAGCAGCACAGGACGGGGACAGCGCGAGGATCCTCCGAGGCACGGCTCAAGACCTGCTGATACAGCTCCACGTCAATATTGCTCTTATAGATATAGCTGCCGCGATAGATCACGCACGCTCCGTTGTCGGGACAAAAAGCGAGGCGGTTCTTGACGCCCTCGAACATCTCCTCGAGCTTGGGGGCGGGACGTCCGCTGGCGGGGCAGAATACGATGCCGGCGTCGGCGAGCTTGTCCAGGCGCTCATCAAGACCCTGGGGCAGCACGCGCTCGTCGGTCAGCAGCGTCTTGTCCATGTCGACGGCGAGAATCTTAATGTTTCCGATATTGGCGTCCGATTCGTAAGTTTGCATAAAAGCGAGCCTTTCGTTTCGAGATTGTTTCAGACGTTATAACCATCAATTCGTAGTCGGGCGTATTTTCGCAGGAACGGAGCGTATTTGCACCACGCTTCACAAAGTAATGAAAAAACTTTTCAGAAATTTGAATTTGTCGCTTGTGCTGCGGGCACTTTAGCGTAATATAGCGACCATCGAAAACGGAGACGGAAAAACAACCGCTTACCGAGGAAAAGGTACCGTTTACGATATTAGAATTGCGCCCGGCGATAGGTGAAAGGAGAGGCAGATGCAGTTCGTAACGATCATCACCACTGCAGACAATGCCATCCGACGCCAGCGCGCAATTTCCCGACGACGATAACAATCGTCTCTGTCCGCATGGGGCGAATTGCCTCAACAGAGTCATTTTGAGGTCGTTGGGTTTTAGCGCGACATTGCTGCATGTTTCTAGGGCATGTATGTGCTGATTTTTGCTATTTAACCTGATATTGCACGGTATATGACCTTGAAATGACTTGCAACTGACCGATGTTCTAACTAGCTACCAAGGGCGAAAGGAAACAGCCATGAGCAAGGAAAAAGTCGTTCTCGCATATTCCGGTGGTCTTGATACATCCGTATGTGTCAAGTGGCTCCAGGACGAGAAGAATCTCGATGTCGTTTGTGTCTGCGGCAACGTGGGCCAGGAAGAGACCGGACTGGATGCCAAGAAGCAGAAGGCGCTCGACCTGGGCGTTCTCGATTGCCAGGTGCTCGACCTGCGCGACGAGTTCTCCGATGAGTTCCTGACCAAAGCCATTGCAGCAAACTCCATGTACGAGAACAAGTATCCGCTGCTCTCCGCCCTGTCTCGCCCGCTGCTTGCCAAGAAGCTTGTTGAGGTCGCCCACGAGTTTGGCGCGACCTACGTCGCCCACGGCTGCACCGGCAAGGGTAACGACCAGGTCCGTTTTGAGGCCGCCGTCAAGGCCCTCGACCCCGAGCTCAAGGTTATCGCCCCGGTTCGCGAGTGGGACCTGAAGTGTCGCCCCGACGAGGTCGCCTATGCCCACGCCCACAACGTGCCGGTTCCCGAGGGTGCCAACGACAACCCCTACTCCATCGACGACAACCTGTGGGGTCGTGCCATTGAGTGCGGCCACCTGGAGGATCCCTGGAACGAGCCGCTCGACGACGCCTGGGTTATGACCAAGAACCCCGAGGACACGCCGGACACCCCGACCTACACCGAGATTGAGTTTGAGGCCGGCAAGCCCGTCGCCGTCGACGGCAAGAAGATGAAGCTCTCCGAGATCGTCATCGCCCTCAACAAGATCTCCGGCGACAATGGCTTTGGCCGCCTCGATCTGGTCGAGGATCGTCTGGTGGGCCTTAAGAGCCGCGAGTGCTACGAGGTTCCCGGCGCCCTGACGCTCATCACCGCCCACAAGGCGCTCGAGGACATCTGCGTCGAGGGCGACCTGCTCAAGACCAAGATCAAGCTCGAGCAGGATTGGGCCACCGCCGTGTACAACGGCCAGTGGTACAGCCCGCTCAAAAACGCGCTCGATGCCTTTATGGCCGATACCCAGAAGTTCGTGACCGGCACTGTCCGTCTGAAGTTCTTTAAGGGTAACTGTCATGTCGTCGGCCGCAAGAGCCCCTTCAGCCTCTACGACTACGGTCTGGCTACCTACGACCGCGACACCACGTTTGACGAGAAGGCCAGCGCCGGCTTTATCGAGATCGATACGCTATCGCTCAAGACGTGGGCAAAGGTCCAGGGCCCCAGCTCTGCTGCCGCCCAGGCCTAGCGCCTCCTTCCCTTGGTATCCGCGCGGCCCATCCGCGTGATACATAACGGGCGCACGGGGTCCCTACCTTTCGTTATGCTTGCTGACACTTCTTAACATCGGTGGCCCCTACGTTCCGCCCGCATATATGATGCCGCGTCTGCGGCTGAGTCCGAGCCCCGCCGGGGTTGTCCGGCGGGGCTCCTTCTATCAATTTGGCGGCTCTGCGCCTATATATATGAGGAGTATCCATTATGTTCATTGCTTTCGCGCATGCTTTACTTGCCCTCGCGCCCGAGTTCGATGCTGCAAAGGTCGAGGACGTTCCTATGAGCCTAAAGGCCTGGATTGATGGTTCGCAGGGCAACATCCGGAGGGAGACGTTGGGCGCCAAGTGCATGGCGCGTCACTTCTTTGCAAATTAGCTACATGGCTCCGCACACGGTGGGGAATGTGTAAAACTAGCGGTTGAAAAATCGCTTTAGCGATATGGCGCATTGCTTTGGGCGCTTGTTTTGGTATTTGGAGAAAGGGGACGGTTCCATGGCTCTTTGGGGCGGTCGTTTTGAGGCAGGCGTGGCCGAGGTCACGCAGGAGTTTGGCGCGTCGCTGCCGGTCGACAAACATCTCTATAAGCAGGATATCGCCGGCTCTAAGGCACATGCCAAGATGTTGGCGGCCCAGGGCATCATCAGTGCCGAGGACGAGCAGGCGATTACCAAGGGCCTGACCGGAATCGAACAGGATATCGATGCCGGCAACTTCACCTTCGACATCAACGATGAGGACATTCATATGTCCATCGAGAGCGAGCTGACGCGTCGCATCGGCGAGGCTGGCAAGCGCTTGCATACTGGGCGTTCGCGCAACGACCAGGTGGCGACCGATACGCGACTGGGCGTCAAGGCGCTGGCCAAGGAGCTCATGGAGGCCAATCTAGAGCTGCGCCATGTGCTGGTGGATGCGGCTAAGAAGTACGACAAGGTGATTTTGCCGGGCTACACACACATGCAGCACGCTCAGCCCGTGCTGCTGTCGCATCATCTGCTGGCGTATTCCTGGATGTTCGCGCGCGACTTTACGCGCCTGAAGGCCGCCTTTGATGCCGCCGACAACTGCCCGCTGGGTGCTGCCGCGCTTGCTGGTACGAGCTATCCGCTCGATCGCCAGATGACGGCTGCCGAACTTGGCTTTGCGGGCGTGATTCCCAACTCGCTCGATGCGGTTTCCGACCGTGATTTCCTGCTCGATCTGCATTACGCCGGCTCCGTCATGGCCATGCACCTGTCGCGTCTTTCCGAGGAGATCGTGCTGTGGTCGAGCTCCGAATTTGGCTTTATCACGCTTTCTGACTCCTACTCCACCGGCTCGTCTATCATGCCGCAGAAGAAGAATCCCGACTTTGCCGAGCTTATTCGCGGCAAGAGCGGCCGTGTGTATGGCAACCTGGTGCAGCTGCTCGTGACCATGAAGGGCCTGCCGCTTGCTTATAACAAGGATTTGCAGGAGGACAAGGAGGGCGCGCTCGATACCGCCCATACGCTCATGCAGTGCCTGTCCGTTATGGCCGGAATGATTTCGACTTGGGCCGTCAACGAGGATGCCATGGCGCGCGAGTGCGGCGTGGGTCACCTTGCCGCCACCGATGTTGCCGATTACCTGGCTAAGCGTGGTCTGCCGTTCCGCGAGGCTCATGCCGTGGTGGGGCATCTGGTTCTGATGTGTGAGAAGCGCGGCTGCAATCTTGAGGACCTGCCGTTTGAGGTGTTCCAGGAGGCAAGCCCGCTCTTTGAGCGCGACATTACCGAGGCGCTCGACATCCCGTCGATTGTCGCCGCGCGCACGACCGAGGGCGGCACCGCCCCTGCCGCCGTTGCCGTGCAGCTTGATCGCGCCGAGGCACAGCTCGTGGCTGACGAGGGTGTGTTTGGGTCACTGACCAAGGTCGTCGAGATGGGCCACGGGGTAAAGTAGGGATTTGGCTGAAGCCGTTTTGGCCATTTATTGATAAATCGTTTTCACTTTACGGGCGCCTGCTGATGTGGGCGCCCGTATTTTGTTGCTATGGGGGAGGGGCTTGTCGAGAACTTCTGTAGGACCTTTGGGCAGGTTGTGAAGGGGTTACGTTCGCGGGCGGCAACCGACCGCCTGCTCTGCTCGATGCGGTTGATGGGCGGTCGGATGGTACTCTAATCGGGCTTCGAAACAGAAGTGACACATATGGAGCGCTTTAATAAATTGCAACGTTTCAATAAACAGCTTTTTGTTTAACTGCAGCTAAAACTCTGTTACGATGCAGTCCAGGCGGGTGCCGGAATGGGACTTGGGCACGCGCGAACCTACTTGAAAGGCTACTTTTATGGCTATCGAGAAGACCTTCATCATGATTAAGCCCGACGCCGTGCGCGACCGCAAGATCGGCGAGATCGTTGCTCGCATTGAGCGCAGCGGCCTTGTCATCGAGCGCATGGAGATGACCACGCTCGAGCACGCTACCGTCGAGGAGCACTACGCCCATTTGGCCGACAAGCCCTTCTTTGGCGGTCTCTGCGACTTTATGACGAGCGGTCCGGTCGTCAAGATGGTCGTTTCCGGTCTCTCCGCTGTTGCTAAGATGCGCACCCTCATGGGCGCTACCAACCCGCTTGAGGCTGCTCCTGGTACCATCCGCGGCGACTTTGCCGTCGATGTCAACGCCAACGTGATCCACGGCTCCGACTGCCTGGAGAATGCCGAGATCGAGATCAAGCGCTTCTTTGGCTAAACCAGCTTTGACTCCTTAAAGCTGTTAGCGTGTGGCTTGGGCGCCGCGGAACTCCATCCGCGGCGCCCTTTTATTCCAAAATCTATGCAGGGGCCCGCTCGGATATGTGTTCCGAGCGGGCCCCTGCTGTTAGCTTGTGGCACTGAATAGTTTAGGCTTCGTCGACGATCTTAAGGCCGCGCGTGCGATCGATCTCGTTGAGGAGGTTAACGCGACGCTCGTGACGACCACCCTCAAACTCGGCGTCGAGCCACTCGTCGACAATCATCTTGGCGAGCTCGGAGCCCACGACGCGGGCGCCAAAGGCGAGCACGTTGGTGTTGTTGTGCATGCGGGAGAGCTTGGCGCTGAAGGGCTCGGAGCATACGACGGCGCGAACACCTTCGACCTTGTTGGCGGCCAGGCTGATGCCGACGCCGGTACCGCAGATCAGGATACCCAGGTCGACGTCACCGTTGGCCACGGCCTTACCCACCTTGTAGCCGGCGATGGGGTAATCGAAGCTCTCGGAGGTGTCGGTGCCAAAGTTCACGACCTCGCAGCCGCGCTCCTTCAGGTGCTCGGAGATGATGTTCTTGAGCTCGACGGCGGCGTGGTCGTTACCGATACCAATCTTCATGAGTGGTTCCTCTCTGGTCCGTGCGGCGGAATTGCTAAAGGTTTTACCGCGTTCGACTGCATGATAGCGCGACTTTTGTGGAAACACTCGGGCGTTTTTTGGTCAAACGCTTTAGCATGCAACAAGACTAGCTTTTCATGTATTAATGCCGTCAGTTTGCGCTTGAACGCCGTCCGCCGGAACTTGGGTTGCGGTTTTTGATGCATTGTTATCAAATAAAAGAGCTAATTATTTTCGAGAGCCCTGTCCGTTATACAAGTAGGAGATACCTATGCCTGCCGATTCTCTTCGCGATGCCGCGTTTTGCGATGTTTTGAACCGCGAGCTTGTCTGTGCACTCGGCTGCACCGAGCCCATTGCCGTTGCCTATGCAGCGGCGCTGGCGAGCCAGACGCTCGGTTGCGAACCCGATCATATGGATGTTGCCTGCTCGGGCAACATCATCAAGAACGTTAAGAGCGTGACCGTGCCCAACTCGGGCGGTATGCACGGTATTGAAGCCGCGGCCGTGCTGGGTGCCGTGGGCGGCGACGCCAAGAGCGCGCTCGAGGTGCTCGAGAGCGTTGACGATAAAGACCGTGCGCGCGTGGCTGAGCTCCTCGCTGACGCCGGCTACTGCGATGTGTCGCTTGTCGAGGGTGTGCCCAACCTCTACATCAAGGTGACTGCCACGGCCGGGGGCCATACCGCGGTCGTCGAGATTACCGACCACCACACCAATGTCACGTGCCATACGCTCGATGGTATTCCGGTATGCGGCAAGTCGGCGGGGGAGTGTGCCGCCTGCGCCGAGCGCGTGGTGGCCGAGCGTGCGGCGGATAAGGCCGACACGCCCATGTCGATTGAGTCCATCATTGACTTTATCGAGGACGGCGACATTGAGGACGCCCGCGCTGCCGTTGAGCGTCAGATTGAGCTGAATGGCGCGATCAGTGCCGAGGGCCTTGCGCACGCTTGGGGCGCCGAGGTGGGTCGTACGCTGCTGGGTGCTCGTGCCGATGACGTCGCCTGCCGTGCCCGTGCCCGTGCGGCCGCCGGGTCCGACGCCCGCATGAACGGCTGCGCGCTGCCGGTCGCCATTGTGTGCGGCTCGGGCAATCAGGGCATTACCTGCGCATTGCCCGTCATGGAGTATGCCGAGTACCTGCGTTGCGACCACGAGCGCCTGGTGCGCGCCGTGATGCTGTCCGATCTGATCGCCGTGCATATCAAGAGCTATATTGGTGCGCTCTCGGCGTTTTGCGGTGCTATTTGCGCCGCGTGCGGCGCCGGCGCTGCGATTACCTGGCTGTGCGGTGGCACGCGCGAGCAGATTGGCGCGACGGTCTCGAATACGCTCGGTAACGTGGGCGGCATCGTGTGCGACGGCGCCAAGGCGAGCTGTGCCGCCAAGATCTCGGCTGCCGTCGATGCGGCGATTCTGGGCCATGATATGGCCATGCAGGGTCGCGGCTTCCGCGCCGGCGAGGGCCTGATCCAAGATACCGTTGAGCAGACAATCGCTAGCATGGGCTACGTAGGCCGTGTGGGTATGAAGGACACCGACGTCGAGATCCTCAACATCATGATCGGCAAAACCCAAGTGTGCTAGGACAGTTCGTCGGCTATTTGGTGCTCGTAGAAGGCCTCGATTACGGCGTTAAAGTCGTGGGCGAAATCTTCCATGGTTCCGCGCCAGGTGGCGCGTCCCGGTTTTCCTTGGCCCACAAAGGCGGTTTGGATGCCGCAATCGGGGGACGGGAAGTCGCGTTTGGGATCGTTGCCCACCATAAGGACCTCGTGTGGCTCGAGCCCCATCACCTGAAGCTGCTCTAGATAGTAGGTGGCATCGGGCTTGCAGCGGGTGGTGTTTCCCATGTGCGTCACGAGTTCAAAGGGGGCGTCGGCCAGGTCGCCCCAGCCCATGCGGCACTCGATGGCCCCCTGCGGAAAGCTGGGGTTGGTAAAGAGCGCGCAGCGCAGCCCTGCGTCCTGTACGGCCTGGAGCGCGGCGTGTGCGCCCGGCATGGCGTGGGCGTTGATGACATCGTCGTTCTTGTACGGAAGAACTTCGCGGTCGTAGTAGGTAAACGCCTCGTAGATAAGTGGGTCCGAGAGGCAAATGCCGCACCGGCGCTCAACCTCTTCTTGGTAGAACTCCAGATTGGTGCGATTATCCGTGCCGCTTCGGCGATTGGCGTTGAGGTCGACCAAGATGGTGCCGAGGCGTGCCATCGTGCCACCGTGGCTGCGGCGACCGATATCCGCGAGCATCGACGAGACATCCTTAAAATAGCGAAGGATGAACGCGTTGAGGTTAATGCTAAGAAGCGTTTCGTCCATATCGAAAACGACTGCTTTGAGCACGCGGGCACCTTTCTCGAAAAATCGATCCAGAATCGTTGGCTCCGGATACTTTACCCCAAAGCCGAATGCCTGGCTGGTTATCGTCAAGTTGCGGAGACGTGTGTTCATAAGATTACGAAAAAGTCTCCACACGAGTAAAAAATCGCAGTTCACGCTTGAAATCGAACTCATTTCCCCGTAACCTATACGAACGTGATTGCATAAGCGTCACATTAGTATCTGTCGGCTCCCGAGTGTTCCTAAACGTTGTGTGCTTGTCGCACCCTTCTGTAGGTCCTAGCAATCGGGGCCCCGTAGTTCGAAAGGGGTCCACCTTTGAGTGAGATTCAGAACTCGTCCATTTTCTCTCTTGACGATGTCAATGAGGAGGAGATGAACAACCTCATCGACGGTACGATTACCGACTTTGATGAGGGCGATCTCGTTAACGGCACTGTCGTTAAGATCGAGCATGACGAGGTGCTCGTTGACATCGGATTCAAGTCCGAGGGCGTTATCCCGGTCCGCGAGCTGTCCATCCGCAAGGACGCTAACCCTGCAGACATCGTTGCACTCGGTGATCCCATCGAGGCTCTGGTTCTCCAGAAGGAGGACAAGGACGGTCGTCTGGTCCTGTCCAAGAAGCGTGCCGAGTACGAGCGTGCTTGGAACCGCATCGAGGAGAAGTTCAACTCCGGTGAGAACGTCGAGGGCGAGGTTATCGAGGTTGTCAAGGGCGGCCTGATCCTCGACATCGGTCTGCGTGGCTTCCTGCCCGCTTCCCTCGTCGACCTCCGTCGCGTCAAGGACCTCACCTCCTACATGGGCACTCGCATCGAGGCCCGCGTCATCGAGATGGATCGCAACCGCAACAACGTCGTCCTCTCCCGTCGCGTCGTGCTCGAGGAGTCCCGTAAGGCCGAGCGTTCCGAGATCCTGTCCAAGCTCAAGTCTGGCATGCGTCTCCAGGGCACCGTTTCCTCCATCGTCGACTTCGGCGCCTTTGTCGACCTCGGCGGTATCGACGGCCTCATCCACATCTCCGAGCTCTCCTGGAACCACGTCAACCATCCTTCCGAGGTTGTCAAGGTCGGCCAGGAGGTCGAGGTCGAGGTTCTCGACGTCGATCTCAACCGCGAGCGCATCTCCCTGGGTCTCAAGCAGACCACCGAGGATCCGTGGCGTGCACTGGTCAAGAAGTACCCCGTCGGCGCTATCGTCGAGGGCACTGTGACCAAGCTTGTCCCGTTCGGCGCTTTCGTCGACCTGGGCGAGGGCATCGAGGGCCTGGTTCACATCTCCGAGATGGCCAACAAGCACGTCGATCAGCCTTCTCAGGTCACCCACGTGGGCGACAAGGTTCAGGTCAAGGTCATGGAGATCGACCTCGACCGTCGTCGTATCTCCCTGTCCATGAAGTCCGCTGCTGAGACTCTGGGCGTCGAGATCGAGGTTACCCCGCTTCCTTCCGAGAAGAAGGACGAGGAGACCGACGCCGAGTAAATCGGTTTGACGATCACTTGTTTTAAGGGACCCGTCCGTAATGGACGGGTCCCTTTTTGCATTTGGTGCCGAGATGCACGATGCTGCCCATGCCATCCACAGGCTATTTGGTTGTCGGTGCATGAAAAAAATGCCGACATCCCGCCTCGGGGAGGAGGCGGGAGCGCACCGAGTAGACGGAGGGGTGCGGAGCGCGGTCGCGTCTCGACTGACGACGTTGCCCATCGACAGGACCATTGTAGCGCATGGCGGTTCTTGGTTTATCGTGTCGAGCGTTTGCGTTGTGCCATTGCCTGCGGCAACGGTGTGTTACACTCTTGCACTGCTGAGTGGGCCAGGCGGTCGCGCGATGTGCTGCTTGCAGTACGCGTGAGGAAAGTCCGGGCTCCAGAGGGCGGGATGCCGGCTAACGGCCGGGCGGAGTGATCCGACGGAAAGCGCCGCAGAAAAGAAGACTCCCACCTGCGCCGCAAGGCGTAAAGGGAAAAGCTGAAACGGTGGTGTAAGAGACCACCAGCGTCGTGGCAACACGGCGGCTTGGCAAGCCCCATCCGGAGCAAGCGCGAATAGGAACGCTATGGGCCGGCCCGGTCCGCGTTCGGGTAGCGTGCGTGGAGCTGCACGGTAACGTGCAGACAAGATAAATGACCGTTCACGACAGAACCCGGCTTATAGGCCCACTTGGCAACTATGTTGACGCTGCGAACCCGTCAGCGCGGCAATCTGCCTTACAAGCCTTCGGGCATGACCATAAGGTCAATGCCCTCGTCTTTCAAGGCACCTTGCTCGCGCTGACGGGTTCTCGCCTTCGACGGCGTCAGCTGGCCGATTTGGCGCTCATTCGTCGGTCGCCGCCATAAGGCGTGCTCCCTCCTCTTTCGGGCCAAATCGACTCAGCTGACGCCGTCTCGCTGTCTTTGGCTGGTCATTGGCGTTGCCGTTCTATTTATCGGGGTTAACGGTACGGGCTTTGCCGTATTATTGAGGCTGTTTGTTGCTTTGCTTGTAGTTGAGGGGCTTTGGTGGACAGCTATTTTACTCTGCAATCGAATATTGAGGCTTCGGGCGAGTTTGTGGACCGCAAGAGCCGGTTTATTGCCCAGCTGGTCCATATTGAGTCCGAGGACGAGGCGAATGCCTTTATCGAGATGGTTCGAAAGCGTCATTACGACGCTCGACACAATGTTCCCGCGTGGATTTTGGTCGATGGACGCGAGCGTCAAAGCGATGATGGTGAGCCGAGCCGCACGAGCGGTATGCCGACGCTCGAGGTGTTGCGCGGCGCGGAGCTCAAAAATGTTTGCTGCGTAGTGACGCGCTATTTTGGTGGCACGCTGTTAGGGCCCGGTGGCTTGGTGCGCGCCTATACCGCGGCGACGCAGGCGGCGGTGGCCGCGGCTCAGGAGGCCGGGCAGATTGTCGAGATGACGAGTGTCGTGCCTGTTGACGTGCATGTGGCCTATCCGCAGTATGAGCAGGTGCTTCGTTTGGCGCAGGATTCGGGTGCCAAGGTTTCGGATACCGATTACGCGGATACCGTGACGATTCATTTGGTGTTCAAAGCGGGGGAGCAGGAGCCGTTTTGCGCTAAGATGCGCGAGCTTATGGCGGGGCGTGAGGAGATTGAGGTCGGCGCTCCCGAATTTGCAGAGTTCTAACGGCGACGGCCGGCGCGCTTTGGATAGATCCCAAGCGCGCCGGCCGTCGTTTTATGTTGCTGCCGTTTACTCGGCGAGCTGCTTTAGCACATCGCAGGCGATCTCGACGGCATCGTCGATGCAGCCGGGGCAGCTGCGGAGCGGACCTTTATCCGATCCGATGCCCTTGAGCGTGCCGCAGACGGTTGTCGTGTTCTTCTCGCCAAAACGCTTGGCGATTTCGCGCGACAGCTTGTAGGTCTGGCCCTTGGTCTTGGGGTTTTCCATGCCGTCGCTCATTACAAAGCCCATGATGGCCACGGCGCCCGAGATGGCGCCGCAGGTTTCGGTCATGCCGCCCATGCCGGCGCCAAAGCCCTCGGTGAGGGTAAAGGCGACCTGGGGGTCGAGCCCGACGGCAGGCGCGAGCGTACAGGCGACGGCCTGGGCGCAGTTAAAGCCACGGGCGTGGTATTCGGCAGCTTGAGCCTGACAGGCGGTGATGTCGAGCTGGGCCGTATCGATTTGCTTCATCGTTGTCTCCTTGGTCACGGTGTACCCGCCTATGGTACCCGTGACGGTGCGTGTAATCATCGAGAGCTTCATGGATGCCTCATTTTATCTATCGAGCAAATGCCCAAGGCTTGAGATAAATACCCCTGATCAATTAGTCACATAACCTACCTTGGGGATGGGTTGAGAGGGGTGCAGGGTAGCGGTATCGTGAACCGAATAAAACTAAAACCCAGGCAAGGGAGCTAGATATGAGCGAGCAGACCATCGGTACCACATGTGTTCAGGGCGGCTATCGCCCGGGTGATGCAGAGCCGCGTCAGGTGCCCATCTACCAGTCCACCACGTGGAAGTACGACACGTCCGAACACATGGGCAAGCTGTTTGACCTGGAGGAGTCGGGCTACTTCTACAGCCGTCTGCAGAACCCCACGTGCGATTTGGTTGCCGCCAAGATCTGCGAGATGGAGGGCGGCTCCGCTGCGATGCTCACGAGCTCGGGCATGGCTGCGAACTTCCTTGCGATCTTTAACGTTGCCGGTGCCGGCGATCACGTGGTCGCGAGCTCTGCCATCTACGGCGGTACGTATAACCTGCTCGCCCATACCATGGGCCGCATGGGCGTGACCTGCACGTTCGTCGCCCCCGACTGCACCGATGAGGAGCTGGAGGCAGCGTTTAAGCCCAATACCAAGCTCGTCTTTGGCGAGACGATCGCCAATCCCGCCCTCGCCGTGCTCGATATTGAGCGCTTTGCCAAGGCCGCGCACGACCACGGCGTGCCGCTGATGGTCGACAACACCTTCCCGACGCCCGTGATGTGTCGTCCCTTTGAGTGGGGCGCCGATATCGTTACGCACTCCACCACTAAGTACATGGATGGCCATGCGGCCTATCTGGGCGGCGTGATCGTCGATCACGGCCAGTTTGACTGGATGGCCCATGCGGACAAGTTCCCGGGTCTCACCACGCCCGACGAGAGCTACCACGGCGTGACCTATGCCGAGAAGTTCGGTCGCGAAGGCGCCTTCATTACCAAGGCCACCGCGCAGCTCATGCGCGATCTTGGTCCCATGCAGAACCCGCAAGCGGCGTTTTTCCTGAATAGCTCGCTCGAGAGCCTGCATGTGCGCATGCCGCGTCATTGCGAGAACGGCCTGGCCGTTGCCAAGTTCCTGCAGAGCCATCCTAAGGTACGCTTCGTGAGCTATCCGGGCCTGGAGGGCGACAAGTACTATGACCTGGCTCAGAAGTACATGCCCAACGGTACCTGCGGCGTCGTGAGCTTTGGCTTTAACGGTGGTCGCGCGGCGGCCGAGACCTTTATGAAGAGCCTCAAGCTCGCCCAGATCGCCACACACGTGGCCGACGCCCGCACTTGCTGCCTGCATCCCGCTAATGCCACGCATCGCCAGATGAACGATGAGGAGCTCATCGCCTGTGGCATCTCCGCCGACATGGTGCGCCTGTCGTGCGGCCTCGAGGACACGGCCGATCTGATTGCCGACCTTGAGCAGGCGCTCGAGCAGTGCTAGGCTAGCGTTCGTGCAAGGCGCCGATGCTGGCAGAAAGCATCGGCGACCTTTCGTTCCGATTCCGTAGGCGGGACCCCAATTGCGGCTGTTTGCAGGCGATTGGGGCCCCGTTTTTTTTGCGTTGGGCCACTCGAAAGGATGGATATGGAGAAAACCGCAGAGCAGCTGCGCCGCGAGCACATTGCCCTAGAGGGCGACACCCATGGCAAGAACAAGTGGGCGATTCTGTTTACCGTGCTCATCATGACGTTTATGGTGTGTCTGGATTCGACCGTCGTGACCGTGGCGCTGCCCGTGATGCAAAAGGAGCTGGGCGTGGGCCTCGATCGCATTCAGCTGGTAAGCTCGGTGTATCTGCTTGCGACATGCGTGGCTATGTTGCCGTTTGGCCGTCTGGGCGACGTGCGCGGCAAGGTGAATGTGTTCCAGCTGGGCGTCATCGTCTTTTCGGTCGGTTCGCTGCTGTGCGGCCTTTCGTCCTCGCTCGAGGTTCTTATCCTGGCACGCATTGTTCAGGGCGTCGGTTGCGCGGCGGCCATGGCCAACAACATGGGTATCATCACCGAGTCGTTTCCGGCGCGCGAACGAGGCCGTGCCATGGGTATTCTCGCGACCTTCGTGGCCCTCGGCATGATGTGTGGCCCCGTGCTCGGTGGCATGCTGGTGGCAAGCTTTCCCTGGGAGAGTATCTTCCTCATCAACCTGCCTATTGGCGTCATCTCGTTTATCGTGGGACTCTACACACTGCCGCATGTTAAGCCGGAGGCCGGCGACCGTCCCATGTCCCTTGCCGAGGCCGCTCGTCGCTGCTTTGCAAATTCGGCCTTCACCATCAACCTTGCCTGCATGCTCATCGTGTTCGTTGGCATTGGCGCATCCGAGTTTATCCTGCCGTTCTATTTTCAGGACGCCCACGGCTTTGGTTCCGACGTTTCGGGCCTGCTGTTTTTGGCGCTGCCGATGGTGAATGCCTTTATCGGCCCGCTTTCGGGTACGGTTTCGGACCGTGTTGGCTGCGAGGGCCCCACGGCGGTCGGCCTGGGCGTGTACGTATGCGGTCTTTTTGCGGTAAGCACGCTCGATGAGCGCTCTTCTATCCCTGTGATCGTGTGCTGTGTCGCGTTTATGTCGTGCGGTACGTCGATTTTCCAGAGTCCCAACAACTCGCTGTACATGGGCTCGGCTCCGCGCGAAGCGCTCGGCTTTGCGGGCAGCCTGGGTAGCCTGGCGCGCTATGCGGGTATGGCAGTGGGCATTACGGCGGCGTCGCATATCCTGTATGGGCAGATGAGCGTGGCGATGGGCGAGGCCGTGACCAGTTTCGTTGCAGGCCGTCCGGATGTGTTCTTGTTTGGTTTCCGTTCGGTGTTCTATGTGTTGATGGCTGTGGCCGCTGTGGGCTTTGCGCTCGCCATGGTGCGTTTGGTGAGGGTGCGCGCCCGCCATTAGCTTGTGGAGGCAGGCTTGCCACGAATCGGCCCATCTACTGGTCTTGCGGCTTTATGGTGCGATGCGGCTTGTGGGACGGGTGGGGGTCGGTCCGTGGTAGACTATCGAACAACGTTTATTAATCGCGCGGTATCGTTGCCGCGAGAAGGGGTTGCGCCATGCAGGAGCTTGAGGATCGTATTCGCCATGACGGCATCGTAAAGGCCGGTAACGTCCTTAAGGTTGATGCCTTCCTCAACCACCAGTGCGACGTTGAGCTGTTTGACCACATGGGCGCCGAGTGGGCCCGTCTGTTCGAGGGTGTCGAGATCAACAAGATCCTGACAATCGAGGCTTCGGGCATTGGCATGGCTTGCATCGCGGCCCAGCATTTTGGCGGCGTGCCGGTGGTCTTTGCCAAGAAGGCACAGTCCATCAACCTCGACGGCGAGCAGTATGCCACGACCATCTACTCCTTTACCAAGCAGAAGGAGTACCCGGTCATCGTTGGCAAGCGCTTCCTGTCCGAGGGCGACAAGGTCCTGATTATCGACGACTTCCTGGCCAACGGCTGCGCGCTCGAGGGCCTTATCAAGATTTGCGAGGCTGCAGGTGCCGAGGTGTCCGGCATTGGCATTGCGGTGGAGAAGGGCTTCCAGGGCGGTGGCGATAAGCTCCGCGAGCGCGGCTTCCGCGTCGAGAGCCTGGCCCGTATCGCCGATATGGACTGCGAGACCGGCGAGATCACCTTCGCCTAAGCGCGCAACACAAGCGATTGGTATGCGATGTGACAAAGGGACCGTCCCTTTGTCACATTTTTTGTATGAGGGGAGGTGTTGATATGGATGAGAACACGATGGGATGGCGCGAGTATGCGCGCTTTGCCGAGATGTCGGTTGAGGAGCTGGCGCGCGATTGCGAGGTACAGGTGTTTCGCGCGACGGGTCCGGGTGGGCAGGGCGTGAACACGACGGACTCTGCGGTGCGCATGAAACATGGGCCCACGGGGATTGTCGTGACGGCGCGCGAGAGCCGTAGTCAGTTTCAGAATCGTGCGAGCTGTTTGCGTAAGCTGAGGGCAGAGCTTGAGCGTCGTGGCCGTCCGCCGCGCCGTCGCGTGAAGACGAAGGTGCCCCAGCGCTCGCGTCAGCGCAGGCTCAATGACAAGCACTTCAACGCCATTAAAAAGGCCAACCGTCGCAAGCCGGGCAGAGACGAATAGCCTACTCATAAGTTGCGGTGAAATAGGGACTGTTTTGCGGCTTTAGCTGCATAAACAGTCCCTATTTCACCGCAACTTAGGTGGGGCTAGCGGGTGGGGCGCCAGACATGGAGGGCGCCGGCGAGGATGTCGACCTCGATGCGCGAGGCGACAATGGGCTCGCCGTCGGCCTGAATGGGGTAGTCGGGCTCCTCAAAGGTGAGCTCGGCATGACGGCAACGACGCATGCGAACCGGCGGCAGCTTGGTATGGTGGCCGTCCTTGGCCGAAAGAAACATGGGTAGGGCAATCGCACGGGGGACGGGACCGCAGGCGTAGCAGACGTCGAGTATGCCGTCGCACGGGTCGGCGCCGGGGCAGATGCGATAGCCCGAACCATAGGTGGGGCCCAGCTGAATCGCCATGATAATCGCCCTTACGCGCTCGGCGGGCGCGCCGTCAAAGCTGATGGTCATGGGGTAGTTGCGATAGCGCAGGCCAAACTGCTCAAGTCCTGAGAGGGTGTAGAGCGGAGCGCCCGTCAAGCCGGTCTTTTTTGCGCAGCTCGGTGGTGCCAAGGCCGATGGCGGCATCGATGCCGACCGAAAGCGTCTGGTCGTAGTACTCAACGGTAGCCTCGCCGCTGCCGCTCGCAGGGCTCCACGAGCGAATGCGCCCGATGTCCTGACGCTGCAGCTCGCAGGTGAGCAGCGCGCCAAAATCCTTACCGGAGAAATCGTCGATGCCGAGCGTTTGGGCAAAATCGTTGCCAGAGCCCACGGGTAGGATGGCAAGAGCGGGGCGGGCGTCCTCCTCTTGCGCCATAAGTCCGTTGACGACCTCGTGGATCACGCCGTCGCCGCCAAGAGCGATAACGGTGCGATAGCCCTCGACCTGTGCGGCCAGCTCCTTGGCGTGTCCCATGCGCTCGGTCAGCACCAGGTCAAACTGGGATGCGCGCGCGGTCATATCCAAAAAGCGTTGCAGGCGCTCGGCAACTTCGTGCGCCGCACCCGACTGGGCGGCTGGGTTGGCGATGATGAGCGTGCGGCCAAAATCAGTTGCGTGCATGGGGCGACTCCCGGCGTATGACGTGACGGTGCGGTCGCGCTCAGGTCGAATTGCCCCCGATTGTGGCTGCATGTCGAATACTTACGTCTACTGTATCAGGTCGTTGTGGCGCTCGATAGCATCCGCTACCGTACCGCCCTCATCTACAATAAGCGAACGGCGCTTGGGCGAGATGATGCGCTGGGCGGGGTACACGCCGCGGTGTCCGGCGGTTAGGTAGCTGATAAAGGCCACGATGACAAAGAACCCGGCTGCCGTGCCGTGGAACAGGTCGATGGCCATCATACAGGTGGTGATGGGCACGTTGAGGCCGGCGCAGAACACGCCGAGCATGCCCAGCGCTGCCAGAAAGCTGGGGTCGATTCCGACGAGGCAACCGATCCAGCCGCCGAGCGCCGCACCGATACCAAACAGGGGCGTGACCTCGCCGCCTTGGAAGCCGGCGCCCAGGGTGAGCGCTGTGACGACCAACTTGATGGCTGCGTCGGCAAGGGTCGTGTTACCGGAGAACCCGGCGCCCGAGAGCCAGGTGGCAAGGCCGGCATACTTCCAGGCGTCGAGCATCGCGTAGGCCGCGAGCACCACGAGTGCACCTATGAGTGCGCGAATAAGATAATTGGTGATAAAGCGACCGTACAGGCTCTTGACGGTTCGAACTGACCAGGCAAAGAGGCGTGCCGTCAGACCGAAGATAATGGCGCTGATAACAACGATGACGACCGTTTTGGGCGTCATAGCGGGAACGCTGGCGATGACATTCGCTTCGTACTCGGTACCCAGGGCGAGTGATGTAAAGTAGCCGGTAAACGAGGCGACCAGGCAGTAGATGCCTGCGGTGTAGTCGATCTTGCCGATAAAGCACATCTCCATGCCAAAGAAAGCCCCGGCAAGGGGCGAGCCGAATACGGCGCCAAAGGCCGACGAGATGCCGGCGAGCATGAGGTCGTGGTGGTCATGCTTTTTAAGGTGGGCGAGGCTCGAGATGTTGCTGGCGATGGTGCCGCCAATCTGAACCGCGGCTCCCTCGCGACCGGCCGATCCACCCGTTAGGTGCGTGAGCGTGGAGCAGACGAAGGTGAGGACGGCCATGCGCATATGGATGAGGCGTGTGCCCAGAGCGGAGTCGATGACCAGGTTGTTACCGCGTTTGGCGGCAAGACCGTGGTTTTTGTACACCCATGCGGTGGCAACGCCCACAACGGGAAGCAGTGCGTAAATCCACGCATGGTGCTCGCGATAGTCGGTGGCGATATTCAGCGAGGCCAAAAACGCCCAAGCGGCAACGCCCATGGCGAGCGAGACAATGACGACGAGCGCGAGCAACTTGGCGCTCGCGAGTAGGTTGCGGGCGTTGCGGCGCGTGTCGGCAGCCAAGAGATGCTCGGAGCGGGTAAGTTGATGCCTGCCTGCCGTGATGACGTCGTTCAGGGAGAAAAAGCCGCCATCGTCGAGCGGCTGGGAATGATCCTGCGTTTCGTTTGCGCTTTCGGTTTTGTCGTTATGAGCCATACGTTCCTCTTTTAGGTTGCAACGCAAGCATTATAAAACGCGGTAAACGCGACGAGCCGGTGGGTTGGTTTCCATTCTGTTTCGCGGCCTACAACCGACAGGTGTATTTGCGGGTACAGGCCGAGTCGCGGTCGTGCGTCGGGGGATTATACTGAGACAAGCATAAAGAATCGGCGCCCCTGTTGTGCGCCGTGACATTAAGAGGTGCATATGGCAGAGAAACTCATTCCGCTGGATGACGCACAGTCGATTGTCCTGTCGCACGTTGCTCCGACCGATCTCGTCGAGATTCCCGTGTGGCAGGCCGCCGGTCTTCCCTTGGCCGAGGATGCGGTGGCCGATATCGACATCTCGCCGTTTGCCAACAGCGCTATGGACGGATATGCCGTGCGCTCGGCGGACTTGGCGCAGGCTTCTGGCGAGGCGCCGGTGACGCTCGACGTTATCGGACACGAGGCCGCGGGCCATGTGTTTGAGGGCGCTATCGGCGCGGGCGAGGCGGTCCGCATTATGACAGGCGCGCCGGTGCCCGAAGGTGCCGACGCCGTGGTGAAATACGAGATCGTCGATGTGCTCGACGGCGATGGCAACGAGGGCTCGCACGTTCGCTTCTCGGCGCCTACCAAGGTAGGGGAGAACGTTCGCTCTGCCGCCGAGGAGGCCCATGCCGGCGATGCTGTGATGCACGCCGGCGAGGTCGTGGCTCCGGCGGGCGCGGGTCTGCTGGCAAGCGCCGGATACGCGAGCGTGAAGGTGCACGCCGCCCCACGTGTGGGCATTATCTCGCTGGGCACGGAACTGGTCGCACCGAGTAAGGTACCGGCGCGCGGTCAGATTCGTGATTCCAACTCGTCGGCGTTGATGGCCGAAGCGCTTGATGCCGGCGCCGAGCCCGTGTTCTACGGCATTGCGCCCGATGATGAGCAGGCGATTGCCGAGCTGGTTCATCGTGCCGTGCAGGAGTGCGACTTTGTCATTACGAGCGGCGGTGCCTCGGCGGGCGACTACGACTATGTGACGGCGCTGGTCCAGCGCGAGGGCGAGGTGCTCTTCGATCGCATCTCGATGCGCCCCGGCAAGGCCATCACGTTTGGCTTGCTCGGAGGTAAGCCCTACCTGGGGCTTTCAGGCAATCCGGCCGCGGCGTATGTAGGCTTTGAGATGCTTGCCCGTCCGGCGATCCGCAAGATGCGCGGCTTTGCCGAGGGCGTGCGTCCCGTGCAGCGGGCGACGCTCACGCACGGCGTGAAGAAGCGCCAGGACCGACGCTTCTTCGATCGCGCCACGGTTTTGCGCGACCCCGAGACCGGTGAGCTGTTGGTGACCGAGGCCAAGACGCAGAATTCGGCGCTGCTCGGCACGATGCAGCGGGCCAATTGCCTGCTGCGTATTGACGAAGGACCGTGCGAGCTCAAGGCGGGCGACGTCGTGGATGTCGTGCGTGTCGACCTGCCCGAGGGAACGGTGCTGTAGGAGGAAGACTATGGAGCTGAAGATTTCGATTGTGACGTGTTCGGACACGCGCGATCTTGCGCAGGACGAGGCGGGTGCCGCGCTCGAGGAGCTTATCGAGGCGCAGGGCTGGGCGGTCGCCTCGCATGTGGTCGTGCGCGACGACGTCAGCGAGATTGGTGATGCCATTGCGGAAGCCGCCGATGAGTGCCACGCCAATGTCGTGCTCACCTGCGGCGGCACGGGGCTTTCGATGCGTGACGTGACGCCCGAGGCGACGCGTGCCGTCTGCGACCGTGATGTGCCGGGTATTGCCGAGGCGATTCGCGCGTACTCGATGACCAAGACGCGCCGCGCAATGCTCTCGCGTGCTATTTGCATGCAACGAGGTCATACACTTGTCGTAAACCTTCCCGGTTCTACGAAGGCCGCCCGCGAAAGCTGGGAGGCCATAGCGGACCAGCTGGAGCATGCGGCTCAGATGACAGCGGGCGGCGGACATACCAACTAGGTGGTTTACCTGCGGCGGGGCGACCTGAACGGCTGCTCCGCTTTTGTTTTCCGCCGAAGCGACGCCGAGGTGCACGGTAACTTGAAACTATATTCTCTAGCGAGAATAATTTCTCACTATCATTATTCGCGCGGAAGTATAATCTAGTAACAGAATAAAGCCTGCGGCGGGGTGCCCGGGCATAGCGTTCGAAAGGGTTGAATATGTTCGATATGGTTTCACGCCGCGGTTTTGTCTCGCTTTCTGCTGCCGCTGCCGCCGGCCTTGGCCTTGCCGGCTGCTCGGGCAACAAGACGTCCGAGCCCGCTGGTTCCGATGCCGGCTCCGCCAAGTCTTCCTCTAAGAAGAAGGCTGTCGAGCTGCAAGTCTTTGCCGCCAACTCGCTCGAGAAAGCTCTGCCCGAGGTTCAGGGGCTCTACACCGAGCAGACCGGCACCACGTTTGCCGACACGCAGTTTAAGGCGTCTGGTGACCTTGTCGAGCAGATGCGCGCCGGTGCCGCCGCCGACGTGCTCATCACCGCTTCCAAGGGCACCATGGATGATGCCGAGACCGCTGAGCTCGTCGATACCGATACCCGCGAGGATATGTTCGTCAACGACCTTGTGATCATTCGCGCCGAGGGCTCCGACACCAAGGTCGAGGCCATCGCCGACGTCGCGAATCTGGACGGTAAGATTGCCATCGGCGATGCCAAGACCGTCCCCGCCGGCAAGTACGCCAACCAGGCCCTGGCCTCCGTGGGCCTTTATACCGGCACCGAGGGCGACGACGGCGAGTATGCGCCCGAGATCGCCGACAAGGTGGCCCTGGCCGACAAAGTTGGTACCGCTGCTGCCTATGTGTCCACGGGCGACTGCGTGGCTGGCTTTGTCTACAGCTCCGATATCTTCCGCTACGACGGCATCGAGGAGGCCTTTGTGTGTCCCGAGGATTCGCACAAGCCCATCGTGTATCCGGGTGCCGTTGCCGAGAGCTCCGAGCACGCCGACGAGGCCAAGGCGTTTATCGACTTCTGCCTGTCTAACAAGAAGGCTCAGAAGATTTGGGCTAAGTACGGCTTTGAGCTTTCCGCGTAGTGCGGCTTGGCGCGATAATTCCATCGTTTTGTGTTTCACTCCGTCCTTGTATTCGCTTGGAGCTTTTCGTGCTTAATAGATTCCGCGTGCTTGTCGCCTGTGCTTTGACCTTCGCGCTTTGCTGGGTGCCGGGATTTGCGTTTGCTGGGGACGCTGAGGACGGGGCCCAGGTTGCTGCGACCGCCCATGGGCTTTCCTATGGGATCGAGGGTTTTGAGCGGTTAGCCAAGGGGACCGCTCGTGCCATGGAGGGCCAGCCTGAGGGCTACCGGTTTCCCGTTGCCGAGGACGTGGACCTTGTAGTGGCGCCTGCTGCCGATCGCGTTGTGGTGTGGATATCGCCCAAGGCGGTCGAGAAGTATGGATTGGATCCGCAGGATAACGAGTGCGTATCGGGTCTCAAGGCCCTCGTTTGTAAGCTCGACAGCGCAAACTGCATGGGAGGTGCGCAGCTAGGGGACGTGGATCTTCCTTGGTATGTCACGGCGGAAACAACGTTTGAATCCGGCGGGTATACCTATGGCTTTGAGGAGCGCGGCGCGGATGGGGACCGCTATGTGGTGATTACATCAGCCTCGGGTGATGCCAAGGGCGGCGCGCGTTGGCTTGATAGCGCTCAAATGGTAGAAGCATCGTCTGTCGCGTTGCGGGATGAGCGGGGGCCCTGGACCTCTCTGGCCTCCTTTTTGGGCGACATCGACTATCGCCCGTTTTGGGTGTCCATAAAAACGAGCGGCCTTGCCCTGCTGATCTCCTTTGCGCTGGGCCTGTTCGCCGCGTGGAAGACTATGGGTACCTCGAGTCGCATTAAGGGCCTGCTCGATTCAGTCTTTACGATTCCTATGGTGCTGCCGCCTACGGTGTGCGGCTTTCTGCTCCTCATGCTGTTTGGTCGCTCGACCGGGGTGGGTCAGTGGCTCATCGCGCACGGCATCTCAATCGTCTTTACGTGGCCCGCGGCGGTGATCTCTGCCGTGGTGGTGTCGTTCCCCCTGGTCTATCGAACGGCCCTCGGTGCCTTTGAGAGCCTCGACACGCAAATGCTCGACGCCGCGCGAACCCTGGGATGGTCCGAGCATCGCATCTTTACCAAGCTTATGATGCCGCTTGGCTGGCCTTCTATTGCCGCCGGCACGGTGCTCGCCTTTGCCCGCGCGATGGGCGAGTTTGGCTGCACGCTGTTCTTTGCGGGCAACTACGCCGGTATTACGCAGACCATTCCCATCGCCATCTACTTTGAGTGGATGGGCGGCAACACATCGGTAGCCCTCTTTTGGGTCGTGGTCGTAATTGCGTTCAGCTTCCTGGTCATCCTATTCATCAATATGTACACGGCGTATTCGCAAAAGTATCGCGAGCGCGGCCTGTCCCGCGCGGAGCGCAAGCAGGCCAAGCAGCTGGGCGGCCAGACCGATTCGCTCGACCCAGTCGGCGGCGATGCCTTGCGTATCGATCGCGAGGCGCTGGCCGAGCTTATGCGCGATGACACGGCCGCAAAGGGAGGTCGATAAGCCATGTCGCTCGTTCTGGATATCAAAAAGCACTACCCCGGGTTTATGCTCGACATGCAGCTTGAGGCCGGCGAGGAGCGTGTGGCGCTGCTCGGTGCCTCCGGATGTGGCAAGAGTTGCACACTGCGTTGCATTGCCGGTGTGGAGACGCCCGACGAGGGCAAGATCGTCGTCAACGGCGTGACCTTTTTTGACTCTGCGGCGGGCATCAACCTGTCGCCCCAGGAGCGAAAATGCGCCCTGCTGTTCCAAAACTATCAGCTGTTTCCCAACATGACGGTGGCCGATAACGTATGTGCCGGCGTAAAGGACGCGGGCGACGCCGCGGCGCGCAAAAAGCTTGCCGAACGCTACCTGGGCATTTTTGGCCTGGCCGATTTTGCCGACCGCTATCCCGCGCGACTCTCGGGCGGTCAGCAGCAACGTGTGGCGCTTGCGCGCATGGTGACGGCGCATCCGGGCATTTTTATGTTCGACGAGCCCATGAGCGCACTCGATGCGTATCTTAAGAGCGCGCTCGAGCAAAACATGCTCGACCTCTTTGATGTGTGCAACCGCACCGTGCTCTACGTGAGCCACGACATCGACGAAGCATGCCGCCTCTGCCAGCGCATCTGCGTGATGCACGACGGGCATGTTGAGGAGATCGGCTCCATCGAGGACGTGGTCCGCCGTCCGCAGACGCTTGCGGCTCTGCGCCTAACGGGTTGCAAGAACACAAGCCGGGCGCGCAAGATCGGCGACGAAGAAGTTGAGGCTCTCGACTGGGGCATGACCTTTAACGTGGGTCGCAAGGTTCCCGATAATGTGGCGTACCTGGGTATTCGCGCGAGTTACTTCCATGTTGACAATCGTGCCGAGCGTGGTCGCAACAACTATGACCTATATGTGGCCCGCGTGAGCGATTCACGCTTTGAGCGGCTGGTGCTGCTGGATGTGCCGCGTGCTGATGCGCCCACACGTCTGCAGTGGAAGGTCAACAAAGTGAACGTTGCTGCCGACGGGCTGCCGCAAGCAGGCGAGACGCTGCGCATGCACTTCGATGCGAGTAGGATCCATCTGGTTTGTAGGTAATGCGGCGCGCCGGGCGGTCGGTGACCAGCTTCTCGCCGTCCGCCTGCCCGACGGGTTTCCATTTGCCGAATCAATGATGACAAAACCTTATCAGTCTGATAAATAATTATCAGACTGAAATTTCGGGCAGTGGGTTCTTTACGTTTCCGATGCTGTCGTACACGTGTCGGCGGTGTTCGTCTGGACGATGTCCGCTGATATAGTTGCCCTCGATAAGAAAAAAGGAGGGTGCGCACATGCCGCAGACGACATACATTCGCCGCGTTGCCGCGCGTGCCCTGTATATCGCTCGGAGCCGCATATGAGCAGGTATGTTCACGGATCCGGGAGAGACGACGTACAACTAAATAACTGTCCGCAAGGCAGGTTCTCCAAGATTCCGGGTTTGAGTGCGCCTGGTTTGTCACCATCCGCGGTGCATCCATGCCGTCGTATCCCGTTTTTGGTTCAAGAGGGGACCCGTTATGGCTGAAGTACTCGATTTTCATCCGATGTGGCGGAGCTTGGGTATGTCGACCCTTTGATGGCCCCATTACGTATCGTTGCTTTTGCCGGGCGGTACCCCGATGCACCGCAAGGCGCTGTCTGGCTTTGCATATTTTTGTCCGTTTGTTCAGCTATGAGAGGATTTTTATGAACAACAACCTTACCCAGGCGGGCATTTCCCGTCGCAGCTTTGTAGCCGGCCTTGGCACGCTTTCCGTGTTGGCCGGACTTGGCCTCACCGGCTGCGGCGGTTCGGGCGCCGAGAGCGGTAGCGCCGCTGCCTCCGGCCAGGATGTGGAGTATCGCGACGAACTGCAGATCGCGCTCCCGGCGAGCCCGGACGGTCTCGATCCACACACCACGTCGTCGCTTGTGACCATGGACATCATCTGCAACGTCGTCGAGCCGCTCTTTGGCCTCGATAGCGACTACGAGCCCCAGCCCGTGCTGGCCAAGGACTATAAGGTCTCCGACGATGGCCTGACCTACACCATCAAGCTGCGCGAGGGCGTCACCTTCCACAACGGCAAGGAGTTTGGCTCCGAGGACGTCGTGGCCTCGATGAACCGCTGGCTTACCGTCAACGACCGCGCCGCGAGCCTGCTGCCCGGCGCCACCTTCGCCGCTTCGGGCGACCACGAGGTCACCTGCACGCTGACCGAGCCCGCCATCGACTTTCTGATCATCCTGGGCAACCACTCCCAGTATCCGGGTATCTTCCCCTCCGAGGTCATCGAGGCCGCGGGCGATACCGGCGTAACCGAGTACGTGGGTACCGGTGCCTACAAGTTTGTGGAGTGGAAGCAGGACCAGTACGTCCATCTCACCCGCTACGAGGACTATGTCGCCGCCGATGGCAAGGCTTCGGGCTACACCGGCAAGGTCTCCGCGCCCACCAAGGACATCTACTATCAGTTCGTGACCGAGGCCTCCACGCGCGTGAGCGGGTTTGAGACCGGCGAGTACGATATCGCTGGCGAGATCCCCACCGAGAACTACCACGACTTCGATGGCAACGACGACGTCAAGCTCTACACCCATAACGCCGGCGTTCTGACCGCCTTCCTCAACATGAACGAGGGCATCTTCGCCGACGAGGAGATTCGCAAGTGCGCCCTCATGGCTATCGACTGCGAGGCGGCCGCTCTTGCCGCCTATGGCGAGAAGGAGCTCTTCAATATCGATCCCAACCTTGGCAACCCCGAGAACACTCAGTGGGCGACCGACGCGGGCAAGAAGTACTTTAACCAGGCCGACGCCAAGGCCGCCAAGAAGGCCCTGGCCAAGACCTCCTATGCCGGTGAGACGGTCAAGCTGCTGACCACCCCCGACTACAAGGATATGTACAACGCCACCGTCGCGCTGCAGGAGCAGCTCGAGAAGGCCGGCTTCACCGCCGAGGTCGACAGCTACGAGTTCGCGACCTTCATGGACATCCGCTCCGGCAAGCCCGAGCAGTGGGACCTTTTTGTGGCCTCCACCAACTACAAGCCCATTCCGGCCCAGTCCCTCTCGGTCTCCAAGGCCTTCTATGGCCTGTCCGACGAGAAGGCGCTCAAGCTCGTGGCCGAGACCCGCACCGCCAAGGACACCGACGCCGCGGCCAAGAAGTGGGCCGAGGCTCAGGAGCGCCTCTATGAGATCGCCGTCATCGAGCCGCTTTGCCACTACGCTTCCATCACGGGCACCCAGGCAGACGTCGAGGACGTCGAGGTGCTCGACGGCGCCATCGTTTGGAATGCCAAGCGTCCGGAGTAATGCAATAGCTGGCGTGGCGGCTGGAGGGGTCTGGTCCCCTGTGACCGCCACACCCTGTCCACGTTCAGAGGGGAAATAGACGCCTCGCATGTTGAAGTACACGCTCAAACGTATAGGCGCGATGGTTCCGGTGATGCTCATCATCTCGGTCATCGTGTTTTTGATTATCTATCTCACACCGGGTGACCCGGCCTCTTCGATGCTCGGCATGGAGGCTTCGGCCGACCAGATCGAGCGCGTCAACGATAGCCTGGGACTCAACGAGCCGCTGCCGCAGCGCTACGTTGAGTGGATGGGTGGCGTGCTTACCGGCGACTTGGGCGATTCGTATTTTATGCGCCAGCCCGTCACGCAGGCGATCGCCGAGCACTTTGGCCCCACGCTATCGCTCGCGCTTCTGGCACAGCTCATCGCGCTGTTGATTGCGCTGCCCTGCGGCGTCGTCGCTGCCCTCAAACATGGGTCGCGCACCGACGCGGTCTTGCGTGTCGTTGCTCTTTTGGGTGTGGCGATACCCGGCTTTTTGATGGCGCTCATGCTTATGTGGCTGTTTGCCGTCACGTTGCGTGTGTTCCCGGTGGCCGGCTATGCGCCGCTATCGAAGGGCTGGTTCAGCCATTTACGCTATCTTGCGTTGCCGGCCATATCGCTTGGATGCGTGCAGGCGGCCCTGCTCATGCGCATGACCCGTTCGAGCGTGATCGAGGCCATGCAGCTCGACTGCGTCAAGACGGCGCGTGCCAAGGGCGTCTCCGAGGTTCGCGTGGTACTGGCCCATGCCCTGCGCAACGCCGCGCTGCCGATTCTCACCTCGGTCGGCTATTCTTTTGGCGCCCTGATTACGGGCGCCGTGGTGACTGAGGCCATTTTTAACATCCCAGGTTTGGGCCAGCTGGTCACGAGCTCTATCGAGCGTCGCGACTATCCGGTGATTCAGGGCGTGCTGCTGGTCATCGCCTTGTTGAATTCGGTGATCAATCTGGCCGTCGACCTTGCCTACGGCGCTTTTGACCCGCGCGCTCGCAAATGGGGCGATGCATGATGGCAAACTTTAAGAAGGCTCTTGCCAATAAGGGGTTTGTGGTCGGCGGCTGCATTTTCCTGGCGATTGCGCTGATCACGCTCGTCGGCCCGCTGGTGTGGACGGTTAATCCCAATGCGCAGGAGATGACGTTGCGACTTTCGGCACCTTCGCCCGCGCATCCCTTTGGCTGCGATGACTTTGGCCGCGACCTGCTTGCCCGCGTCATCGCGGGCGCGCGCGTGTCGCTTGGCGTTGGCATTGCCGTCACGCTCGCGACGAGTGCGCTCGGCTTGGTGATTGGCGCCTATGCGTGCTACAACGAGAGGCTCGACCATATTCTCATGCGCATCTGCGACGGCCTTATGTCCATTCCGGGCGTGCTTTTGGCTATCGCACTCATGGCCATGATGGGCGCCTCGGTCTGGAACGTCATCATCGCGCTCTCCATCGTCTATACGCCCAGCATGGCGCGCATCGTGCGCTCGCGTGCGATGGTGGTCAAGGAGGAGCCCTTTGTGGAGGCCCTGCGCGTGCAGGGCGCCTCGACCGCGCGCATCGTGTGGCTGCATATCGTGCCCAACGTTATGGCACCCTTCCTGGTGCAGGCGACCTTCGTCTTTGCCGAGGCCGTGCTCTCGGAGGCCGCCCTCTCGTTTCTGGGCCTGGGTATCAAGGCGCCCGACGCCAGCTGGGGAAACATCCTGCAGGCGGGCAAGAACGTGATGCGCAAAGCCTGGTGGATGATCTTCTTCCCGGCTATCGCCATCATCGCGAGCGTGCTTTCGCTGAACCTTGCCGGCGACGGCCTGCGCGACGCCCTCGACCCCAAGACCAAGGAGGACTAGCCCATGAGCGAACATATTTTGGACGTGCGCGACCTCTGCATCTCGTTTGTGGGCCGCGATGGCAACGCGTTGGAAGCCGTCAACAAACTCAACCTACATATTGATGCCGGCGAGATCGTTGGTGTTGTCGGCGAGTCCGGCTGCGGTAAGTCGGTGTTTGCCCAGAGTGTCATGCGCCTATTGGAGCATGAACAGAAGATGGCCTATGCCGGTCAGATTCTCTTTGACGGGGAGGACCTGCTCGTGCGCCCGCTCAAGCGTATGCGCGAGGTGCGCGGCCGCGATATCGCCATGATCTTCCAGGACCCGTTGTCCTCACTCAACCCCGTCATGACGGTGGGTGCGCAGGTTATCGAGGCGGTGCGGGCCCACCGTAAGGTGAGCCGACGCGAGGCCCGCAACGAGGCTCTATCGCTGTTGGAGCGTGTGGGAATTCGAGATGCCGCGGCTCGCTTCGACATGTATCCGGGCGATTTTAGCGGCGGTATGCGCCAGCGCGTGATGATTGCCATGGCGCTTGCCGGTCATCCGCGACTGCTGATTGCCGATGAGCCCACCACGGCACTCGACACCACCACCCAAAAGCAGATCCTTGACCTACTGCGCGACCTCAACCGCACCGAGAACATGGCGGTGCTTTTTATCAGCCATGATTTGGGTGTCGTCACGAGCATCTGCTCGCGCGTGCACGTCATGTATCTGGGTCAAATCGTAGAAGAGATTGATGCCTGCGGCCTTATGGAGCGCCCGAGCCACCCGTATGCCCAGGGGCTCATCGCGAGCATTCCGCCGCTCGAAGGCGAGCGAGTTGACACGCTGGCGGATATTCCGGGCACGGTGCCGCCGCTTACGGCAATACCCTGTGGATGCCGCTTTGCGCCTCGTTGCGCCCGGGCGGACGAGCGTTGCCGCGCGCAGGAGCCTCCGCTGTTTGCCGTGAATGCGTGCGACCGGTCTAAATGCTGGCTTGTCGAGAAAGGGGAGTGCCATGGCTGTTGATAGCGAAGCCCTGCTTAGGGTCTCACATCTGACTAAAACGTTTCCCATGCCGGGCTCAGGTTTTAAGCGTCAGGCCTTTACCGCCGTGGACGATCTGTCGTTTGAGATCGCGCCGGGCGAGATCTATGGCCTGGTTGGCGAATCCGGATCGGGCAAGTCGACGACTGGACGCCTGATCTGTGGTCTCGAGCGTGCGGATTCCGGCTCGATTGTCTATCGCGGGCACGACCTCGCAACGATGTCGGAGCGCGAACGCAAGCCGTTTCGCCGCGAAATCCAGCTGGTATTCCAGGATAGCTCTACGGCTTTTGACCCGCGTAACCGTGTCGGCCGCATTTTGGAGGAGCCGCTGATTATCGCCGGCGTGCGCGATGCGGATGAGCGCCATGGGCGCGCGCTCTCGGCCCTGGCCTCGGTCGGTCTTCTGGCAGAGCATTATGACCGCTATCCGCACGACCTTTCGGGGGGACAGCGTCAGCGACTCAATCTGGCACGGGCGCTTATTTGCGAGCCGCGCCTTGTGGTATGCGACGAGCCGGTCTCGGCGCTTGACGTGTCCGTTCAGGCTCAAGTGCTCAACTTGCTTCGTGACCTGCAGCGCACGACGGGCGTGGCGCTGCTGTTTATCACGCATGATATGCGTGTGGTTCGGCATATGTCCGACCGGATTGGCGTGCTCTACCACGGTCTTCTTGTCGAGGAGGGCGCGGCCGAGGACGTGATCACGCACCCGAGCGATCCGTATACGCAGGAGCTTATCGACGCCATTCCCTAGAGGATGCTTCCTTTTGGGTATGGCGTGGGTTCGTTGTTTAATTGTCGGTATATCGGCGCAAGAGAGGGGAACTACTATGGCCGAAATCGAGGAACAGCCGTTGCCGCGCACGTTTGAGGAGTTCAACGAGCAACGCAAGGCGGCGTTTATTCGCGTCAAGGATTATAAGCAGGCGGGTAATCGCCTGGTCGGCTTTTTGTGCAGCTATACGCCGCTCGAGATTATCGATGCCGCGGGCGCCGCAAGTGTCGCTCTGTGCGGTACGTCCGATGAGGTGATTTCCGATGCCGAGAAGGTGCTGCCGGCAAACCTCTGCCCGCTCATCAAGTCGACGTACGGCTTTGCCTACTCGCAAAAGTGCCCGTTTACGTACTTTAGCGACATGATCATCGGCGAGACCACCTGCGACGGCAAGAAGAAGATGTACGAGCTGCTCAACGAGCTCAAGCGCACGCACATTCTGCATCTTCCGCAGGGTCGCAATCGCGCCTACGAGCGTGAAGGCTGGTACGAGGAGTGCCGCCTGCTCAAGGAGGAGCTCGAGAACTTCTACGGCATCACGATTACCGACGATGACCTGCGTGCTGCCGCCCGTCGTCGCAACCGCTTGCGTGCGGCCCAGCTCGAGATGTTTGCGCTGCAGGCCAACCAACCGGCGGCCATGAGCGGCGTCGACCTGATGAGCACCATGTTTGCCGGTACGTTCAGCTTTGATATCGAGGCCTATACGCAGCAGCTGGAGCAAAAGGTTGTCAAGCTGCGCGAGGCCTACGACGCGGGCGAGCGCCCGGTTGCGGCGGATGCCAAGCGCATTCTGATCACCGGTTGCCCGGTGGGCGGTGTGATCAACAAGATCGGTCGCACCATCGAGTCCAACGGCGGTGTGGTCGTGTGCATGGACGACTGCTCGGGCGAGCGCACGGCGGCCATGATGATCGACCCGGAGGCTCCCGATATCCTGCGCGCCATCGCCGACCGCTACCTGGACATTAACTGCTCGGTCATGACGCCCAACGACGGTCGTATGGAAAACACCCTGACCATGTGCGAGAAGTATCACGTCGATGGCGTAGTGGAGAGCGTGCTCCAGGCCTGCCACACCTTCAACGTTGAGAGCGCGCGCATGCAGGAGGCTGTCGAGGGTGCGGGTATTCCGTATATGAAGCTCGAGACCGACTACAGCAACGGTGACATGGGCCAGATCGAGACCCGCATCGCCGCCTTTATCGAAACCCTTTAGGACAAATGCGGCAAAGGGATAGTTGCTTTGCCGCATAGAAGGAGGATGTCGTGGTTGGCATTGGTATCGACATAGGCTCGACGGCCGCGAAGGCTGCAGTGGTGGAGACGGACGGCGCCATTGCGTGGACCTGCGTCATGCCGACGGGGTATTCGTCGGTCGATGCGGCCGAGCGCTTGCGCGGCGAGCTCGCTTCAGCCGACTATGACGTGGCTGCCGACGACGTGCGCGTGGTCGCGACTGGCTACGGCCGTGTCGCCGTGCCCTATGCGCACAAGGTCGTGACCGAGATCACCTGCCACGGCACCGGTGCCGTGCGTCTGTTTGGCGACCACGGCACCGTGATCGACGTGGGCGGTCAGGACACCAAGGTCATCCAGCTTAAAAGTGGCCGCGTGGCCAAGTTTGCCATGAACGACAAGTGCGCCGCCGGCACGGGGCGCTTTTTGGAGATTATGGCCGACCGCCTAGGAATTTCCCAGCAGCAGATGGCCGACCTGGCGCGTTCCGGCGAGCCCACCAAGATCAGCAGCATGTGCACGGTGTTTGCCGAAAGCGAGGTCATCAGCCTGATCGGTCGCGGTGAGCCGCGCGAGAACATTGCGCGTGGCGTGATCGACAGCGTGGTCTCGCGCGTGGCGACCATGGCCGGGCAGGCCGCGGGCGCCCCGTACTACCTGACCGGTGGCCTGTGCGAGAACGCCTACGTTGTGGAGCGTCTGGGCGAGCTTTTGGGCGCACCCGTGACCACCTCGCCTCAGGCTCGCTTTGCTGGGGCCATCGGTGCTGCCGTCCGCGCGCGGGCGCTGGTTTAAGGGGCCCTGTCGATGCGTATCCTCAACATCTCGGCCCAAAAGCCCGACAGCACAGGCAGCGGCACGTATCTTTCGGCGCTCGTGCGCTCCCAGCTGGCAGTCGGGTGCGAGCCCGCCGTCCTCTGCGCCGCCGCCCCGGGCGACACGCAGGGCGACATCCCGGCGGGCGTACCCATCTATACCGTCGACTTCGATACCCCTGAGCTGCCCTTTCATATCTGCGGTATGTCCGATGTCATGCCCTATCCCTCTACACGCTATCGTGACCTGACGCCTTCGATGCTCAAGGCATTTGAGCGGGCATTTGCTGCTGCAATCGATCGTGCGGTGGCTGAGTTTCGGCCCGATCTGGTGCTCTGCCATCACCTGTATCTGGTGACCGCATTGGCGCGCGAGTGCGTCCGGGGCGTGCCGGTTGTTGCCGTGTGCCATTCGACCGATCTGCGCCAGCTGCGTTCGCATGCGCTCGAGCGCGATCGCATCGTAAGTGCGGTTCGTCGGCTCGATGCCGTCTTTGCGCTCCATGCTGAGCAGGCTGAGCAGATTGGCCTGGTGTGCGGCGTCGATGCCGATCGCATCCACGTGATTGGGACGGGCTACGACCATCGCGTCTTCTGCCGCGACGCAAGCGTGGCGAGGCGGTCGGGATCGCTTGTGTACGTGGGCAAGATTTGCTTTAAAAAGGGCGTCGAGTCGCTGGTTCGAGCCATGTCATTGCCGATTGACGATGACGTCCGCCCATCTGGCTTGGTACTTGTGGGCGGTCGCGGGGACGATGCCGAGTACGCGCGTATCGAGCGCTTGGCTGCGGCCTCGGATGTGCCGGTGACGCTGGCGGGCCGCCTGGATAGCGATGGGCTCGTGCGCGCCTACCGCAGTTCCGACGTCTTTGTGCTGCCTTCGTTTTACGAGGGTCTGCCGCTCGTGACGATCGAGGCCCTCGCGTGCGGCTGCAAAGTTGTGGCGACCGATTTGCCCGGCGTTCGTCCCTGGATGGAGGCGATGCTTCCCGGTGCTCCCGTGACGTGGGTGGCGTCGCCGCGTATGACGGATGTCGACACGCCCGTGGCGGCCGACCTTCCGTTGTTTGAGCGCGCACTGGCAGATGCTATCGCGCAGGCGCTTGCGGCGCCGCCTTCGACGTTCGAGCCGTCGGCGGTCTCTTGGGAAGCGTGCCTGGGGCGTATACTTAAAGTCGTTGATTTGTTGGAAGGGGGTTCGTATGGCTAAAGACACCGTGAGGCTCACGTCCATGACTGCCGCGAGCGGTTGAGCCGCTAAGTTGGCTCCCGGAGCCCTCGCCCAGGTCCTGGGCGACTTGCCCAATGTGCATAACGACAACTTGCTCGTGGGGTTCGATACCTCCGATGATGCGAGCGTCTTCCGCGTAGGGGAGAACCTTGGCCTCGTGCAGTCCATCGACTTCTTCCCGCCGATGGTCGACGACCCGTTTCTGTTTGGCCAGATCGCCGCAGCCAACTCGCTGTCGGATATCTACGCTATGGGCGGGCGGCCGAGCCATGCCATGAACCTGCTTTGCATACCCAGTTGCCTGGGCATTGAGGTTGCCGGGCAGATTTTGGCGGGCGGCGCCGACAAGTGCGTCGAGGCCGGCTGCACCATCGCGGGCGGCCACACCATCAACGACGACGAGCCCAAGTACGGCCTGTCCGTGAGCGGTTTTGTGCCACTCGACAGTATGCTCGCCAACAGCGGCGCGCACGTGGACGATGTTCTGCTGCTGACCAAGGCGATCGGCTCGGGCATCATCACCACGGCCATTAAGGGCGAGCTCATCGAGCAGGACGAGGCCGCAGCCATGTTTGACTCGATGCGCACCCTCAACGAGGCGCCGATTCGTCTGGCCGAGGGGCTCGAACTTCACGGCTGCACCGACATTACGGGCTTTGGCCTTATCGGGCATGCGTGCGAGATGGCCGAGGGCTCCGGCGTGCAGATTGAACTTGCGTCGGGGGCGGTGCCGCTCTTTGACCAGGTGCTCGACATGGCGCGTCTGGGCATTATCCCCGCGGGCTCCTACCGCAACCAGGACTTCTTTGGCCCGCGCGTGACGGCTGACGATGACCTGGAGCCGGGCATGTTGGATGCGCTGTACGATCCGCAGACTTCGGGTGGTTTGCTTATTGCGGCGCCCGCGAAGGATGTGGATGAGCTTGCGCGTCGCCTGGATGCCGAGGGGCGCATCGCGGCCGTCGTCGGGCGCGTGTGCGAGGCGGAGCTGGGCGGTCCTGCCGTCCGCGTTGTTCGCTAGCCCGCACGTTTATGTAACTGTTTGCCGTTCTCTAGAACGGTTCTTTCGAAAGGAATTTGCTATGTCTACCAAGATTGAAGTCAATGCCATGGGCGATGCCTGCCCGCTGCCCGTCGTCAAGACGCTTAAGGCCCTCAAGCAGCTCAATGGCGAGGGCGCCGTCGTGACCGCGGTCGACAACGAGACCGCCGTCAAGAACATCTCCAAGATGGCGCAGGAGAAGGGCTGCACGGCCTCGGTCGAGAAGGTTTCTGACGCCGAGTGGCACGTGACCGTGGCGACCTCTGGCGCCGTTGCCGTGGCCGATCCCGAACAGGATGGCGCTGCCTTCTGTGACGCCAGCGCCGGCAAGGGCAAACTCGTCATTTCCGTCTACACCGATTGCATGGGCCGTGGCGACGACGAGCTGGGCCACAAGCTCATGAAGGCGTTTATCTTTGCCGTGACACAGCAGGAGGAGTTGCCCGCGACCATGCTGTTCTACAACGGTGGCGCCAAGCTCACCGTCGAGGGCTCGCCGGTGCTCGATGACCTGAAGGGCCTGGCGGAGCAGGGTGTCGAGATTCTCACCTGCGGCACCTGCCTGGACCACTATGGCATTAAAGACCAGCTCGCGGTGGGCGAGGTCACCAACATGTACGTGATCGTGGAGAAGATGGAGCAGGCCGTGCGCGTCGTGCGCCCGTAGCGTATTGGTTGGAGTTGCCATGAGGGAGAAGCGCCCGGCGCTTGTCATCACGTTTCCCACCACGGCGGCCGCCATGGGCTGCGAGTCCCTGTGCATCGAGCGCGGCCTTCCCGGGCGAACGATTCCCGTGCCCGGGGAGGTCGCTGCCGGCTGCGGTCTGGCGTGGAAGGCGTTGCCTGCCGATGAGGAACTGCTGCGCGGCGAACTCGCCGAGGCGGGTGTTCCCACCGAGGGCTATACCGTGATTGATATGTGGGAGGTCGTGCGATGATCTATCTGGATAACGCGGCGACGACCATGCACAAGCCGCAGACGGTCATCGATGCCGTGACGCAGGCTATGTGCTCGCTCGGCAATGCCGGGCGCGGTGCCACGTCGGGTGCGCTCGATGCCGCTCGTACGATTCACGGCTGCCGGGCCAAACTCGCGCGCCTTTTGGGTTGCCCGAGGGCGGACCATGTGTGCTTTACGCCCAACTCCACGGCGGCGCTCAACACCGCCATCAATGGCGTGGTGCGCCCCGGCGACCGTGTGGTCACAACGGTGCTCGAGCACAACTCGGTGCTACGTCCGCTCAACCGCCTGGCGGCAGAACAGGGTGTGACCGTTGAGCATGCGGGCTGCGACGCGAACGGCGTGCTCGACTACGACGAGCTCGAGCGGTTGGTCACGCCGGGCACGCGTGCTGTGGTGGTGACGCACGCCTCCAATGTGACCGGCAATGGGGTCGACATTGCGCGCGCGGCCGCCATGGCCCATGCGGCCGGTGCGCTCGTGATCGTCGATACCTCGCAGTCTGCCGGTACGGCGCATATCGATATGCAGGCCATGGGGCTCGACGTGGTGTGCTTTACCGGCCACAAAGGGCTCATGGGTCCGCAGGGCACCGGCGGCCTGGCCGTGGCGGAGGGCATTGACGTGGCTCCGTGGGCCATGGGCGGCACCGGCGTGCACAGCTTCGATGCACTGCAGCCGCTTGAGTGGCCCACGCGTCTTGAGGCGGGCACGCTCAACGGCCACGGCATCGCGGGCCTTTCTGCCGGTCTCGACTTTATCGAGGCCCAAGGCGGAGTCGAGGCGATCGCGGCACACGAGCGAGCACTGGCGGATCGCTTTCTTGCTGGCGTGCGCGAAATTCCGGAGATCAAGCTCTACGGTGCGTTTGACCAGCCCGTGCGCTCGGCGATCGTCTCACTCAACGTGGGTGATATCGACTCTGCCGAGATCTCGGATGCGCTTATGCAAGGGTGGGGGATTGCGACGCGCCCCGGCGCCCATTGCGCTCCGCTCATGCACCGTGCGCTGGGGACCGAGCGCCAGGGCGTCGTCCGCTTCTCGTTTGGGTATTTCAACACGGACGAGGAAGTCGATACCGCGATTGACGCTTTGCGCGATTTAGCCTGCTAAAGCTGCTAGACCGTTTATACTTGCGGGATGGGTGTTTTTGCCCGTCCCGTTTTTGTTTCGACCCGAAAGGTGTGCATATGGCCTCATCCGCCCCGCGTGGTCTACGCTCCGATCATGTCGTTACCGTTGGCATCGCCCTGTTCTCGATGCTCTTTGGCGCCGGCAACCTCATTATTCCGCCGCTGCTGGCGCTGCAGGCCGGCACGGTCACGCCGCTTGCCATGACTGGCTTTTTGATTGCTGCCATCGGCCTGCCTGTTATGGGCTTTATCGCCGTGGCGCTCGCCGGAACGGCGCGCGAGCTTGCCGGCCGCGTGCACCCCAAGTTCGGTGAGTTCTTCGTTGCGGCGGTGTATCTGGCCATCGGCCCGTGCCTGGCCATTCCTCGCACAAGCTCTACGGCGTTCGAAATGCTGGTGCCGCTGCTACCCGAGGGTGTTTCGCTTGGCACGGCACGTCTGGTGTTTGCCATCGGGTTCTTCGTTGTCGCGTTTGCGCTCACGCTGCGCCCGGGTGTCATCACGCGCGTGCTCGGCCGCATTACGGGCCCCGCGCTCATTGCGCTCATCGTGCTGGTTGTGGGTGCTGCCGTGATCTCGCCGCTGGGACCGGCTGCCGTGCCGCAGGCTCCCTATGATGCAGGCGCTGCCGTGCAGGGCTTTCTGACTGGCTATCAGACCATGGACCTGCTCGCGTCGCTCGCCTTCGGCATCATCATCGCCGAGACCATCCACGAGCTGGGTGTTACCGATGACAAGCGTGTGGCCTTCGAGATTTCGCGTTCCGGTGTGATCGCCGGCGTGCTCATGGCCATCATCTACTGCGGCTTGGGCCTTGCCGGTATGCAGCTCGGCACCGTGATGCCCGACGCTACCAACGGCGCCGCCATCCTCGCCCGTTCTGCCTCCATGCACTTTGGCCTTGCCGGCACGGTCGTGGTCTTCGCCATCTTCTTCCTCGCCTGCATGAACGTGTGCATCGGCCTCATCAGCTGCTGCGCGCGCTACTTCTGCGAGACGTATGTGGTCGAAGGGGGAGCGGAGGCTTCCGAGGAGGCCATGCGCCGTCCCTTTGCGGTTCTCGCCTTTGTGTTCGCAGCGTTTTCGTGCGTGCTCTCCAACGTGGGCCTCGACGTGATCCTTATGTTCTCGGTGCCCATGCTCAACGCCTTGTATCCCGTCGCTATCGTGCTGGTGCTTATGGGCCTGGTGCACGGTTTTTGCGACGCCCATCCGCAGGTGTGGGTTTGGGTCGGCGGCGTGGTCGCGGTGCAGAGTGTGATCACCTCGGTCCGCGACGCGTTCTTTGCGGGCGTGTGGCTGCCGTTCGATGCGCTGCCGTTGGCGGACATTGGAGCCGCGTGGGCGCCGGTTGCCGTGGTGGCGTTTGTGATCGGTCTGCTCCACAGCAAGTTTGTCGCACATTCGAGGAGCTAGGGTTTCTGCGCTTGCACAGGCGGGGAGTCTCCCCTATAATTTCCTTCGCTTTGGGACACGCAAGGTTTAGACCTTAGCTGCTCAACACCTTCGGGACGTGGCGCAGTTTGGTAGCGCGCCTGCTTTGGGAGCAGGATGTCGCAGGTTCAAATCCTGTCGTCCCGACCATATCTTGCGGGCGTAGTTCAATGGTAGAACCCCAGCCTTCCAAGCTGATGACGCGGGTTCGATTCCCGTCGCCCGCTCCATAAGATAGACGAACGGCTCTGGCTCCATTTGGTGCCAGAGCCGTTTTCATAAGCGTGCCGTGACCCCACATCCCCTCCGAAGTTGCGGTGAAATAGTTCCTGGATGGCCCCCAAAGCTGTTATCCAGGAACTATTTCACCGCAACTTATTGAGGCCGAGCGGGCTGGGTCGATGATGGGTTCTGTCGTCGAGAAGATGAGGGCAGCCGGTCAGGAGTCTGCGTAGGGTTTTGTGGTTGGTATACCGAAGCCGCGCATCATGGAGCCGAACGCTTTGACATCGTAGGTGTCTGAGAGCTTGAAATGAATGACGTTGTGGCCCATGGCACGCAGGTTCGCGTCGCGCATGAGGGCAGCTCTATAGGTTTTTGCCGCAGTATGTTCCGGATCATTTTGGGCATCGTTCTCAAACTTGCCTAGTCCATGCAGCTCGGCCAGCATCCAAGAGTCGTTTGGCATCTGCCAGCCATAATCTGCCAAATAATAGCCGGCGTTTCCCGGTCGAGTGATTTCAACCTGAAGTTCGGGAGCGGCAACTCCCGCCAGAATCATTGCCGCCCGTGCTTCGGATTCTCCGCCGTTATCCGATCTGCTATCCATGTGTTCAAAAACGTCAAATGCGCGCGCAATGCCGTGCAGTCCGCGGCAGTTCGCTTGTGCATATGCACGCAATTCTTCACGCTCGACACCGTACTCACGAGCCAACCCGTCGACATAGCCTAGTGCATATCGAAAAGCGCTCGTTCGAGCGATGTCGACCACCGTGCGATATGGATCCGTTAACGTAAACGGGCCGAGCTGCCATACGTCGCCCGACCGCCAGCGTCGGTATTCAACGAATTCGTACATATCGCGTCTGGTGGAACGCGGCAGCAGTACTTGCACCTTGTCGAGAAGCGAATATGCAGAACCGATGCCATAGAGCAGTGCCGCCGTTGCTCCACAAAACACTGCATCCGGTTCAACGACCGCAATAGCGGATGCCAATTGAAAGATGCGATCTTCGACGCCGAGGTCATTCCAATACGCGGGATCAGCGTAGACATGGTTGTAGAGTCGAATAATCATCTCTTTTTGCATGAGTGCGTAGGCACAGCGTTCATCCCATTTTTTGGTAGCTACAAACAGGTGCCCGCCATGATGGGCCTCGAATAACCGGAAGAACAGCTCTGCTTGCGGTTTGGAACAGCGTTTATCATGACTCATTTTCGACCCCATGGTCTCGAGGGAGAGCGAATGACACTACGCTATCCCATATTTGGTCCGCCAGACCTTGCCATAAACTGACCAAAAGCTTGACGGGGCAGGTCAGAGTCATGAGTCAGAGCCAAACATATCGGCAAACGGTTGATTAGCACCCCTCGGCGGTATTAAAAACCACCCTTACAGAAAGTTGCGGTGAAATAGTTCCTGAAAAGCTCGAATAAGCCTTAATACAGGAACTATTTCACCGCAACTTAGGAGGGGATGAGGTTAGCTGCGGGGGCGGTGGCGGAGCTTGTCGATGGTGGAGTCGGTGCTGCGGCTGTGGGCTTCGGCGGCGCGGTCGCGAGCGTCGGCAGCGGTTTGGCGTTTGCGGCGGTAATCGATCATACCTTGGATGATGGGCTTGCCAAAGCTCACGACATCATCGTTGTAGATGGCGGTTCGGGCTGCGAGGAGGCAGTCGGTAAAGTCCATATGGGTCTTGCCAAAGAGTTTGACGGCAAGGGCGACAACGGTGGGCTCGTCGACCATGACGTCATCGAGCAGCCTTCTCATGGCCGTAGCAATCTCAACGCGGGGAACCTTATAGACGTCGCGCAGCGTAACCACGACGCGCGTGATGATTTCGGGGTAGACGCGAGCGGTGCGCGTGGCGATGACCTTGGCGGCGCGCGGGGACAGAACTTCGTCGTCGTCTAGCAGGTAGCGCAGGATGACGGTCTCGTCGATGATGGTGCTACTCATGGATATCTACTTCCTCGGGACCCAAAATCGAATCGTCGTTTTCTGTGGCAAGGTACTCAATCCAGGCATTGCGTTCCTCGGCGCGGCGATTGGGGTCACCATATGCTTTGAGCGATCCATAGGCGGCGGTGCCAACCTTTGAGCGCACGGCGACTGGCTGAAAGGGAAGCTTGCGCATCAAAATGCTCTGCGCGACAAATAGGCGGACAGCCTCGGCGAGCGATGTGCCCATGGCGTCGTAGAGATGTTCGGCATGCTGCTTGTCTTCCTCGCGAATGCGCACCTGCAGGATGGCTCTTTTTTGAGTCGATGACATCACTGGCCTCCCTTAATGAGCGTGCAATATAAATGGTCAAATACAGCATTGGCTAATAATAACCAATCTTATAACCACTACTTTATTGCACTCAAGTTAATGAGCGCGAAATATATATCAAACGTATTACATTCTTTATAAACGAGCGTGAAATCTCCCTTGGATGTACGTATGTAATACACTCACCTTTATAGCTTCTAGAGAATAATTCCAACCTGCCAAAACCCCTGCAATACACCCGTATTGCAGGGCCTATGCTCAAGTTTGCCCCCTGCAACTGCGTATATTTAACTTGTATATCGTTGGAGAAACTCTACCGAGTGCATGTTTCGCCGCATGCATTCGATTCGTCGATGCCAGGCCACGGGCGGCTTGGGTCAATGTCGACAGGGTCTCTCCGGCATGGGATTCAGGAGGGAGTGAACAACATGGGCAATAAACGAGTCGTGGCTGATTCTTCACGCTGCATTGGGTGCCAAACCTGTATGGCGGCGTGCATCGAGGCACACGATATTCCCGGCAACATCGCCGCACCTCGCTTGCGAGTAACGCGCACCTACGAGATTTCCGCGCCGGTGGCATGTCACCACTGCGAGGACGCTCCGTGCGCCAAGGCCTGCCCTACGGGCGCCTTGTTCTTTGATCCAAAGAACCATCGCATCGGCGTCAACGAGGACAACTGCATCGGTTGCAAGAGCTGCGTCATGGCATGCCCCTTTGGCGCCGTGAGCGTGGCGACCACGCAAGTCCCCGTCTTGATGGGCGACGTGCGCGTGGGTTCGCAGACTAAGAGCTTCGTGCTCAAGTGCGACCTGTGCGTGGACCGTCCCGGCGGTCCGGCGTGTGCCGAGGCGTGTCCGACCAAGGGCCTCACCCTGGTAGACGAGGAGCGTCTGGCAGAACTGACTGCCGAGCGTGCCCGCGCCACCATCGAAAACGAGGCGTAAGCGTCGGGCGACAGGCCCAATGATTGTCAAATAAGTACCGAGTATTCGGTAGCAGAGAAAGGAAGGAGGGTGTCATGGAGAAGCATAAAGTGATCTGCCCGTATTGCGGCGCCGGTTGCCAGTTTAACCTCTTGGTCCAAAACGGCCAGGTCGTGGGTACCGAACCGCTCAACGGCATCACCAATCAGGGCGAGCTGTGCCTTAAGGGCATGAGCGGCTACGACTTCATCAACGACACCAAGATCTTGACTCCTCGCGTACTGCACCCGATGATCCGCCGCACTAAGGGCGCGGATCTTGAGCGCGTAAGCTGGGACGAGGCACTGGATTTCACCGCATCTAAGATGCAGGCCATAATTGACGAATATGGTCCTAACGCTGTCATGACCACCGGCTCTTCGCGAGGCGGCGGCAATGAGGCGAACTACGTCATGCAGAAGTTTACGCGTGCGTGCATCGGCACCCACAGCGTGGACAACTGCGCCCGTACTTGACATGGCCCTACTGTCCTCGGTCTGATGGACACGGTTGGTTCAGGTTGCATGTCATGCTCCATCCCCGGTATGGAGGATGCGGGCTGCATTTTCCTCTTCGGCTATAACCCTGCCGATTCGCACCCCATCGTCGCAAGACGTATCGTGCGAGCCAAAGAAAAGGGTTGCAAGATCATCGTCGCCGACCCGCGCCATATCGAAACCGCGCGTATCGCCGATCTCTACCTTCCGATCAAGAACGGTTGCAACGTTGCGTTCCTCAACGCCTTTGCCAACTGCTTGGTCAACGATGGCCTCTACGACAAGGAATTCGTCGCCGAGCATACGAACGGCTTCGACGAGTGGTGGGAGACCATCAAGAACTACACTCCCGAATCCGTACAGGACATCACGGGTGTCGAGCCCGCGTTGATCCACCAAGCTGCCGAGATGTACGCCACGGCGAAGCCCTCTGCCATCATTGGCTGGGGTATGGGCGTATGCCAGCAGAAGCAGAACCTGAAGACGGTGCACACCATCGCCTCCATCGCCTGCGTTGCCGGCCAGATCGGCAAACCCAATTCCGGCCTCGCGCCCGTGCGCGGTCAGAACAACGTCCAGGGCTCCTGCGATATGGGCATGCTGCCCAACCTGTACCCTGGCTACCAAAAGGTCACTGACCCGGCAGTGCGCGCCAAGTTTGCCAAGGCTTGGGGCGTGCCCGAGGAAAAGCTCCCGCTCGAGGAGGGCTACAAGCTCACCGACCTGGGCCACCTGGTCGACGAGGGCAAGGTGCACTGCTTCTACAACTACGGCGAGGACCCGGTGCAGACCGAGCCCGATTCGGCCGGTATGCGCAAGACGCTCTCCGAGCTGGACCTGTTCATTTGCCAGGACATCTTTATGACGCAGACGACCATGCTCGCCGACGTCATCCTGCCCGCTACCTCTTGGGGCGAGCACGAGGGTGTCTTTACCGCATCCGACCGTAGCTTCCAGCACTTCGACGCGGCCGTTCCTCCCAAGGGCGAGTGCCGTCACGACTGGGAGATCTTCGCGGACCTGTCCACGCGTATGGGCTATCCCATGCACTACGACAACACCGAGCAGATCTGGAACGAGTGCATTAGCCTGTGCCCCAACTTTGTGGGCGCGACCTACGAGAAGATGGCTCCCGAGGGCGGTTACGCCCAGTGGCCGGTCAAGAGCACCGATGTGAACGACCACGGTACGCCCGACATGTTCGCTGGTGGCAAGTTCACCACCAAGGACGGCCGCGCCAACCTGATGGCGCACGACTGGGAGGCGCCCTCTGAGCTTCCCGACGATGAGTACCCGCTCATCCTGTGCACCGTCCGCGAGGTCGGCCACTACAGTTGCCGCTCGATGACCGGCAACTGCAAGACGCTGGCGCTGCTCGCCGACGAGCCCGGCTTTGTTCGCATGAATCCCGCGGACGCCCAGGCACGCGGCATCAAGAATGGCGACATCGTCTCGATCCACAGCCGCCGCGGCCAGGTATACAGCCGCGCCGACATAAGCGATCGCATCAACAAGGGCACGGTCTACATGACCTACCAGTGGTGGATCGGCAAGTGCAACGAGCTGACCATGCACAAGGTCGACCCGGTCTCGCATACGCCCGAGGACAAGTTCTCCGCCTGCCAGGTCGACGCCATTGCCGACCAGGTCTGGGCCGAGGGCGAAGTCGAGCGTCAGTACACCGAGCTCAAGCAGGCTCTGGTGGACGCCGCCGCTCCTCAGGACGTTGAGCCCGGCGCCGCCAAGTTCGACGACGAGACGCACGTGAATCAAATCGTGTAGTCCCGTTCTCGTTGGCTTTTTGGGCCGGGCGTCCCGTACGTTCGGGAGCCCGGCCCGTTATTTTGAAAGGAAGTGGGGATGAACCGCTTCATCGACATCAACCCGGAGAGGTGCATCGGCTGCGGAACATGCCAGTCCGCCTGTGCCGACGCCCACCGGATGCAGGGTCTTCAGGATACGCCGCGCCTGGCGCTCGTGAAGACCGGCGGTATTTCGGCCGCCCTTGCCTGCCACCATTGCGAGGGTGCCCCATGCGCCGAGGTTTGCCCGGTGAATGCCATCGAGCACGATGGCGATCGCATCCACGTCAAGGAGCAGGAGTGCATCGGGTGCAGGCTGTGCGCCATCGCGTGCCCCTTCGGAGCCATCCATCCCGATGGTACGTCTATCGCCGGTGTCGCAGGCATGTGCGACCCGACGCCTTCGTATCCTAAGTCCCTGAGCAGCCTGCTTACGTGGGCTCCTGGCCAGTACACCTGCGCCGTCAAGTGCGACCTGTGCGCATTCGATCCGGACGGCCCGCATTGTGTGGCGGCGTGCCCCACCAAGGCGCTGACCGTCATGGGCGGCGCGGCCGATCGCGAGCTCGACGAGGCCAAGCGCCTGCGCTCGATCGAAAACGGTCCGTCCGTCGACGTTACCGCTGTGGCCCGGGGCCTGTCCGAGAAAGCAGAAGGGAGCGTAAACAATGGATAGCATGACGCTGTTTATCGCATCGCTTGCCGTCTCGTGCATCGGTGCGCTCGCCTCGGTTCTGCTGATCAAGGCCGATAACGCCGCCAAGACCGCCGGCTGCCTTATCGGCGCCGTCGCGGCCGTGCTGTCGTTCATCGCGGGCCTCGAGGCCGTGCTTGGCGACGTTTCGTCCCTCAACACGGTCTTCTTCTTCCCGTTCGCCCGTCTCGAGCTCTTGCTCAACGGCCTTGCGGGCCTGATCGTGGTCCTCATCTCGATTCTCGCCTTTGCGGGCTTCATCTACGGTCTGTCCTACTTCGACGAGTACCCGGGCAAGGTCGGGCGTGCCGGCTTCTTTATGAACACCTTCGTCGCCTCGATGATGCTCGTCATCACCGCCGACAACGTGTTCTGGTTCCTGGTCGCCTTTGAGCTCATGTCCCTTACGAGCTACTTCCTTGTCGTTATCGAGGAGAACAAGAACTCCATTAGGGGCGGTTGGCTCTACTTCGTCATCGCGCACGTGGGCTTTGTCCTTATCATGGCGAGCTTCCTGCTCATGACCAACGGCGTGGGCGGTTCCTTCAGCTTCAGTGATTTCCGTACGCATGACTTTGGACCCGCCGTCTCCTCCGCGTGCTTCGTCCTCGCGTTCTTCGGATTCGGCGCAAAGGCCGGTATCATCCCGCTGCACTCCTGGCTGCCCCAGGCGCACCCCGAGGCGCCGTCCAACGTGTCCGCCCTCATGTCCGGCGGCATGATCAAGATCGGCATCCTGGGAATCCTCAAGGTCAGTCTCGACCTGCTCGCGGGTTCGGGCGTCCAGCTCTGGTGGGGCCTCATGGTCCTGGTCTTCGGATCCATCTCGTCGGTCCTGGGCGTCGTCTACGCCCTCCACGAGCACGACATTAAGCGCCTGCTGGCCTACCACTCCGTCGAGAACATCGGCATCATCTTGCTCGGTGTCGGCGCGTCCATGACGGCGCACGCCCTGGGCAACGACGTCATCGCGACGATCGCGCTCATGGCCGCCCTCTACCACACGCTCAACCACGCCATGTTCAAGGGCGAGCTGTTCCTCGGCGCGGGCTCCCTGCTCTATGCCACGGGTACGCGCAACATGGAGAAGATGGGCGGCCTGTTCCGCCGTATGCCGGTCACGGCCGTCTGCTTCCTCATCGGTGCCCTTGCCATCTCGGCTATCCCGCCGCTCAACGGCTTCGTTTCCGAGTGGTTCACCTACCAGTCCCTGTTCAACATCTCGACGCTCTCCGACCCGGTCGTCATGGTGTTCGCCGTCGCCTCCGCGGCCGCCCTCGCCATCACCGGTGCCCTGGCCGTCACGTGCTTCGTGAAGGCCTACGGCGTCTCGTTCGCGAGCAGCCCTCGTTCCCAGGAGGCCGCGAACGCCAAGGAGTCCCCGGCTCCGATGTTGTTCTCGCAGATGCTCCTCGCGGCCATCTGCGTGGTGCTGGGAATCGGCTCTCCCGTCATCGCCCCGGTTCTGGGCGACGTCGCCCAGAGCGTGCTTGCCGGCTCTGCCATCACAGCCACCTCGGGCGTGTCTCTGGTGAACGAGATTTCCGGTGCCGCCACCTCCACCCCCGCGATCGCCATCGCACTCGTGGTCCTCACCGGCCTCGCGTTCGTGTTGAGGTCCTGCCTCGGCACCAAGGCCCCCGCTAAGAAGACCGACCCTTGGGCGTGCGGCTACGAGCCCAACGAGCACATGCCCGTCGTCGCCACGAGCTTCGCGTCAGACGTAGAGCTCTTCATGGGCCCGCTCTACACCCTGCGCGAGGTATGCACCAAGATCTGCTGGTCCATCGCGCACGTGTTCCAGAAGCTCACCGGTGTCGCCCAGGGCGTTGAGCCCCTGCCCGACCGCTTCCTGGTCGATGCACCGAGCGAGGGTGCCGATAAGCTGGCCGGCCTCGCCTCCAAGATCGAGGGCGGCAACTACTCCGTATACATCTGCTACATCGTCGCGGCGCTCGTGGTCTTCCTCGTGCTCGCCGTGGTCATGGTCTAGAGAGGGGAGAGGATATTATGAACATCGTTCTTGCGATAGCGCAGGGCCTCGTGGTCATGCTGGTCGCGCCCTTCTTCTCCGGCCTCGCCCGTGTGATTCGCGCGAAGATGCACAATCGCCGCGGTCCGTCCATCCTTCAGGATTACCGGGACCTCGCGAAGCTCATGGCGCGTCCCGAGTCCGTGAGTTCCGACTCGAGCTTCGTGCTGCGCATCATGCCGCCGCTGTTCCTCGCGGTGTCGTTCATGCTCGCCATGGGCCTGCCCATGTTCACGCTCGAGAGCCCCATGCCCGTCTTTGGTGACGCCATCACCATCATGTACGCGCTCGCGCTGTCCCGCTTCTTCTTCGCGCTGTCCGGCGTGGATTCCTCCAACGCCTACGCGGGCTTCGGCGGTATCCGCGAGCTCCTCATGAGCGTGCTCATCGAGCCGTCCATGCTCATCGCGCTGTTTACCGTCGCCATCGTGTGCGGCTCCACGGACATTGCGACCATGGGTCAGCACATCGTTACGGGCAACGTCTCGAGCGTCGTCGCCGTCATCCTCGCCGGCGTCGCCTTCGCGGCCGCCTGCTATATGGAGCTCGGCAAGCTTCCGTTCGATCAGGCCGAAGCCGAGCAGGAGCTCCAGGAGGGCCCGCTCGCCGAGCTCTCCGGCCCGTCCCTGGCCATGATGAAGCTCGCCATGGGCATGAAGCAGGTCGTGGTCGTCGCTTGGTTCACCTCCATCTTCATCCCCTGGGGAGAGCCCGCGACCATCGGCGTCACCGCTCTCGTGGGCGCCGTCGTCTTCCTTGTCAAGTGCCTGGTCGATTTCGTTGTCTGCGGCGTGCTCGAGAACTCCGTTTCCCGTTCGCGCTTCAAGGTGCTCGGTAACCAGACCTGGGCCGTCGTCGGCATCGCGGTCCTCGCGTTCGTCTTCGTCGTCGTAGGCGTGTAGGGAGAAGGGAGAAACTATGTCAATCGAATCGAGCTTGTCCCTCTTTGCCATGGTGGCGATCGCCGTCCCCATGCTGGGCTCCCTGCTCATCGTCATGCTGCCGCGTCCCTACGCTAAATGGATCTGCGCCTTTGCCGGCGGCATCGCCACGGTCGCTTCCGTTGGCTTGGCCGCGACGTTTGCCGGAAACGGCATGAACGCGGTCGATGTAACCTGGGCGAGTATGGGCCAGACCTTGGTCATGGGCTTCATATTCGACCGGATGAGCACGCTGCTCGCACCCGCGTTCGTCGCTATCGGCCTGCTCGTCGTCATCTATTCGTTCCCGTACATGAGCGATAAGAACAAGGAGCATCCCGACGCGCCCCGTCGCCGCTTCTACGTGTACTTCTCCACGTTCATCGGCGCCATGGCCGGTCTCGCCTACAGCTCCACCATCGTCGGCCAGCTCGTTTTCTTCGAGATCACCGGCGTGTGCTCCTGGGGCCTCATCAGCTACTACATGACGCCCACGGCCAAGAAGGCCGGTATGAAGGCGCTCATCATCACCCATATCGGCGCTCTGGGACTCTACATCGGCGCGGCCTTCCTGTTCGCCGGAACCGGCACGTTCGCGCTGAGCGCGATCTCCCAGCTCGATTCCGGTATGAAGACCGTCGTGCTGCTGCTCATCCTGTTCGCCGCTTGGGCCAAGTCCGCCCAGTTCCCGCTCTACATGTGGCTGCCCTCCGCAATGGAGGCCCCCACGCCCGTTTCCGCCTACCTCCATGGCGCGTCCATGGTGAAGGTCGGCGTGTGCGTGTTCGCCCGCGCTCTTGCGAGTGCCGGCGATATCCCCGAGATCGTCGGTTGGGTCGCCATCATCGACGCCGTCGTGACCATGCTCTTCGGCTTCCTCATGTACCTGCCCCAGAAGGATATGAAGCGCCTGCTCGCCTTCTCGACGATCGCGCAGCTCGCCTACGTGTTCTTCGGCCTGGGCCTCTCCGTGTTCGGAAGCCAGATGGCGTTCAACGGCGCCGTCGAGCACATCTTCAACCACGCGTTCACCAAGACCCTGTTCTTCCTCATCGCCGGCTCCCTCAGCTTCACGCTGGGAACCCGTATGTTGCCCAAGATCCAGGGCCTCATGAAGAAGTACCCGGTCACGGGCGTGGGCTTCGCGGTCGCCGCGACCGCTATCGCCGGCGTGCCCCCCATGAGCACGTTCTTCTCCAAGTTCCAGATCATTTCCGGTGGCTTCGCGGTTGGTGCTACCAACACGGTCATCTTTGTCCTCGTGTGCGTCATGGTCGTCGAGACCGTCGCCACCTTCGCATGGTTCCTGCGTTGGATGGGTAAGGTCCTGCCCGGTGAGCCGAGCGAGACCGTGGCCGCCGGCCAGCCCCTTCCGCGCGCCATGGCGTTCGTGTTCGTCGTCCTCATGATCATGGTCGTCGTCGCCGGTCCTCTGTCCTCTAGTTGGATGGGTTAGGAGGTAGGACATGGGTTATTCGTTAGTCAATATCCTGGGCGGTCTTCTGATCGTGACCTCCACCATGGTGGTCGTCTCGAAGACCATCCCGTCCGCCATTAAGTGGTACGCGATCCAGTCGGTTGTCCTGGTGGGCGTGCTGCTCACCCTGGGCCTCACCACCGGTGCCACCGAGCTTCTCATGTGGGCCGCGTCGGCCTTCGTCACCAAGGTGATCCTCGTTCCGTTCATTCTCAACCGTGCCTACAAGAAGATGGGTTCGCCTGCCGATAGCACGCTGACCTCCTCCATCAAGCCGGCCTGGACCATCATCCTCACCGGTCTGGAGGTGGCCGTCTGCTTCGCGGTGGTCACGCGCCTGAGCCTGCCCACCGCCGAGGTGGCCACTCCGGCCCTCGCCATCAGCTTCGCGCACTTCTTCGTCGGCCTCACGTGCATCATCTCCCAGCGCAACATCCTCAAGCAAATCTTCGGGTACTGCCTTATGGAGAACGGTAGCCACGTGACGCTCGCTCTGCTCGCGCCCACGGCCCCCGAGATCATCGAGATCGGCATCGCCACCGACGCCATCTTCGCCGTCATCATCATGTCCGCCGTCGTCGTGAGGATTTGGAACGACACCAAGTCGCTCGACTCCCACGACCTGACCGAATTGAAGGGGTAGGCCATGGATGTTTCAATGCTGACGGTCGCCCTGCTCGCTTGTCCTCTCGTGTTCTCCCTGATTATGGCTGCGCTCCCCAAGACGACGTCCTACAACGTCTTCGCGGGGCTCAACACCATCTCCGTCGCGGCGACCCTTGTCCTTTCGGTCGTCACCGCGGGAACCATGCTCTCGAGCGGGCAGAATATCGACGCTTTGGGCCTGTGGCTCCATCTCGATTCGCTCTCGTCGATCTTCGTCCTTCTGGTAGGCATCATCGGGTTCATCACCGGCGTGTACTCCATCTCCTATATCAAGATCGATATCGAGGAGAAGACCATGCCGGCCGAGCGCACCAAGCAGTACTACGCGCTGTTCAGCCTGTTCGTCTTCACGATGCTGCTCGCCTGCCTGTCCAACAACATCATCCTCACCTGGGCGGCGGTCGAGGCCACTACGCTGTCGACCGTGTTCCTCGTGGGCATCTACAAGAACAAGCAGGCGCTCGAGGCGTCTTGGAAGTACGCGATGGTCTGCACCGCCGGTGTGGCCTTCGGCCTGTTCGGCACGCTGCTCATCTACGCGAACGCCGCCGATATCATGCCCAACGCGCATGAGGCCGCCTTCCTCACCTCCATCATGCCCTACGCCGACCAGTTCGACCCGATGCTCGTGCGCCTCGCGTTCGCGTTCATCGTCATCGGCTTCGGCACCAAGGCGGGCCTGTTCCCCATGCACACTTGGCTGCCCGACGCGCACTCCCAGGCTCCGAGCCCGGTCTCCGCGCTGCTCTCGGGCGTGCTGCTCAAGTGCGCCATGCTGGTGATCATCCGCTTCTACTCCCTGTCCATCATCACGGTGGGCGACACCTATCCGCGTACGCTCCTGCTCATCCTGGGCACGCTGTCCATCCTGGTGGCCGCCCTGTGCATCTTTAAGCAGGACGATATCAAGCGCCGCTTCGCGTACTCCTCCGTCGACAACGTCGGCGTGGTCGCGCTGTGCCTGGGTATCGGTGGTCCGCTCGGTATCGCCGCCTGCCTGCTGCACTGCATCTTCCACGGTTTCACGAAGGCGCTCGCCTTCTGCATGGCCGGTAACATCCAGCACATCTACCACACCCGCGACCTGAACAAGATCAAGGGCGTCGTCGAGATCGCTCCCGTCACGGCAGCGCTCACCATCATCGCCCTGCTCGCGCTCGCCGCCTTCCCGCCGTTCGCCCTGTTCATCTCCGAGTTCCTCACCTTCGTGGCCGGCGTCCAGTCCGGTCCCATCTGGGTGGTCGTGCTCGTGGCCATTGGCCTCACCGGCGTGTACTTTGCCCTTACCGGCATCGCGCTCAAGTCCATCTTCGGCAAGGCGCCCGAGGGCATGAAGCGCCACGAGGTGCCCGCCCTCATGATCATCCCCGAGATCGCCCTCGCGATCGTGGTCATGTGGTTCGGTATCGCCACCCCGGTCGCCATCACGAGCGGCGTCGAGGATGCAACGTCCGTCGTTTTGAACCAGAGCGTCGAAGAGCTCCACGAGGCTCCTCTCTACCGCATGGTGTTCAGTTCCCAGACCAAGACAAGCGAGGTGAATTAGCACCATGGCAGAACCTGAAAAGAAGGACTACGCTCGTCGTTGCGAAAGCCACGTCGAGGCCCTGCGCGCCGCAGTGCCGGGCGCTATCGAGAAGGTTGAGTGGCAGTGCGAGGACCAGCTGACGATCACCGTCAAGCAGGACAAGCTGCCCGAGGCCGTCCACTACCTGTATTACGAGCGCTACGGCTGGATTCCCGTGATCATCGGCAACGACGAGCGCAGCCTGTGCGGCCGTTACGCCGTGTACTACGTCATCTCCATGGAGGGGGAGGACCCCGGCTGGGTGACCGTGCGCACCGAGGTCGATCCCGCCAAGATGACGTTCCCGTCCGTGACGCCGTTCGTCCCCGCCTGCGTGTGGGGCGAGCGCGAGCTGCGCGATATGTTCGGCCTGATTCCCGAGGGTCTGCCCGATCGTCGCCGCCTGGTGCTGCCCGATGACTGGCCCAGCGGCCTGTATCCGCTGCGCAAGGACTCCATGGACTACCGTTTCCGTCCCGCTCCTGCGAGCGACATGGAAAACTACGAGTTCTTGGCCGACACCAAGGGCAAGGAGACGACGCTCGTTCCCATGGGCCCGCTGCACATTACCTCCGACGAGCCCGGCCACTTCCGCCTGTTCGTTGAGGGCGAGACGATCGTCGATGCCGACTACCGTCTGTTCTACGTGCACCGCGGCATGGAGAAGGTCGCCGAGACGCGCCTGAACTATGACGCCGTGACGTTCCTCGCCGACCGCATCTGCGGCATCTGCGGCTGCGCCCACTCGGTGGCCTATGCCGAGGCCGTCGAGCGCGCCCAGGGCATTCATGTCCCGCCGCGCGCCCAGTACATCCGCGCCATCATGCTCGAGGTCGAGCGTCTGCACTCACACCTGCTCAATATTGGCCTCGCATCGCACTACACCGGCTTCGACTCCGGCTTCCAGCAGTTCTTCCGCGTCCGCGAGAAGTCCATGGACCTGGCCGAGAAGCTCTCCGGTCACCGCAAGACCTACGGCCTCAACGTGATCGGCGGCGTGCGTCGCGACATTTTGGCCGAGCAGAAGCTCTCCACGCTCACGACCATCCACCAGCTGCGCTCCGAGGTTCAGGAACTCGTCGACATGCTGCTCTCCACGCCCAACTTTATCGAGCGTACGAGTGGCATCGGCATTCTGGACCGCAAGATCGCTCGCGACTTCTCGCCGGTCGGCCCGCTCATGCGCGGCTCGGGCTATGCCCGCGACGTGCGCTTTGACCATCCGTTCGACGGCTACGCCGATCCGGATGTCCAAAAGATGCATGCCGCCACGGCCGACACCTGCGATGCCTTCGGCCGTACCGCCGTCCGCATCCAGGAGGTCTACGATTCGATTGACATGATCGAGACCATGCTCGAGAACTGCCCGTCGGGCCCCATCCTCACCACGGATTGGGAGTACACCCCGCACAAGTACGCCATCGGCGCCACCGAGGCGCCGCGCGGCGAGGACGTGCACTGGGCCATGCTCGGCAACAACCAGAAGTGCTACCGCTGGCGCGCCAAGGCCGCCACGTACAGCAACTGGCCGGTCTTGCGCTACATGTTCCGCGGCAACACCGTGGGCGACGCGGCGCTGATCGTCGGCTCGCTCGACCCGTGCTACTCCTGCACCGACCGCGTGACGGTGACCGATGTCGCCGCCAAGCGCGACCATGTGCTCGACAAGGAGCAGTTCGAGAACGTCTGGCGCGACAAGTCGCCGCTTGCGGGCGAGGGCACCATGGCCGCTCCGCTCGATGAGGAGGCGCTCTAATATGCTGAAGCTTTGGAAGGTTAACGCCAAGGCCGGCGACGCGACGGTCAAGTACCCGTTTGCGCCGTTCCCCACCAACAAGGACATGCGCGGCAAGCCCGAGCACAACGCCGAGCTCTGCATCGCCTGCGGTGCCTGCGGCGTGGCGTGCCCGGCCGATGCCATTCGCATGGACACCGACCTTGCGGCCGACACCATCACCTGGTCGATTGACTACGGCCGCTGCATCTTCTGCGGCCGCTGCGAGGAAGCCTGCCCCATGGAGGCCATCAAGCTCACCGAGGAGTTTGAGCTGGCCGTCATGAGCAAGGACGACCTCACCAGCAAGAGCGTCTACACGCTCGAGCACTGCTCGCGCTGCGGCAAGCCGTTTGCCCCGCACAAGGAGATCGACTACGCCAAGCGCCTGCTGCAAAAGACCGGCGGCTTGGAGTCCATCCAGGCCGCCCGTACCGTCGGTATGTGCCAGGAGTGCAAGCGCGAGCTCGACGCCCTGCGCGCCGCCTCGGCCGTAAAGACCGGCAACGCGCACGGCATGGCTGCCAACGAGACGCTTGCGTCCGGTGAGCCCCAGGGCCCCGGCATGGAGTATCTGGGCGGCCACGGCGTGAACCCGGAGTATATCGACCGCGAGCTCAACCCCGATGCGCCCGAGATTCCCGCCGGACCTGCGCCGGTCGAGGGCATCATCATGGATTTTGATACGAAGGAGGAGTAACCATGGCCGAACCCACGCTTTTGCCCGAGCGGCTTCAGTACCGCCCGACCAAGATCGAGCTCGACGAGAGCATCGAGAAGGCCAAGGCGACCCTTCTTAAGAAGATCAAGCGCTCGGTGTACGTCTACCGTGTTGACTGCGGCGGCTGCAACGGCTGCGAGATTGAGATCTTCGGTTCCATCACGCCCGTCTTTGACGTCGAGCGCTTTGGCATCAAGGTCGTGCCTTCGCCCCGTCACGCCGACGTGCTGCTGTACACCGGCGCCGTGACGCGTGCCATGCGCATGCCGGCCCTGCGCGCCTTTGAGGCCGCACCCGATCCCAAGATCGTGGTGTCCTATGGCGCATGTGGCTGCACCGGCGGCATCTTCTACGACAACTACTGCGTCTGGGGCGGCACGGACAAGATTCTGCCGGTCGATGTCTACATCCCCGGCTGCCCGCCCAGCCCCGCGCAGACCGTCTACGGCTTTGCTATGGCGCTCGGTCTGCTGGACCAAAAGCTCCATGCCGAGACCACGGTGGAGGCCGCCGGCGAGCAGGCCGATATCCTGCACCCCGGCGTGCCGTACAAGCTGCGCGTTGCCATTGAGCGCGAAGCTCGCGCCATGAGCGGCTACCGTTACGGCCGCGATTTGGCCAACGAGTTTATGGATACGCTCGAGGGCGCGCCCAAGGGCGATATCCGCGGCGCCATGGCGCTGCTCATCGACAAGCAGGACGATCCGCGCCGCGTCGAGGTGTACTCGGCGCTGCAGGATCTGGTGCTGGCCGGAGGTCGCTAGATGGAGCTCACGGACCGCTCTGGTTACTTTGCGGGCCCCGGCATGCTCGGCGGCTCTTTTGGCGATGCCTCGCGCGCAAGCGACGAGGCCGCCGAGGGCGTCGCCGACCCCTGCCTGGGCCATACGCCCGACCAGGTGGTCTTCTACGAGCTCACGCGTAAGTTTGTGGAGACCGAGGAAGACGTTCCCCAGGAGGCCTGCGACGTGCTGTACTACACGCTCGCCGTGGGCCACCACACCGGCGTGCTCGACTGCTTTGAGCCGCGCCTGTCGGTGCCGGTGGATGTGTTCTATTCGCTCGTCGACGCGTTGCCGGAGGGGGAGGCCAAGACCAAGTTCGAGGCCATTCGTTCCTTTGGCGAGTGCCAGCTTGACAAGGCGGCCGTGCCGTCGCTGCTCGAGGCCTGCGATGCGTTGCTCGACGAGCGCGGTTTTCGCGGGTCGGCCAAGGCCGGCATCTCGGTGTTCGACGACGACTTTGCCCTGCATGCCCAGCAGGTCGCGTTTCTGATGAAGTTTCGCGATCTGGTTGAGCGCGTGCGCGATGTGTCGGGCGTTTATCTGACGGGGAGGTTGCAGTAATGGGCCGCGTTGTGGATGGTCGTGTGAACGGCGCCCCGTTTGCGGGTATCGTGCTCACGGCGGGAAGCGTGCTGCGCGCCGACGATGCCGCCGGCCCCGTGCTCTCCAAAAAGATGGAGGACGCGCCCATCGCCGGTTGGTACACCATCGACGGCGGGCAAACGCCCGAGGACGACATCATCGAGGTCAAGCGCGAGCGTCCGCCGCGTTTGGTTTTGGTCGATGCCGCCGACATGGCGCTGCCCGTCGGGTCCATCCGTTTGCTCGACAAGAGCGATGTGGCCCGTAAGTCGATGTTCACCACGCATTCGCTTCCTTTGTCGATTCTGATCGAAGAGATTGAGCAATCGTGTGATGATATCGTCTTCGTTGGGATTCAGCCGGGCGATACGGAGTTCTACAACCCCATGTCCCCGGAAGTCTTTGACGCCGTCGACGCCGTGTACGACGCCGTGGCCGCCAACGACTTTTCCCACTTTGTCCGCTTGGGGCAGGAGCTATAGCAGCGTTTGCCTCTGCTGAATAGGAAAGAAGTGATTGACATGGCAGATTCCAAGGCAGAATATCCTGCTCCCGATTGCCTGGCGCCCGCCGCGATCGAGGCCAAGACCGAGGCCGCCGGCGTGACCAAGGCTAACCTGCCGGTCGCTAAGGCCTTTCTGTTGGCAATGTTCGCCGGCGCGTTTATCGCCTTCGGCGGCCTGTTCTTTACGGTGTTTTTGAGCGACAGCACGCTGGGCTGGGGTGCCCAGCGCGTCGTGGGCGGTCTGTGCTTTTGCCTGGGCCTGGTGCTGGTGCTGGTGTGCGGCGCCGAGCTGTTTACCGGCAATTCGCTTATGGTCTGCGCACTCAAGAGCAAAAAGATCACTCTGGTCCAGATGCTCAAGGCCTGGGTCGTCGTGTGGGTCGGCAATTTTGTCGGTGCCCTGTTCATCGTCTTTTTGGTGTACATGGCCGGCATCTATAAGCTCAACGGCGAGGCGGTCGCCAATTCCATGGTGAGCGTCGCCGCCGGCAAGGTGACGATCGACTGGGTGACGATCTTCTTCCGCGGCATCCTGTGCAACATCTTTGTGTGCCTGGCCGTGTGGATCGGTACCGCCGGCAAGACCGTGGTCGATAAGGTTGTGGGCATTCTGCTGCCCATCGCCGCCTTTGTGGCCTGCGGTTTTGAGCACTGCGTTGCCAACATGTACTTTTTGCCCATGGGTGCCGTGATGCACGCGTGCGGCTATGGTGCCAAGGTCGCCGGCGCCGATGCACTCAACGTCGCGGGCATTGCGTTTAACCTGTCCGCCGCCACGCTGGGCAACATCGTGGGCGGCGCGGTTCTGATCGCGCTCGGCTACTGGTTTGTCTACGCCAAGAAGTCCGAGGCGTAAGGTACCGTCTGTTTGACGTTGGGCCTCCCGCGGGGCGTTGCCGTGCGGGAGGCTTTTTGGGTCCGGGGCTCGTTGCCGGGCTTTTGGCCTGTTGTGTTTGGCTGATGAAAGGGGTAATCGAGATGGCATCTGCTGTGAAGCGTAACGGTCGCGCCGTGGTGACCACATGCGGGGGATGCTATGCCGATTGCGCCTTTGCGGCCCATGTTGAGGTTGGGCGTGTGGTGGCCGAGTTGCCGGTGCCGGGGCATCCGTGCGCGGCGCGTGCCCTGTGCGCCCGCGGACGGCATCGCCTGGCAATGCCGTTTGACGAGCGCGACCGCATCGTGCACCCCATGCGACGCCGCCGGGATGGCTCGGGGTTTGATGCGATTACCTGGGACGAGGCGTTTGCTCAGATTGCCGAGCGTCTTTTGGGGATTGTTGACGAGTGCGGGCCTCGGGCGCTGGGCATGACGCTCGGCGTGCCCTCGTTCGACCGCTACTGGGCCTTTCGCTTTATGCATGCGCTGGGTTCGTCCAACGTGTACGGTGCCGATGGCGCCTGCGAGGTAAGCCGACTTACCGGTTGGGAGCACAGCCTGGGCTATAGTCCCGCCTCCGACCTGGCGCATACCGACTGCATCATGTACCTGGGGCGTTCCATTGTCGATTCGTCGACGATGGGGGCCGTCGATGCACTCAACGATGCGCGCCGGCGCGGGGCGAAAATCATCGTGGTTGACCCCCGGCGCAGCGGTTCGGCCGCGCTTGCCGACCGCTGGCTGCGCGTGCGCCCGGGCTGCGACTTGGCGCTTCTGTTGGGTATTGCCCATGTCTTGATTGCCGAGGATCTGTACGACCACGAGTTCGTGACCGGCTATACCACGGGTTTTGACGAGCTGGCGCAGGCGGCTGCTGTTTGGACGCCTGAGTGGGCCGAGTCGATGTGCGACGTGCCGGCCGCAGAGATTGTCGTCACGGCGCGCGATCTAGCTGCCGCCGCGCCTGCCGCTGTGGTGGATGCGGGCTTTCATGGCGGCATCGGTATTGCGTATGCCAACAGCACCCAGACCGCGCGCGCTATCTGCTTGGTCGATGTGTTGCTGGGCTGCATCGGACACGCGGGCGGTGCGCTCAACCCACCGACGCCGCTTGTATTGGGCGACCTTGATCCCATGCGCTTTGCGACGCCGCCGGTGCCGCACGTGCCCAAGCTGGGGTCCGAGCGCTATCCACTGGTCGATCCGGTGCGCGGCCTGTGCACGACCATCGGTCAGTCGATTCTGGCCGGCGATTTGCGTGGACTCATCGTCTATGCCAGTAACCCCGGTGCGGGCTATGGCAATGCGCAGGCTTGGTTGAGTATTTTGCAGCAGCTCGACTTGCTCGTGACGATTGATATTCGCTGGTCCGAGACGGCGCGTGCTTCTGATTTCGTGCTGCCCGATGTGACGTATCTGGAGGCTGACCGCGGCGTGGGCACGGTCGTGGGCCGCAGCGACGCGCGGGTGTTCTACCGCAACGCCGTGCTGCCTGTGCAGCATGACGACACACGTCCCGGCCGGGAGATTTTTGCCGGTCTGGCGCAGGCGTGTGGCGTGGGCGAGTACTTCCAGTTTACGTCCGATGACCTGGCGGCTGCCCAGGTGGCACCGTTTGGGATCGACCCGGACGAGCTCAAGGAGCGAGGCTGGGCCGACACGGGCGTTGCGCTGCCCTCGCGTACGGGCGAGCCGGTGATTCCCTTGAACGGCGGCAAGATCGCGCTGGCAAGCGACGTATGGGAACGAGCCGGCCTGGGTCGTGTACCCAACTGGATCGCTCCCATGGTTGAGCCCGGCCCAGGAATGTTTCGCCTCATTAGCGGCAACCGTCCCTTTGAGTCGCATACCTCCCGCAGGCTTGCGGCGGCCGGCGCCGCCGAGGCGGGCTCGGATCTGGATGCTGTGCAGATGAATGCCGATGTCGCCGCTCACATGGGTATCGCCGATGGCGAGGTCGTCGAGCTTGTGAGCGACATGGGCCGCGATCGCGTGCGCGTGGAGACGACGCCCTATCTGCATCCGGCGTGCATCTTCACCTCGGCCGCCCCCGGCGGGCGTTCGTTTGGCACCGGCGCGGATGGCGCCCAAGCGCTCGGCGTTGGCCCGCTCGACCATACGCCGCTGCGCTGGGATCCCATTACGGGCGCCGCTCTCACCCAGGAAAACGCCGTTCGCGTGGAAAAGATCGCGGCGCGCGAGGATAATAACGAGTAATTGACTCAGCTGATGTATTCGACTGATCCACGTTTCTTTTGAAAGGCCGCACATGAGCGATAGCCATAACATGTCCGATGAGGTACGCGCCCGCCTGCGCGCCATTCCTTCCGTCAACGTGCTGCTTGCCGAGTGGCCGGTAGTGAAGGCGGCGGGGGAGACCTGCGACGCGGTGGTGCATGCCGCCGTCACGGCCGAACTCGACGAGGAGCGCGCTGCGATTCGTGCCGGTGCCGCCCCGCGTTCCAAGCACGAGCTGGCCTCGGCCATCGAGTGGCGTGCGCATCGCTCCGCGCTGCCGAGCCTGCGCCCAGCGGTTAATGCCACGGGCGTGGTCATCCATACCAACTTGGGCCGCGCCCCGCTCGCGGAGTCGGCCGCCAAGGCCGTGGCCGAGGTCGCGCGCGGGTATAGCACGCTCGAGTACAGCGTCGACACCCGCTCGCGCGGGTCTCGCAAGGAGCATGCCGCGCAGCTGATCCGCTCACTCACCGGTGCCGAGGACGCGCTCGTGGTCAACAACAACGCCGCCGCGGTGCTGCTGGTGCTGGCGACTCATGCCGCGGGCAAAGAGGTTATCGTCAGCCGCGGCGAGCTTGTCGAGATTGGCGGCAGCTTCCGCATCCCCGACGTCATGGCGGCCTCGGGCGCCAAACTCATCGAGGTGGGCGCCACCAACCGCACGCATCTGGCAGATTATGAGCGCGCCATCACGCCCGATACGGCGATGATCCTCAAGGTCCATCCTTCTAACTATCGCATCGAGGGTTTCCACGAGGAGGTGGGTTCTCGGGAGCTTGCGGCGCTTGCTCACAAGCATGGCCTGCTGTTCTACGAGGACCAGGGCTCGGGCGCGCTGTTGCCCGACGACATCTTGGTGCGCGGCGGCGAAGAAACCACGCCGGCTTCGGTTTCGGCAGGGCTCGATCTGGTGTCGTGCTCGGGCGATAAGCTGCTCGGTGCCGCACAGGCGGGCATTATCATGGGCCGTCGTGATCTGGTCCAGGCCTGCGGGTCGCATCCGCTTATGCGTGCCCTGCGTCCGGGCAAGCTCGCACTGGCGGCGCTCGAGGCTACACTGCGCATCTACATGGACGGGGCGGATGTGGCCCATCGCGAGGTGCCGGTGCTCAACATGCTCACGCTTCCGCAGGCTCATCTGGAGCGTCGTGCCCGCAAGCTGCGCGATCGTATGGTCGCCGGTCTTGATAGGGCCGGTTGCCCGTGCGCCGTTGAGTTGGAGATTGTCGAAGAGTCCTCGACGCCCGGTGGCGGTTCGCTGCCTACCATGGAGCTACCCACGATGTGCGTTGCCGTGCGTCTTGTTGACGAGCGCCTGACGGTCGACGCGCTCAAGCGCTCGCTTGTCCAGGACTTCGACACGCCGGTCGTCACGCGAACTTCGCACGATCGCATTTTGTTTGACGTTCGTACGCTCGTGGGCGACCGCGATATCGAGACGGCGGCGTCGACGCTTGCCGCTTGCGTTGCCAAGGCGGTGTGCCGATGAGTGAGGCCGAAGTGTTGGTGGAATGCCCCGTTATCGTAGGTACGGCGGGACATGTCGACCACGGTAAGTCGGCGCTCATCGAGGCGCTGACGGGTAAAAACCCCGACCGCCTGGAAGTTGAGCGCCGTCGCGGTATGACCGTGGAGCTTGGCTTTGGCGAGCTGGCGCTGCCGAGCGGCAAGATCGTCGGCCTGGTCGACGTGCCGGGCCACGCGCATTACCTGCGCGCCATGGTGCAGGGTGCCACGGGCATTGATGTTGCCGTGTTGGTGGTCTCTGCCGTCGAGGGCGTGATGCTGCAGACTCGCGAGCACGTGCATGTGCTGGAGCTGCTGGGCGTTACGCATATGGTGGTCGCGCTGACGATGTGCGACCTGGCCGATAGCGAAATGATTGAGCTGGCCGAGCTCGACGTCGATGACTTTTTGTCGGGTACCGTGTTTGCGGACGCGCCGATCGTGCCTGTTTCGTCCAAGACCGGCGCGGGAATCGATGACCTGCTGGCTGCGCTCGACGAGCAGGTTGCCGCTTGCTGGGGTGCCTGCCGTGACCGTGCCGAGCGCACCGATGCCGCGCCGCGCTTGCCGATTGACCGCTGCTTTACGATCAAGGGCGCCGGCACCGTCGTGACGGGAACGCTGCGCGATGCGCCGGTTGCGGTGGGCGATGAGCTCGTCGCGCTGCCGTCGCGAACGGCCTGCCGCGTACGCGGGATCCAAGTGCATGGCGACACGCAGCAGGCGCTGCCCGGTCAGCGTGTGGCGCTCAACCTGGTTGGTGACGGTGTCGCGGCGCTTGACCGTGGCGAGATGCTGGGCGTGGCGGACCGCTTTGGTCAGACGTTGCGCTTTTTGATGACGTTCACCTACCTGGGCCGCGAGGGCGCCAAGCCGCGTGTGCTCGAGTCGGGTGCGCGCGTGCACGTGATGGCCGGTACGGCCGAGGTCGTCGGCCGCATCATGCTCATGGAGGGCGAGGCCCCCATGGCGGTGGGCGAGACTCGTATCGTTCAGGTGCGCTTGGAAAACTCGCTGCCGCTACGTGCCGGGGACCATGCCGTGATGCTGTCCTATTCGCCCGTGATGCTTGTTGGCGGCGGGCGCGTGCTGTTGTCGCGCTGCCGTCGCTCGCGCGAGCTTACTGAGGGGGAGTGCATGCTGTACGCGGCGCTCGAGTCCGGCGATATCGCGGGCGGTGTGGGCGCTTGGCTAGCGTTGCAGACGCTGCCGGTTACGGCGGTTGATGTTGCCGAGGCTTTGGATCTTGGTGTCGGCGAGGTCGATGCCGCACTGCGCGGGCTGGTGGCGCAGGGCTCCGTTCGCAAGCTTGTCGTGGGTGATGCGGACCTCCTGGCGGACGCCGTGGTGCTCGACGCCGCGATGGATGCACTGGCGGCGACCCTGTCAGCCATGCATGCGGCGTCTCCCAAGGAGACGGGCTTTACGCCTGGCGCCGTTGCCCATGCTGCGTGGCCTACCGCTGACGAAGACGTTGCCGCGGCTCTGATTGCCGAGGGCTGCTCGCGTGGCGTGTGTGCCGCCGAGGGCGCCGAGGTATTCGATCCGCATTCGGCCGCCGCGGCGGCACGCGTGGTGCGAGAGGCTTGCGAGCGGATCGTTTCCTTGCTGGACGAAACTGGCCTCGATGCACCGACGTTGCCCGAGGTGGGCGAGCAACTGCAGCTCGATCGCGACACCATGACGCGCGCCCTGCGCGAGCTTTCGCTTAACCGCTCGATTGTTAAGGTCGAACGCGACGTTGCCTTGTCCGCCACCGCGGAGTCGCATGCGCGTGAGCTCGTCGCAGCCGCCATTGAGGCAGCCGGCGGCGCAGCCACCACGAGCGTGCTGCGCGAGGCCCTGGGCGTGTCGCGCAAGCGCGCCATCAGCATCCTTGAGCATCTAGATGCCGTACGCTTCACAGTCCTTGACAAGGATGCCGGCGGCCTGCGCTCCCTGCGCTAGATTGGCTGCTCGGTTTGGTAAAATACCGCCGCACTTGGGAACGGATGGGCTCCGGTGGGCTCCGCGGTCCTCAAAACCGTTGCGAGGCGTGCAAAACGTCTTGGATGTGTTCGATTCACATACGTTCCCGCCATACGCTACCAGCGCTTTTGTGCTCGCGGTCTTGCTGCGTGCCGCAAAGGCGCTGTTTTGTTTTTGCGTGGGTTTGCCGTGCCGCCCGCTCTATCGGCGACGGTATCTGGCTTCGTGTGTCGGGTTTCGAGCATGCCGATGGAGGTGTTTTGCCGTATGACTACCGTAAGACGGGTCGATCTTTCTTGCGTCGTCCAAGCGGGCGGGCTGTCCTCGCGCATGGGCTGCGATAAGGCTCGCATGACGTTTTGCGGCGAACCGCTCATCGAGCGCGTGCTGGGTCGGCTGGCGACAGTTGCCGGCGAGTTGGTCGTGACGACTTCGCGCCCCAGCGAGCTTGCCTATCTTGAGGAGCGCACGTTTGGCGGTCTGGTGCCGCGAATAGTGTCGGACCTTGAGGGGCCGGCGGGTGCCATGCGCGGTATCGCGAGCTCGTTGGCCGCGGCGCGATTGCCGTTCGTGGCGATCGTCGCCTGCGATATGCCGTTTGTCTCGCCGGAACTCATCGGCGCGCTCGCCGATCGTGTTGAGGCCGAGGCGCTCGACGTGTGCGTGCCGTGCGAGGAGCGGGGGATTGAGCCGCTTTGCGCCGTCTGGCGCCGTGACGCGTGTGCGCCGGTTGCCCAAGAGCTGCTCTCCTGCGACCGACAGCGCATTCGCTGCCTGATCAATCGCGTTCAGGCCGGTTATATGGATGAGCCGCAGATCGTTAAGGCCGCGGGCTCGACGCTCTGCTTCGAGAACGTCAATACGCCCGAGGAGTTTGCGGCGGCCGAGTTACTCGCCTAGACGATTGGAGTTGCCATGTCTCACGATATTTGTCCCGACACGGGAGAACCTTGCACTTGCGATGGTTCCGAGCCCTGTACCTGCGGCTGCGGTGGCTGTGGACATACTGCGGAAGAGGAAGCGGCCGCCGCGGCGTATCGTGAGGCACACCGCGAAGGCCCATCCGGTGATGCCCTCGACCACGAGCGCAAGATTATCGTGTCGTTTGACAGCACCTTCGATGTGATGGAATGCGAGCAGCTGTGCCTTGCCGCCGGCGTGCCCGGGCGCATTATGCCTTTGCCCGGCTCCATTACCGCAGGTTGCGGGCTGTGCTGGGCCATGCCGTTCTCGGGCGATGCGCTCTCTGCCTTCCGCGCTGCCACCGAGGGCCGCATAACCCCCGCCGACTACCATCAGCTCGTCCTCTAACCACCACACCACCACAAAGGCGCCCAATGTGGTGGTTTGGAACATGTGGACGAAACAGCTTCGAAACACGCGATTTGCGCGTTGGGTGCTCAAAAACGCCTCTACCTGCATCGTAATCAAAACGAAACATCTGCTCGTCGGCTTATGCGAAACTTTCCCGCAACAGTGCGATATTATCCATACTCGATAAAGCTCGCGGCGCATGGGGCGCCTCGAACGACACTTTTCTTTTCCATCAATTGGAGGAAGCATGAGCTACACGCAGAAAGTTCTCGACGAGCTCAAGGCCCGCTATCCCGAGCAGCCTGAGTTCATCCAGGCCGCGACCGAGATTCTCGGTACTATCCAGCCGGCGCTCGACGCCCATCCCGAGTACGAGGAGGCCGCCCTGCTTGAGCGCCTCGTCGAGCCCGAGCGCATTGTCATGTTCCGTGTCCCCTGGGTCGACGACCAGGGCAAGGTCCAGGTCAATCGCGGCTACCGCGTCGAGTTCAACTCTGCCATTGGACCCTACAAGGGCGGCCTGCGCTTTAACCCGACGGTCACCCTGGGCATGCTCAAATTCCTGGGCTTGGAGCAGATTCTCAAGAACAGCCTGACCACTCTTCCCATGGGCGGCGGCAAGGGCGGTTCCGACTTTGACCCCAAGGGCAAGTCCAACAACGAGATCATGCACTTCTGCCAGTCCTTCATGACTGAGCTCTATCGCCATATTGGCCCCAACACCGACGTTCCCGCCGGCGACCTGGGCGTTGGCGGCCGCGAGGTTGCTTACCTGTTCGGTCAGTACAAGCGCCTGACCAACGAGTGGACCGGCGTTCTTACTGGCAAGGGCCTCTCCTTTGGCGGCTCGCTCGCCCGTACTGAGGCCACCGGCTACGGCCTGGCCTACTTTGTGGACGAATACCTCAAGAGCCGCGGCGACTCCTTCGAGGGCAAGAACGTCGTCGTTCACGGCTCCGGCAACGTCGCCATCTATGCAGTCCAGAAGGTCGCCCAGCTCGGCGGCAAGGTCCTGGCCTGCTCCGACACCCACGGCTGGGTCGAGGATCCCGACGGCATCGACTACACCGTGCTCGAGCACATCTACAACAAGAAGCGCTCTGGCCACGACAAGGGCGTTACGCTCGCTATGTACGTTGACGAGAAGCCTAACGCCGTGTGGCACGAGGGCGACGGCCGCGGCGTGTGGCAGCTTCCCTGCGATATCGCGCTGCCCTGCGCTCGCGAGAACACGCTGCTGCTCGAGGACGCCCAGGCACTCGTCGCCAACGGCTGCAAGGTGGTCGGCGAGGGCGCGAACATGCCCACGACCATCGAGGCCACGACCTACTTCCAGGAGAACGGCGTCGCCTTTATGCCCGGTAAGGCTGCCAACGCCGGTGGCGTGCTCGTGTCCGGCCTGGAGATGAGCCAGAACGCCGAGCACCTGTCCTGGACCTTCGAGGAGGTCGACGGCAAGCTCGAGCAGCTCATGCGCGGCATGTTCCACAACGTGGACGACACCGCCAAGGAGTACGGCCAGGAGGGCAATTTCGTCATGGGCGCAAACATCGCCGGCTTCCTGAAGGTCGCCGATGCCATGCTCGCCCAGGGCGTCTGCTAAATCTTCGCCCGACATAGCATGCGATAAGGCTCCCAGCTATCTGGCTGGGAGCCTTTTCTATCCCGGAGGACTCCTCATAACTTGCGGTGATATACGGACTGTTTACCGTCCCAGAACGGCTAATCAGTCCGTATATCACCGCAAGTTATGGATGGGTGGGTGGATTTTGTCCTAAAACAGTGTGCGGCCCCTCGTTTGGTACACTTAAAGGTACTGGACAAGTGAAGAGATGGGGGAGAACGTGCTCAAGTTCGGTACCTACGTCCGTGTTGGAAACGCGGCCGAAGCCTATGAGCTCTTGCAGAAGAACCGCAACAACAAGATTGTGGGCGGCGGCATCTGGATGCGCCTGGGTTCGCGTCGTGTGGCGACGGCGATTGACCTTTCGGCCTGCGGACTCGATCAGATCGAGGAGACCGAGACCGAGTTTCGCATCGGTGCCATGTGCACCCTGCGCCAGCTCGAGCGTCATGCCGGGCTCAACGCGCTTGTCAACAATGTCTTTGAGTTCGCCGTCCACGATATCGTTGGCGTCCAGCTGCGCAACACCGCCACGGTGGGCGGCAGCATCTACGGCCGCTTTGGCTTCTCTGACGTTCTCTCCGCCTTCCTTGCGCTTGATTCCTATGTTGAGCTGACGGGGGCCGGTCGCGTGCCGCTCGCCGAGTTCGTGGACATGGGCTACGTGCGCGACGTGATCGAGCATGTCGTGGTCGTCAAGCACGATTACCGTGCGAGCTACGAGGCCGTGCGCAAGGCCGCGACCGACTTCCCCTCCTTAAACGTCACCGCTGCCTGGTGGGACAACAGCTGGCACGTCACCGTGGGTGCCCGCCCGCTGCGCGCGACCCTGCTGCAGGGCGAGGCATGTGGCCTGGTGAACGAGCAGCTTTCCGAGGACGAGCTGCGCGCCCTGGCCGCATCCGTGCGTGCCCTGAGCTACGGCACCAACATGTGGGGCTCGGCTGACTACCGCCGTCGCATCTCGGCCCCGCTGGCGATTCAGGCCGTGCGCCGCGCCGCCGGCATCGAGCTTTCGGCCGCGCTTGCCTGCGAGCTCGAGACCGTGCAAGTGCCTAAGTTTGCCACGGACGAGTATTCCTGCCGCCGCGTGCCCGGCGTCGATTCTAGCGAGGTGCGCTAATGGCTGCCAAACTCATCGATCTTTCCTTTACGCTCAACGGCCGCAAGGTCAAGGTTCAGATTGCCCCCGACACCATGCTCTTTGCGCTGCTGCGCGAGCAGGGCTGCGCGTCGGTGCGGTGCGCCTGCGAGACCACCAACTGCGGTCTGTGCACGGTGTGGCTCGACGGCGACCCGGTGCTGAGCTGTTCGGTTCCCGCCGCCCGTGTCGAGGGCCGCTCCGTCACCACGCTCGAGGGCCTCAAGGCCGAGTCCGAAGCGCTCGCCCGTGCCATGGCTGCCGAAGGCGCCGAGCAGTGCGGTTTTTGCGCCCCCGGCCTCATCATGAACGTGCTGGCGCTTGCCCGCGCCGCTAAGGAGGACCCGAGCCTCGTCGCCACGCGCGAGGAGCTCTCGCGTCAGCTGGCCGGTAACCTCTGCCGCTGCAGCGGCTACGAGAGCCAGCTGCGCGCCATCGTCCGCTTCCTTAACGAGTCCGGCGTGCAGGTGGGCTTCGAGATGCCCGAGCTGCCCGTCAACGACACGAGCTCCGACGGCGTCTCCTACAAGCAGATCACCCACAAGCAGCCCAAGAAGGACTCGAAGGCCCTGCTCGAGGGTCGTCCCGTCTACACCGGCGATATGGTGCCCGCCGGTGCGCTCATCGTCAAACTCAAGCGCAGTCCGTATGCGCGCGCCAAGATCCGCTCCATCGACACGTCGCGCGCCCTGAAGGTGCCTGGCGTGGTGGGCGTCTACACTTACGAGGACGTTCCCAAGCGCCGCTTTACCATTGCCGGCCAGAGCTATCCGCAGCCCTCGCCCTACGACCGCCTGATCCTCGAGAACCTCGTGCGCTACCAAAACGAGGAGGTGGCGATCGTCGCCGCCGAGACCGAGGAGGCCGCCGACAAGGCGCTCAAACTCATCAAGGTCGACTATGAGGTGCTCGAGCCGTTGCTCGACTTTACCCAGGCGCTCGATAATGACATCGTGGTCCACCCCGAGGGCGACGTGACCTTTATGTTCCCGCAGGGCGGCGATGTCTCGCGCAACCTGGTGTGCAGCGGTACGAGCGATTTTGGCGACTTGGACGAGGCCTTCGCCCAGAGCGACATCGTATTTGAGCGCACTTACACCAGCCAGGCCACGCAGACCGCGCCCATGGAAACCTTCCGCGCCTTCGCGACGACCGACGCGTTCGGGCGTATCTCGGTGACCACCTCCACGCAGGTGCCCTTCCACGTGCGCCGCATGGTCGCTCAGTCGCTCGACATTCCGCAGTCGCAGGTGCAGGTCATTAAGCCGCGCATCGGCGGCGGCTTTGGCTCCAAGCAGACGGGCTGCTGCGAGATCTTCGTGGCGTTCGTCACCCAGCAGACCGGCCGTCCGAGCTACTGCTGCTATACCCGCGAGGAGACCATCACCGCGGGCAACTCGCGCCACCAGATGCAGATGACCGTTAAGCTGGGCGCCATGAACGACGGCACCATCACGGTCATCGATCTGCATACGCTGTCCAACGCCGGGGCCTATGGCGAGCATGCCACCACGACGATCGGCCTCTCGGGCCACAAGAGCCTGCCCATCTACAACCACGTGAAGGCGAGCCGCTTTAGCTGGGACGCCGTCTACACCAATACCAACCGCGGCGGCGCGTATCGCGGTTACGGTGCCACCCAGGGCCAGTTTGCCGTGGAGAGCGCTGTCAACGAGCTCGCCGACATGCTGCACATGGACCCCGCCGACCTGCGCCTTAAGAACATCGTGCGCGAGGGCGAGATCATGCCGCAGTACTACAACGAGAAGCTCAACGCCTGCGCGCTCGACCGCTGCCTGCTGCGCGCGATGGACATGATCGGCTGGCGCGACAAGCCGCTGGCCGTGGACCTGGGCGACCGCGTGCGCGCCCTGGGCTGCGCGCTTACCATGCAGGGCTCGGGCATCTCCAACGTGGATATCGCCGGCATCGACATGCGCCTTGAAGAGGACGGCTTCATTACCATTGGCACCGGCGCCACCGATAACGGCATGGGCGTCGACACGATCCTGGCGCAGATTGCCGCCGAGGAGCTGGGCGTGGAGAGTTCAATGATCGTGGTACGCGGCGTGGACACCGACGTGTCGCCGTTCGATGCCGGCTCGTACGCGAGCTCGGGTACGTACGTGACGGGCCTTGCCGCCAAGAACGCCGCGACCGAGCTGCGTGAGAAGATCTGCGCCAAGGCCGCCCAGATGTGGGACGTGGACGCCGCCGACGTGGTCTTTGATGGTCAGTACGTGCGCCTGTCCGACGAGCGTGCCGCGCGTGAGCAGAACCGCTACCTTACGCTGCGCGACTTTGCCAACCTGTGCGTCAAGAACATCGCGGGCGGCGACGCGCTCACCTCGCATGCCTCTGCCTGCCTGCCCGTTTCGCCTCCGCCGTTTATGGCCGGCATTGCCGAGGTGGAGGTCGACAAGGCCACCGGCAAGGTGACTGTTGTGGATTACGCGGCGGCTGTGGACTGCGGCACCGTAATCAACGAGGCGCTCGCGCGCGTCCAGGCCGAGGGCGGCATTGCCCAGGGTATCGGCCACGCGCTCTACGAAATCGTCGAGCATGATGAGCGCGGCCGCCTGCGCACCGGCAACTTTATGAGCTACAAGCTGCCCACGCGCCTGGATATCGGCAGTATTCGCGTGGCCTTTGAGCCGAGCTACGAGCCGACGGGCCCGTTTGGTGCCAAGTCGATCGGTGAGGTCGTCATCAACACGCCGCTCGCCGCCGTTGCCTCGGCCGTGGCGCACGCCACCGGCCACCAGGTTCGCTCGCTGCCGATCACGCCCGAGAAGGCCCTGCTGGGGGAGTAGGCGAGGAGGCGCTGTACCCGCTCATTGCCTAGCCCGGGGAAACTGCAGCCCACTTTTCAACTGAATTGTGGGCTGCAGTTTCCGTTTGAGGGCCTTGGCGGAAAGTGCATCCCGGAATAGGGGCTCAAAACGGGTTGCAGTTTCCGGTTGATGGCTATAGCGGAAATTGCATCCCATTCCGAGGCCCCAAACCGGGACACGCTTTCCGGCGCATGGCCAGCATCGCCAGGCTGCCGAGTCCTACCGAAGTTGCGGTGGAATAGGGACTGTTTTGGAGGACTGGAGCCCCAAACAGTCCCTATTCCACCGCAACTTATGAGATGGGGTGGCGTGCTCTATTGGCTTGCTCTCGTGGTGAGGTCGTGAGCCTGTAAAAGGTGTGCGTGCGCTTACCGTTCGTATCTGCTATCATTCCTAATCTGTGCGCTCATGCGGGCGTGGCGGAATTGGTAGACGCGCCAGATTTAGGTTCTGGTGGGATTCCCGTGAAGGTTCGAGTCCTTTCGCCCGCACCATCGCACTTGCGGCGGCCCTGTCCGTCGCGACACTTTGTTGCATAAAGGTACCAGCACCTCAGATAAGCTGGGCAGTATGAGGAGGAACGTGTTGAACATCACCGCTTCTGACGTCAAGGACGCCAAGCTCACCGCTACGGTCACCATCCCGGCCGTCGACGTCGACGCCGCGATCAAGAAGGCCTACAAGGACACCGCCAAGAAGTACCGCTTCCCCGGCTTCCGCGCCGGCAAGGCTCCCCGTCCGGTCATCGACTCTGCACTTGGCGCCGAGGCTACCCTCGCTCAGGCCACCAACGACCTGATCGCCGCCAACGAGCCCGCCGTCCTCAACGAGCTGGACATCGTCCCCACCAAGAACGGTGACTACAAGGAGCTCGACCTCGCCAAGGATCACGAGGACTACACCTACACCGTCGAGTTCTCCCTGCGTCCTGCTGCCGAGCTCTCCTCCTTCGACGCCGTCGAGATCGAGATGCCTCCCGCGGAGGTCACCGAGTCCGAGATCAATAACCAGGTTGAGATGCTCCTCAACTACCGTGCCACCTTCGAGGACGTCGAGGGTCGCGCCGTCGAGGCCGAGGACTACGTTACCGTCGACCTCAAGGCCGTCGAGAACGCCGACAACTTTGCCGCCGAGGGCCGTATGCTCATCGCCGGTAGCGACAGCAACCCCAAGGAGTTCAACGAGGCCCTGATCGGCGCTAACGTTGACGACGTCAAGACCGTCACCTGGACCGACGAGGTCGAGGAGGGCGAGGAGGCCGAGACCCACACCGTCGAGGTCACCGTCAAGGGCATCAAGGTCCGCAACACCCCCGAGCTCACCGACGAGCTAGTCAAGTCCGACTTTGGCTTCGACAGCATCGACGCTATGCGCGACGCCATCAAGATCGAGATCGAGCAGGACAAGGCTTCTCGCCTCCCGGCCGAGAAGGAGAACCGTTGCGTCTCCGCTCTCGCCGAGCGCCTGCAGCTCGACGAGATGGACGCCGACTACGAGCAGTCCGTCTTTGAGGAGCTTGGCCAGAACTTCCTGTCCAACCTCGCTGCCCGCGGCATGACCCTGGACACCTGGCTGCCCGCTTCCGGTCTGACCATGGAGCAGTTCATCGGCGACCTGCACAAGCAGGCCAACGACGTTGCCCGTGAGTCCCTGGCTCTGGACGCCCTCGCCCGTGAGCTCAAGATTGAGGTCACCGAGGACGACATCAACGCCGAGTTCGAGAAGGCCGGCGTCAAGGACGTCGAGGCTTCCAAGGCCGAGTTCATCGCCGATGGCCGCATGCCTGCCGTCCGCGAGTCCATCCGTCGCTCCAAGGCCGTCGACCACCTGGTCGAGAACGCCAAGGTGACCGAGGTCGACGAGACCGCCAAGGACGCCGAGTAATTCTCGCCACCTTGCCCACGAGCGCATGCGCGCGCCCGTGATGGGGTAAAGTTATACACCGGTTATCCGGTTGCTTCGTACGGTGCCAGCCAATGCATAGCATGCGGGCACCGTACGTTTATCTAGAACCAATTTGGTCCGCAAGAGAGAAATGGAGATGCGTATGATCGCTAAGTTCGATTCCGCCCTCGTGCCATACGTTATCGAGCAGACGCCGCGCGGCGAGCGCAGCTACGATATCTATTCGCGCCTGCTCAACGACCGCATCATCTTCTTGGGCGAGGAGATCAACTCCGTCAGCGCCAACCTGGTCGTTGCCCAGCTGCTGCATCTTGAGAGCCAGGATGCCGAGAAGGATATCTCGCTCTACATCAATTCGCCCGGCGGCGAGGTCTACTCCGGCCTGGCGATTCTGGACACCATGAACTTCATCAAGCCGCAGGTCTCCACAATCTGCGTCGGTATGGCCGCGTCCATGGCCGCCGTGCTGCTTTCGGCCGGCGCCAAGGGCAAGCGCTTCTGCCTGCCGCATTCCAAGGTTATGATTCACCAGCCCAGCGGCGGTGCCCAGGGCCAGCAGACCGAGATCGAGATCGTTGCCGAGGAGATTAAGAAGACTCGCCGCGAGCTCAACCAGATCCTGTCCGACGCCTCGGGCCAGCCCATCGAGAAGGTCCAGGCCGACACCGAGCGCGACAACTACCTGACTGCTGCCGAGGCCCTCGACTACGGTCTGATCGACCGTATCGTCACCTCGCGCGATCTGGCCGCGAAGGACGCCTAGGATGGCAGGTAACATGCAGGACAACTTTGACGAGAACGGCAACCCCATCCGCTGCTCCTTCTGCGGAAAAGAGCAGGGCCAGGTCCGTCGTCTCGTAAAGGGCCCTACCAACATCTTTATCTGTGACGAGTGCGTCGCCGCCTGCTCCGAGATCCTTGAGGAGTCGCTGGCTTCGGACTTTATGGACGCCGCCCGCAACGGCAAGCTGCCGGGCTTCCTCAACGACCACGGCCAGGCTGCATCCCAGCCCGCCGTGGATCCCGAGACCGAGGGTTTTGAGCTCGAGGACGACCGCCAGGTCATTACGCATGTGCCGACGCCGCACGAGATTTATGACGAGCTTTCGGCCTATGTTATGGGTCAGGAGGACGCCAAGCGCGCCATGTCGGTTGCCGTGTACAACCACTATCGCCGCGTGATCGAGGGCGGCGCCGCGGTGTCTGCCTTTGACGACGACATGGGCTCGCAGTTCGACGACGATATGGACGAGGTAGAGCTCGCCAAGTCCAACATCTTGCTGCTCGGTCCCACCGGTACCGGTAAGACCCTGCTGGCCCAGACGCTCGCGCGCATCCTCGAGGTGCCGTTTGCCATCGCCGACGCCACTGCGCTTACCGAGGCCGGCTACGTGGGCGAGGACGTGGAGAACATCCTGCTCAAGCTCATCAACGCCGCCGATGGCGATATTGAACGCGCGCAGGTTGGCATAATCTACGTGGACGAGATCGATAAGATCGCCCGCAAGGCCGAGAACCTCTCCATCACCCGTGATGTCTCGGGCGAGGGCGTTCAGCAGGCGCTGCTTAAGATTCTTGAGGGCACGGTGGCCAGCGTTCCGCCCACCGGCGGCCGCAAGCATCCCCAGCAGGAGCTGCTGCAGATCGACACGACCAACATCCTGTTCATCTGCGGTGGTGCCTTCGTGGGTCTGGACAAGATCATCGCCGATCGCGTGGGAAACAAGGGCGTGGGCTTTAACTCCGAGATCGCCGGCCCCACCTCGGTCGACGAGAACGACCTGCTGCGTCAGGTGCTCCCGCAGGACCTCAACGCCTTTGGCATGATCCCCGAGTTTGTGGGACGTACGCCCGTCGTCACCCAGACGCAGGCGCTTGACGAGGACGACTTGGTGTCGATCCTGACCGAGCCCAAGAACGCCGTGGTGCGTCAATACCGTAAGATGTTCCAGCTCGAGGACGTTGAGCTTGAGTTTGAGGACGCCGCCCTGCACGAGATCGCCCGCATGGCGCTCGCCCGCAAGACCGGCGCCCGCGGCCTGCGCGCTATCTGCGAGGACGTGCTGCAGCAGACGATGTTCGACCTCCCCAGCGAGGAGGGCGTTTCCAAGGTCGTCGTGACCGAAGCCTCCGTAAAGGGCGAAGAACAGCCCCAACGCATCTACGGGTAAATAGCTTGAATTTAGGCCCCGCGGCAACCACCGCGGGGCCTGCCTTATAGGGACAGGTTTATCTTGGTCGGTTTTTATATGGGCAAATGTCGTTTCCCCTGATAAAACCTACCAAAATAAACCTGTCCCTTTTCGGCAGGTATGCCTGTGCTATTCTGTGAGATTGTCAAGTTAGTACCTTCAGGCTGAAGTAATCGATACCTAAGGCGTGTCCGCCTGCTTGGTTTTCGTAGATTCCGCACGAGCCGAAGAGCACTAAATGTGCTCTTCGTGCGAGCCAGGACCTGACCGAGCGAAAACCAAGCAGGCGGACACGCCGACGGGCAAGGGAGAGATATATGGAAGAAATGCCCAAGAACTACGATCCGTCGACCAACGAGCCGGCGATCCTGCAGAAGTGGCTTGACGGCGGCTACTACAAGCGCCGTGAGGGCGTGGGCGACTGCACCGTCACCATTCCGCCTCCCAACGTGACCGGCAAGCTCCACATGGGCCACGCCACCGACGACTCCATCCAGGATGCCATCATCCGTATGGCCCGCATGCGCGGCAAGTCTACGCGCTGGGTGCTGGGCACCGACCACGCCGGTATCGCCACGCAGACCAAGGTCGACAAGAAGCTCAAGAGCGAGGGCATCAGCCGCCTGGAGATCGGTCGCGACAAGTTTGTCGACGCCTGCTGGGACTGGACCCACGAGTACGGCGGCATCATCGTCGAGCAGATCAAGCGCATGGGCTGCTCCGTCGACTTCGACAATGAGCGCTTTACCATGGACGAGGACTATGCCCAGGCCGTGCGCAAGGTCTTCTGCGACTGGTACCACGACGGCCTGATCTACCGCGGCAAGCGCATCGTCAACTGGTGCCCCAACTGCACTACCGCCATCTCGGACGACGAGGCCGAGTACAAGGACGAGAAGGGCCACCTGTGGCACCTGCGCTACCCGCTGACCGAGCCGGTCAACGGCCAGGACTACATCGTCGTCGCCACCACGCGCCCCGAGACCATGCTCGGCGATACGGGCGTCGCCGTCTCCCCGAAGGATCCCGAGAAGGCCGCCTTCGTGGGTAAGACCGTTAAGCTCCCCATCGTCGACCGCGAGATCCCCATCTTTGAGGATTGGCATGTCGACGCCAACTTTGGCTCCGGCTTCGTTAAGGTCACCCCAGCCCACGACCCCAACGACTACGCCATGGGTCAGGCCCACGACCTGCCGCAGATCAACATCTTCGACGAGCACGCGGTGGTCGTCGAGGGCTACGGCGAGTTTACTGGCATGAACCGCGACGAGTGCCGCGAGGCCGTCATCAAGTGGTTTGAGGAGCACGACCTGCTCGATCACGTCGAGGACCTCGACCACTCCGTCATGCATTGCTACCGTTGCGACTCCGCTCTGGAGCCGTGGCTGTCCGAGCAGTGGTTCGTCGCCGTCGACAAGCTCAAGGGGCCGGCGCTCGACGCCGTCAACTCCGGCAAAGTCACCTTCCACCCCGCGCGCTGGACGCAGACCTACACCACCTGGATGGAGAACCTTAAGGACTGGTGCATCAGCCGCCAGCTGTGGTGGGGCCACCGCATCCCCGTGTTCTACTGCGAGGACTGCGGCTGGGAGGACGCCCTGACCGAGGATACCGACGTGTGCCCCAAGTGCGGCGGCCACCACGTGCATCAGGACGAGAACGTGCTGGACACCTGGTTCAGCTCGCAGCTGTGGACCTTCGCCACGCAGGGTTGGCCGCAAAAGCCCGAGCTGCTCGAGGGCCATCACCCCACGACGGCGCTGGTCACCGCGCGCGACATCATCGCGCTGTGGGTCGCCCGCATGGTCATGAGCTCGCTGTACTTCTTGGACGAGGTACCGTTTAAGGACGTCGTCATCTACCCGACGATTCTGGCCAAGGACGGCAGCCGCATGTCCAAGTCCAAGGGCAACGGCGTTGACCCCATGGACCTCATCGGTATGTACGGCGCCGACGCCATGCGCTTCAACCTGCTCACGCTGTGCACCAACAACCAGGATGTTAAGTTCGACGCGAACATCGACAAGAAGACTAAGAAGCTTATCGACAGCCCGCGCACCGACCAGGCCAAGTCGTTTGTGACCAAGATTTGGAACGCTAGCCGCTTCCTGCTCATGAACATGGAGGGCTACACGCCCGGCGAGCCTGTCGTGGAGACGCCGGCCGACGCCTGGATGTTCAGCCGCCTGGCCAAGGCCGTGAAGATGGTCACCGAGGGCATCGAGAACTACACCTTTGGCGACATGGCCCGCGGCGTGCAGCAGTTCTTCTGGAACGAGGTCTGCGACTGGTACGTCGAGGTCACCAAGGCCCGCCTGAAGGGCGAGGGCCGTCTGCAGGCTCAGCGCAACCTGATCTTTGTGCTCGACACCTCCATTCGCCTGATGCACCCGCTTATGCCGTTTGTCACCGAGGAGATCTGGGACAACATGCCGGCGAGCGTGCTTGATCTGGACGCCGAGGGCAACGTGGACCGCGCCGAGGCGCTCATGATCGCCAAGTGGCCTGAGCCCGCCGACTACGTCAAGTACGTCGACGAGGACGCCGAGCGCGCGTTTGAGCTGTGCCGCACCGTCGTGTCTGCCGCCCGCGCCACCCGTTCGCGTTACCGCTTGAGCCCCAAGGCCGAGCTCGACGTGGTCGTGCGCGCCGGTGCCGAGGACATCGAGAAGCTCGAGAGCCTGCGTTCTACCATCGAGCCGCTGGCGAATACCGCCTCGCTGGTTATGGGCACCGACGTTGAGAAGCCGGCCGCGAGCATTGCTGTGGTCGACAGCGGCGTCGAGGTCTTTGTGGTACTCGAGGGCAAGGTTGATCTTTCGGCCGAGAAGGCACGCCTGGAGAAGGAGATCGCCGCGGCCCAGAAGGAGCTCGCCGGCTGCGAGAAGACGCTCGCCAACGAGGGCTTTGTGGCTAAGGCCGCTCCTGCGGTGGTCCAGAAGAAGAGGGACCGTGCAGCTGAGCTCAAGGAGATCCTGGCGGCGCTGACTGCTCAGGTTGCTGACTTCTCGTAGGTCTAACTTGGGGGCGCGTCCCGATGCTTTGCTCTCCGCTGCGGACAGTCCTGCGCAAGACGGACAGCACATTAAGTGCTGTCCTTTGCGTGCGGAACTTGCGGCGAGCAAAGCATCGGGCCGCTCCTACTTCGTTTACGTGGTTGTTTGCAACTGGTAGGTTAGGGCCACTTGGTTGTGGCCTTGATCTCGCTGCAAGCGGATAAAGGCTGATATTGTCAACGCGAGGGGCTCATTCTTTTTGATGGGCCTCTTTTTCTGTTATGGGGGACTTTGGGTTATGGCTAAGCGTTCTGGGTCGTATGTCGTTCCTTTTTCGTTTGATTTGCTTTCGTTTGATGAGGCTGTGGGGCTTGCTGCTGATACGGGGCGGATTTCTGGGGATGCTGGGCCTCTGCTTGAGACGGTTGTCGATATGCTCGATGAGCTGGGACGTCCGGACGAGTATTTCGATTGCATTCAGGTTGCCGGTACCAATGGCAAGACTTCGACCACGCGTTTTTCGGCTGCCATCCTTCGTGGGGAGGGATTAAAGACCGCACTGTATACGTCGCCGCAGTTGGTGCGCTATCCCGAGCGCATGGAGGTCGATGGGCGCGTTGTGAGCGATGAGGCGTTTGCCCGTGGCGTTTCTGCCGCCGTCGAGGCGGGGCATCGCGTGAACGCTCGTCGTGTGGCGGTAGGGGAGCGCGCGTACACCATTACGCCGTTTGACCTGCTGACGGCTGCCGCGCTGGTGGTGTTTGCCGAGGCTGCAGTGGACGTTGCTGTGCTCGAGGTCGGCATGGGCGGCCGTTGGGACGCCACGAGTGCGACCGATCCCGTCGCCGTTGCCATCACCGGCATCGGGCTCGACCACACGCGTATCCTGGGCGACACGCTCGAGGCCATTGCGGGGGAGAAGGCTGCGGTCATCAAGCCCGGACGCTTGGTTGTGCTGGGCGAAGGCACGCATGAGCCGAGCGTTCAGCGCGTGATGGATGCCCGTTGTCGCGAGTGCGGTGTGGTTCCGCTGGTGGTGAGCCACGCCACGACCAAGGTGCCGGCGCATGTGGGCGATACGGTGGAGTTTAGCTGCACCACGCCGCGTGCGATCTATACGTCGAGCATGGTCAAGCCGGCCTATCAGCCGCAGAATGCCGCGTGCGCGATTATGCTGTGCGAGGGCTATCTGGGCCGCGAGCTCGACCATGACAAGCTAGATGAGTCGCTTATGGGCTGCCCCACGCCGGGTCGATTTGATGTTCTGGGAACCGATCCGCTCAAACTGATTGACGCCTGCCATAACCCCCAGAGCTGCGAGAATTTTGTGAGCGCACTGGAGGAGATCGACCCATGCGTAGAGAATCGCCCCACGTTGCTATGTGCCGCGCTGGCCGACAAGGACGTGGCGGGTATCGTTGATGTGCTGATCCCGGCCTTCCCACGCGCGGTCGTAACCCAGACCGATTCCGATCGCGCCCTGCCGGCAGAGGAACTCGCTGCCCTGGTGGACGCCGAAAAACTCGCGGGCGTATACCCCAGCGTATCCGAAGCCCTCGCCGCCTTCGATGCCGCGGGCGAACCTTTCGTAGCAGCCGGCACCATCACCCTAGCCGGCGAAGTGGCAGGCTTGCTCCGTTAGCTCCATTTGCCGGGTAGTAAATTTGGCCTGCTTGCCACGAAATGGGCCTATCTACCTCGTTTAATCGACTGCCCTGGACCACGCCGAAAAATGAAAAATTAAAACCGCAGGTAGAAGGCTTGCCGATTTTCAAAAAAATACCCGCATGGTCGACCCATGCGGGTTAAACGTAGTAGATAGCCCGTTTTCGTGGCGCATCTCTAGGCTTTCAAATTGGTCGACTTGGCTCCTTGGCAGTTGCGGTGAAATAGTTCCTGGATTATGCCTCTGTGGGCCAATCTGGGAACTATTCCACCGCAACTAATTGAGGGGCTATTGGGTAAGGGCTAGTCGAGGTGGACTGGGTCGTGGGGGTAGCCGTTGAGAATCTCGACGCCGGACTCGGTGACCAGGGCAAGGTCCTCGATGCGGACGCCGGTGTGGCCGGGGAGGTAGATGCCCGGCTCGATGGAGAATGTCATGCCCGGCTCGACAACCTGCTCGTTGACGAGCGAGACGTCGCCAGGCTCGTGGTCCTGCAGGCCGATCGAGTGGCCCAGGCGATGCGTGAAGTACTTGCCGTAGCCTGCGTCTTCGATCACGTCGCGCGCGGCACGGTCCAGGTCGCACATGCGCACGCCCGGGGCGATGAGCGCCTCGGCGGCCTCGTTGGCGCGGCGCACGATGTCGTAGATACGTGCCGTCTCTTTGTCCGGCTCGCCCCAAAAGAACGTGCGCGTCATGTCCGAGCAGTAGTTGCGGTGGCGTCCGCCAATGTCGAACAGCACCACGTCGCCGCGCTTGAGTACGGTGTCGTCGGGCTCGTGATGCGGGTCTCCGGCGTTGGCGCCAAAGCTCACGATGGGCGGAAAGCTAAAACCCTCGCAGTCGTGCTTGCGGTACAGGCCTAGCATCTGGTCGGCAATTTCGCGCTCCGTCTCGCCCTCGTGAACGAGTTTGATGGCGTCGGCCATCACGGCGTCGTTAGCGGCCGAGGATGCGCGCATAAGCTCCTGCTCTGCGACGTCTTTGTGTGTGCGTGCGGCGGTGACGGCAAAGTCGCCTAGGAAGAACTCGCTCGCGGCGTGACGATCCATAAGGGGCATCAAAAAGCCGGAGCGCATAACGGTATCGATGCCGAGCGGCTTGGTCGGATCGACTTCGCGTGCGATGGCGTCGGTCACGATGTCGGTGTCGTTGTGGTAGGCGACGCAGGCATTGTCATACTCGGGCAGCTGATGCAGCGCGTTGACCAAGATCACCGGCTCGGCATCGCGCGCGAGCAGCACACCGCAAAAACGCTCGAACATATCGGCATAAAAGCCGGTCAGGTAATAAATCGACCACGGGTCGTTTACGAGCAGCTGCGCGCCGGGGTGCTGAGCCTCGAGCGCATCAAGCACGTGCGCCACACGCTGGTCATCGACATGTGCCATGAAACATCCTTTCGCTAGGTTGCCACCATGGTATCCCCAATGCCAGGGTAGTCAATTTGGGACGGGGCTATTTTAGCTGCGTCAAACTTGCGGGCTAATAGGCAAAAGTAGTCATAAGAGGCCCGTCCCAAATGGGCTGGTTTCAAAAGTATGTCGGATTACGGGGCTGGACCTGTATTACTTGACCATGGCAAAAATCGCGAAATTAAAACCGCAGGTAGATGGATTGTTAAAAATTGAAAATGGCCGGTATGGGTGGGGGTCTCCGAATTAGCCCCGTAATCCAGCATAGTTTTGAAATGGCACTAAAGTAGGCACAAGTTATATACCGATTCCAAGGATAGTTGCGGTGGAATAGTTCCTGGATGACGGGGTTTTGGCGGAAACCAGGAACTATTCCACCGCAACTGAGGAGGGGCGGGATGGATGGCAGTGTAGCTAAAAGCCCCGTTCTAAATGAGCTGCTTAGGCGGGGTCGATGCCCATGCTGGCGATTAGGTTGATGTTGGTGTTTAGGAGGTTCTCTAGCACGACGTCGCCCATGCGGATGGGGGCTTTGACCACTAGACCGCGGATGAGGGCCATGGCTTGGGCGTGGAGGGCCAGCGGGATGGCTTCGGATGTGCGCACGGGGAGCAGGGCTTCGTCGCCGCCGGATGCGGCCACGGTGGTGGTGAGCACGCGCATGGGGCAGGTGAGCTCCTGATGCGCGAACTTATCGCCGCGTGGGCAGTTGTTGCCGGTTACGGAGCGCACTTCTACCACGGCGCCGTCTGCGTCACGCTCTACCTCTACGGTCAGGAGGCATTCGGATGGGCAGGTGGTGCAGTTGAACTGCAGCGTCTCGGTCGCATTCGTGCTCATGAGCTATGCCTCCTCAATGGGATCGACAGACAGAATAATCTCTCTAGCACCTAGGTCGAGTGCGCGCTGAATCACCTTCGCCGGCAGCGGGAAGCTTTCCATGACGCTCGGCTTAAATGTACGGACCTTGCCTGCGAACAGTTCCTCGCCGCCTGCCAGAATACGCACGCGGGCGGCGTCGACGGGTCGGCGCACGCGGAAGTTGAGCTTGGTGAGCGCCATAGCCGTAATGCGTCCCGGCAGCGCGTAGCCCGCGATGCCGGCAGGGGAGACGGTGAGCTCGCAGCTCGGAACGGTGCCCGCGTCGGTCCCCAGCGCGTACGCCGCCGCAGCTGCGCCGGCGCGCTCAGACTCGGTCGTCACGTTGTCGGCCAGGTCGTGCACGTGCAGCACGTTGCCGCAGGCAAAGATACCCGGTACGCCCGTCTGCAGGCTCTGGTCCACCACGGCGCCGCGCGTACGTGGGTCAAGCTCAACGCCCGCGCCCACCGAAAGCTCGTTCTCGGGAATCAAGCCCACCGAAAGCAGCAGTGTGTCGCACGGAACGATGCGCTCGGTCCCCGGAATGGGCGACAGGCGCTCGTCGACTTGGCTTACCTCGACGGCTTCCACGCGGTCGTGCCCGATCACGCGTGTGACGGTGGTGGACAGGTGCAGCGGAATGCCAAAGTCGTTCAGGCAGTTCTTCACATTGCGGCGCAGGCCGTTAGCGTACGGCATGAGCTCGTACACGCCCTCGACCGAAATCCCCTCGAGCGTGCAGCGGCGCGCCATGATAAGCCCGATGTCACCCGAGCCCAAAATGACGGCACGCGAGCCGGGCTTGAGGTTTTCGATATTGATGTATCGCTGCGCCAGGCCCGCCGTAAACACGCCGGCGGGACGACTACCGGGGATCTTGATCTCGCTGCGCGTGCGCTCGCGGCACCCCATGGCAAGGACGACCGCGCGTCCGGTGAGCTGTAGCATGCCGGCAGGGCTCATGAGCGTGACGGCATGGACCGCGGTGTCTTCCGTAGGCTCGCCTGAATCAATCCCAATCACCATGCTGTCCAGGAACAGCGCAATGTCGGTTGCGTGCACCTGGTCGATAAAGCGCTGCGCGTACTCGGGACCGGTGAGCTCCCGCTTAAAGTGTGAAAGGCCAAAGCCGGGGTGGATGCACTGGCGGAGGATTCCGCCCAGGTGCTGTTCGCGCTCCACGATGGCTACGCGCGCGCCGGCCTTATGCGCGGAAAGCGCGGCCGCCATGCCGGCAGGTCCGCCGCCGATAACGACCACGTCGAAGGCTTGCGTTTGAACGTCTTCTACGACGCCGCAATCAATCGCGCTCGATTTGAATTCCGCCATCCTAGCGCACCCCCTTCAAAGGTCCCTCGACCAGCCAGGAGCCGGCGTCCTCCAGTAATACCTCGCTGGGGTCGCAGCCCAGCTCGCGGGCAAGAATCGCCACCACGCGGCTCTGGCAAAAACCGCTTTGGCACCGGCCCATGCCGGCACGACAGCGGCGCTTGACGCCCTCGACCGAAACCGCGCCCGGCTGATGTCGGATCGCAGCCACGATCTCAGCTTCGGGCACCGTCTCGCAGCGGCAGACAATCTGTCCCCACGCAGGATCGGACTCGATCAGCTCCTCCTTGCGCGCCAGCGGCGCGCGGTCAAAGTCGTCCGGCGCGCGGCGAATCGGGTTCCAGTCCGTCCGCTCGTGCAGTTCCACGCCCGCCTCACGCATCACAAGCTCCATGCGCTCGGCAATGGCCGGCGCGCTCGCCACACCCGGCGACTGAATGCCCGCCGCCTGGAAAAGCCCCGGCACCACGGCCGACTGTCCAATAAAGAAGTCGTTCGTTCCCTGAATGACCGGACGCCCGCCGGCAAATGCGCGCACCACGCGGCGCGTATCCAGATCGGGCACCAGCTTGCGCGCACCGGTCAGCAGCGCGTTCACATCGCTCGCATAGGTCTGCGTGTCGCCCGGCTCGCGTACAGCGGCGGTTGCGGTGATCACGGTGTTGCCGTGCACGGTGCCCGTCACGATAACGCCCTTCGACACCGGCGTCGGCACGGGGTAGAGCGGCATGAGCGTGCGCGGCTCCTTGTCCAGCACCACGATGTTGCCCTGACGCCAGACCATCTGGAACTCCTCGGCGCCCGCCATATGCGAGATGACGGCGGCGCCGTTGCCCGCGGCGTTGATCAGGTAGCGGCAGCGCACGTTGCCAGCGGGGGTCGCCAGCGTAAAGCGCACAGCTCCGTCATCCGAGTCGGCGACCTCAATGGCCTTCACCGGTGAGGAGCGCATAAACGTCACGCCGTTGGCGACCGCGTTCTCCAGCGCGGCGATGGCCATTTCAAATGGGTCAACGTAACCGGTCGAAGGGCACCATAGCGCGCACGAGGCCTGGGCACTCGCGCGCGGTTCCAGCTCGTGGATGCGGTCGGGGCCGATAATCGACAACTCGGGTACGCCGTTGGCAAGGCCGTTGCTGCGAAGCTGCTCCAAGTGCGCACGGTTCTCGTCGTTAAAGCCCAGCACCATGGATCCGGTGCGGCAAAACAAAAATCCCAGCTCCTGCGCCCACGTACCGTACAACTCGCAGCCACGGGCGTTGACCTGCGCCTTAACCGTGCCCGGTGTCGGATCGTAGCCGGCATGCACCAGGCCGCCGTTAGCCTTTGACGCGCCCAGCGCAATATCGTTAGCCGCCTCGACCACGCAAATGGAAAGGTCAAACCTCGCGAGCTGCCGCGCGATGGCGCACCCGGTAATGCCCGCGCCGACAATCGTGATATCAAACGTTTCTGTCACAGTGCCTCCCAGACGAGTTGACAGGCCGTCAATAAGACTATCCTACGGTCTACACACCTCCAGCGCAGCGGCAATGCGGCGAACAGCCCCGCAACACCCGCCAACGGCAGACGAGGGAAGACCCGGCAATGTCGACAACCTCGTCTGCCGACAACTACGGCAACCGTTTGTCTCGATCTGTAACAGTTAGACGAGGATTTGGGCTCCAGATGTTACGGATCGAGACGTTAGTCTGGCGGGTCCTCCGTTTGTCTCGATCTGTAACATCTAGCCCCGGATTCCGCTCCCACTTGTTACAGATTGAGATGTTTGTGTCCGCGCCAGCCCCGTACCTAGCCGTAGTCCCATATAAACAAACCCCGTGGTAAACTTGACCGGACTGTAAATAATCCGAAAGGTACCCGTAATGTCCAAGTACATCTCCGAGCTCATGTCGCCGCAGCTTATGGGCGTCGTCTATGCCTTTGTTGGCTTTATCATCGCCCTGTATGTGCTGTCGGTCGTCTATGTGTTCATCGACGCTCGCCGCCGCGGCGCCAGCGCCTACGTGGCATGGGGCATCATCGCCCTCATCCCGTTTGTGGGTCTCATCGCCTACTTGGTCCTGCGCCCGCACTCCTACGCGTCCGACCGCGAGGAGCAGGAGCTGGACATGGCTCTGCGCGAGCGCCAACTTGCCCAGTACGGCACCTGCCCGCAGTGCGGCGCACCCATCGAGAAGGACTTCGTCGTCTGTCCGGTGTGCGATACCCAGGTTCGCAACGTCTGCCCCAGCTGTCATCGCCCGCTCGATGCGCACTGGAAGGTCTGCCCCTACTGCCGAACTCGCATTCAGTAGCGCATCCATCGCCGGGCCGGCCGCAAGCCACGGGCACGCCTCAAGCCATGCGCGCCCCGCAGCCCCGCCCCACACGATGAAGCATGCGTAGAAAATCGCCCGCCGTGCCATTAAGGTGCGGCGGGCGCTTGTATACCAAGGCAACCTGCCTATAATGATGCAAGTCAAAAACGCCGAGCGCATCGCACGCACTTGCATCAGGCATCCGAGAGGAGAAAACATACCCATGAAGGCACTCTACAATGACGGTTCGGTGGCCGAGCTCCCGCAGGACGAGGTCACGCACGTCATCCGTCACTCCGCCGCGCACATCATGGCGCAGGCCATCAAGCGCCTGTACCCCCAGGCCGATTTTGCCTATGGCCCCGCGACCGACAACGGTTTTTACTACGACGTCGACCTGCCCGAGGGCGTCAAGATCAGCGAGGACGACTTCCCTGCGATCGAGGCCGAGATGAAAAAGATCGTCAAGGAGAACCTCAAGTTCTCCGTGTACGAGAAGCCCCGCGCCGAGGCCATCGCCCTTATGGAGGAGCGCGGCGAGAAGTACAAGGTCGAGCACATTGGCGACCTGGACGACGACGCCCGCATCACCTTCTACCAGCAGGGCGACTACATCGACATGTGCGTCGGCCCCCACATCTGCTACACCAAGGCCCTCAAGGCCTTTAAGCTCACCGGCGTCTCGGGCGCCTACTGGAAGGGCGACAAGGACAACAAGATGCTCACCCGCATCAACGGCGTCGCCTTTGCCACCAAGGAAGAGCTCGACGAGCACATGCACATGCTGGAGGAGGCCAAGAAGCGCGACCACCGCAAGATCGGCCGCGAGATGGACCTCTTTATGATGCGCGACGAGGCCCCCGGCTTCCCGTTCTTCCTGCCCAACGGCATGATCCTTAAGAACACGCTGCTGGACTACTGGCGCGAGATTCACCACAAGGCCGGCTACGTGGAGATCTCCACGCCGCTCATCATGAACAAGCAGCTGTGGAAGACCTCGGGCCACTGGGACCACTACAAGGACAACATGTACTCCACCGTCATCGACGACGAAGAGTACTGCATTAAGCCCATGAACTGCCCGGGCGGCGTGCTGGTGTACGCCTCCAAGCCGCACTCCTATCGCGAGCTGCCCATCCGCGCCGGCGAGATCGGCCTGGTGCACCGCCACGAGCTGCGCGGCGCCCTGCACGGCCTGTTCCGCGTGCGCTGCTTTAACCAGGACGACGCCCACCTGTTTGTGCGTCCCGACCAACTGACCGACGAGATCGTGGGCGTGGTCAACCTTATCGACTCCGTGTACCAGAAGTTTGGCTTTAAGTACCACGTTGAGCTTTCCACCCGCCCCGAGGACTCCATGGGTTCCGACGAGGATTGGGCTCGCGCCGAGGAGGGCCTGCGCACTGCCCTGGAGAAGCTGGGCATGGACTACGAGGTCAACGAGGGCGACGGCGCCTTCTACGGCCCCAAGATCGACTTCCACCTGGAGGACTCGCTCGGCCGTACCTGGCAGTGCGGCACAGTCCAGCTCGACTTCCAGATGCCGCTCAACTTTGATCTGGAGTACGTGGACGCCGACGGCACCAAGAAGCGCCCCATCATGCTGCATCGCGTGTGCTTTGGCTCTATCGAGCGCTTCATCGGTATTCTGATCGAGCACTTTGCGGGCAAGTTCCCCACCTGGCTGGCTCCCGTGCAGGTCAAGGCACTTCCCGTCTCTGAGAAGAGCCGCGACTACGCCCACGAGGTGTGCGCCAAGCTGGAGGAGGCCGGCATTCGCGTGGTCTGCGACGACCGCGACGAGAAGATCGGCTACAAGATTCGCGAGGCCCGCAGCATCGACCGCGTGCCCTACATGCTCATCCTGGGCGAGAAGGAGGTCGAGGCCGGCAACATCTCCGTCCGCGATCGCTCCAACGAGACCGTTCAGATGACCGTTGATGAGTTTGTTGCCAAGGTGACCGAGGAGATCAAGACCCGCGCCTAAGGCAAACTTCACAACAATTAACAAAGGCGACCGTCCACACAGGGCGGTCGCCTTTTTTCATGCCGAAATAAGAAAAGCCGCTGGTTGAGCGGCTTTTTTTGTTGCACAAAAAGGTACAGGTTTTTATAGAGGGGTATGGAGATGCACCTACTAGCAGTACATTTTGCGCAATCTGGGCAAACGCTGAATAATTGCTCGTATAATGTCATCTATCGAAAGATACAAAAACCTGTACTTTTGCGACTGCGCCTAGCTGAGAGCGAGAAGCCTGTTCTAAACGCCCCTGCATTTGCGTGCATCGCAAAACCAAAAGAGGGGGCGAAAACATGGAACAGACGGCACGGCGCCAAGAGCAGCTGCCGGGCGCATTTAACGGCGCCACCACCAACAGCCAGCACGGCCGCGTCCGCTGGTATCTGGTCCATACCCCCCATGGAAAAGAGCGCGAGATCTGCGAAAAGGTTCGCCGCATTATCCCGCACAACCTTATGCAGGACGCTTTTGTAATGCAAAAGGAGTTCTGGTTTAAGCGGGACGGCGCCTGGTCGCTCCAAACCAAACCCATGTACAAGGAATATTTTTTCGTCGCCACGCACGATGCCGCCGCGCTCGATAGGGCCTTGGCCCAGTTGAGCTTTGGCTGTCGCATCGCCGGAAGTAGGGAGCGGGCGTACATGCCCATGCCCGACGATGCGCAGGACTGGTACCGCAGCGTGTTGGACGACGACGGTGTTGTGCGCAACAGCGTAGCGCGCATAGAAGACGGCGTGTTGCACATAGAGCAGGGTCCCTTGGTGGGGCAAGAGGCCCGCGTTAAAAAGATCGACCGTCATAAACGCTGGTGCCTGGTAGACGTGGGCGATGGCGATTCCGTTTTTAGGGAGCTGCTACCGCTCGACGTTCCCAGCAAAACGTAAGGGAGACGTTGTTCTGGCTGTTCGTTTGCATTTTTGAATTTACCTATTGGGGGATTCCTGGGGAACGGGGATGTATTTTTGACTGTGGCTGCTAAAGAAGTAACAAAGAGCTGTGCGCCTGCGGGGGCGGCACTGATTGCCCAGGCCATGGACCGGCGCGAGGGCGCCGGCCGTTACAAGGCCATGCAATCCATCATGGACTGGGACCGCTCGCGCTTGGCATATAGGGCAGTGAAGCGCGCATTCGACATCGTGTTCAGCGGTGCCGTGCTCGTCGTCATCGCTGTGCCCAGCCTGGTGCTGGCCGCGGCCATCCGACTGGAGAGCGAGGGCAGCCCCTTCTATAGTCAGATCCGCGTTGGCCGCACCCGTCCCGACGGTAGTTTGACTACCTTCCGCATGTGGAAGTTCCGCTCCATGTACAAGGACGCCGACGAGCGCCTCGCCGAGCTCAGGGAGCAGAACGAGATCGCCGGCGCCATGTTCAAGATGAAGAATGACCCGCGTGTCACCAAGATTGGAAAGTTCATCCGCAAGCACTCCATCGACGAGTTCCCGCAGTTCCTGAACGTGTTCATGGGTCAGATGTCCGTCGTCGGCCCGCGCCCGCCGCTGCCCAACGAGGTCGCGGAGTATACCGAGTACGACCTGCAGCGCTTGGCTGTGAAGCCGGGCATTACCGGCTGGTGGCAGGTGACTGACCGCAACGATACCGACTTCGACGGCATGGTCCGCCGTGATTTGGAGTACATCGCCAAGCGCGGCCCCATCACGGACTTGAAGATTGTTCTCCTCACGGTCGTTGAGGTCTTTACCGGTGGAGGTGCTTGCTAAATGACTGAACCGGTTAGGGTGGCTCAGGTTGTTGGCAAGATGGTTGGTGGCGGCGTCGAAGCTGTCGTTATGAATTACTATCGTCACATCGATCGCGGTAAAGTGCAGTTTGACTTTCTTGTTGATTCCGATTCGACGCTTGTTCCCCGTGACGAGATCGAATCGCTCGGTGGCAGGGTCTTTGAGATACCGCCCTATCAGCATGTAGCTGAATACCAGCGAGAGCTTCAGCGTCTCTTTAAGCAAGAGGGCTGGAAGATTGTCCATAGTCACATCAACGCGCTTTCGGTCTTTCCTCTTCGTGCTGCGAAGAAGGCGGGTGTCCCCGTGCGTATCGCCCATAGCCACTCTACGAGTGGTAGGGGTGAGTATGCCAAGAATGCCCTGAAGGCCGTGCTGAAAACGCAATCAAACCGGTATCCGACTCACCGTTTTGCATGTAGTAAATTCGCTGGTGAATGGTTATTTGGATCGAGTTCTCAATTTGTAGTCATGCGTAATGCTGTCGACTTGTCTGTTTTCGCGCCAGATGATGAGGATCGCCTAAGGACGCGGCGATCGCTTGGTGTTGCTGATGGACAGCTTCTAATTGGGCACATTGGTCGTTTTACAGAGCAGAAGAATCACTCATATTTGCTTAATATATTCGATCAGGTTTTAAAGATTCGTAATGATGCAGTTTTAGTTTTGGTTGGTTCTGGTCCGTTGGTTGAACAGATAAAGGACCAAGCTGATTGTCTGGGGATTAGCCATTCTGTTCGGTTTTTGGGCACTAGAAGCGACGCAGCATCTTTATATCGAGCATTTGATGTTTTCTGCCTGCCGAGCCTGTATGAAGGCCTCCCAATGGTCGGAGTTGAATGCCAGGCATCGCATACACCCATTCTTGCGTCTGATACCGTTACCTCTGAGACCGCTGTTACATCCATGATGCAATTTGAATCACTTTCTAGCTCCTGTATAAAGTGGGCCGAAAGACTTATTGAGTTGAGCACAGAGGTCTTCGCGCCTGGCGACGATGCCGGTTTGCAGGTATTTGAAATTAATGCTGCGGCCAGAGTGTTATTGGATTGTTATATGACCTATTTAGGTTCTGTTGATTAAGGGGATAGCTTGACTATTACATGTTCTAAGCGAGTCGCAGTCGCGTCGTGTCATGACAAAATCAACTTTGGCAGCGTTCTTCAGGCGTACGCGACCCAGCGTGCCCTTGAGGAGCTGGGAGTTGAAGTCAATACTATTGATAAACGTGGCCTGGGTCATGCTATTTCTGAAGGACGCAATGATTACTATCTTGAGCATCTATTTGATGTAGATCTTTATCGTGCAAAGCTGGGTTTTGTAAAGCATCGCATCAAGCAGAAGCTTGATGCTGACTTTGGAAAGAAAATGGCAAAGAGGAAAAGTGCATTTTCATCTTTCGAGTCAACACATTTTAGTTTTACTCCTCAAGCCGCTTCGTTTGAAGAACTTGGGGCGCTTGTGGCTGATTATGACAGCGTTGTTGTTGGCAGCGATCAGCTTTGGCTGCCTGTTAACATTGCTGGTAGGTACTTTACACTATCTTTCGTGCAGCCTCCTGTCCGCAAGGTGTCTTATTCCACTAGTTTTGGAGTATCTTCCCTTTCTGAAAAATATCTTCGTAAAACAAAAGATTTTCTTTCCGATTTTTCGGCCATTTCTGTTCGCGAGGATACGGGAGCGGATTTGGTAGAGAAAGCTACGGGCGTCCGATGCTCTGTTGTATGCGACCCTACGATGCTGCTGGCTAGAGATCAGTGGGCAAGCCTTGCTTGTTCCTCTTCGATTGACGTTCCTGACGAGCCCTATGTTTTCTGCTATTTCATGGGTAAGAATGCATGGAATCGTGAATGTGCCCAAGAGCTTGCCAAGCAGCATAATTTGAAGATCGTCGCCATTGCTCATCCCGATGAATATGTTAAGGCTGATGACGATTACGCGGATTATTATCCTTGGGAAGCCGGTCCGGCTGAGTGGGTCAACTTGATTGCCCATGCTTCGTATGTCTGTACTGACTCTTTCCACGGAAGCGTTTTCTCAAATATTTTTGAGGTGCCCTTCTTCTCGTTCCGTCGCCACGAGAATATGGGTGCTCAGTCTACGAACTCACGTATTGATACATTGTTGCGTGTCCTTGGAAACTCCGATCGTATTTGCGAATCGAAGGATGCTTTCCGTGCCGCAATGGCAAATGAAATTGACTTTGTGTCAGTACGTCAACGACTTAATGTGTATAGGAATGAATCGGCCAATTGGCTTAAATCAGCTCTTGAGTTGTAGGGAACAGTATGATCTCCATCACGGACAAAAGTAAATGCTGCGGTTGCGCTGCCTGTGCTCAAAAATGTCCCAAGCAGTGCATATCAATGGAATATGACGCCGAGGGCTGCGAGTACCCCGTAGTCAATGCTGACCAGTGTATTGATTGCGGATTATGCGAAAAGGCTTGCCCAGTGCTTAATGTTGATAAGGACGAGCCTAAGTCCCAACGAGCCTTTCTAGTCCAGCATAATGATCAAAAGGTGCTTGCTGAAAGCACTTCTGGTGGAGCCTTCACTGCCCTTGCTCAGGCCGTGATTGCCAACGGCGGTATTGTGTTTGGTGCAGGTTATTTGCGCGGTGAACAGCTTGTGCGAGCCGAAGGAGCCCCTGGGCGACTTAAGGTCGGACATTTTTCTGTGGAAAGCGTTGATGAACTTTGGCGCTTCCGCAACAGTAAATATGTTCAGAGCGTTGTTGGCCCTGCGTATCCCGAGGTCAAACAACAACTAAAAACTGGACGTGAAGTTCTCTTTATTGGTACCCCTTGTCAATGCGAAGGCCTGCTTCGATTTTTGGGCGGCAAGCCGGCAAATTTACGCGTGGCAGACTTCGTCTGCCGCGCGAACCCCGCTCGCGCTGTGTTCGCGCGGCAGGTCGAATGGCTTGACGCAAAGGTTGGCGTAAAAGGTGAGACCGTTCTTTTTAGAGATAAATCACGGTTTGGCTATCGCTATTCAAATATGTGCGAGCTCGAAGGCGAGACTCTGTATGGTGAACGGCTGTACAGTGAAGGTGTCGAAACAGATCCTTACCTAAGGGCCTTTTTTGCTGATCTTTCAGATCGACCCATTTGTTACGAATGCCCGTTTAAAAAGCGTTATCGCGTTACTGATTTGACTTGCTGGGATTTCTTCGATGTTTATCGACTCTCGAAAGAGTTCGACGACAATCGGGGCGTCACTCGAGTTCTCATCCAAAGCGATGAGGGACAAGAATTGCTTGATCGAGCCTCAAGCTATGCCCGTATGAAGGAGATTGATGTTGAGGCTGCAGTAGAAGGTGTTCGTGAACTTACTAAGTCCGTGAAGCTGAATCCGCGTCGCGATGAATTCATGGCTGATGTGGCGAATCTGGATGGTGAGGAGCTTATGAATAAGTGGTTCCCCGATTCCGGAAAAGTAAAAGCCGAGCGCTTTGCTAGGCATACATGCGAAAAGCTTGGAATTTATGACCCGATGAAGCGTCTGGTTAAAAAAATCATCAAGAAGTAGCCTATTGTTCGAAAGGGAATTGATGATTCCTAAAGTTCTGCACTACATCTGGTTCGGTGGAAGTGAGCTTCCTGAACTTGAAAGAAAATGCATTGAGTCTTGGTCGAAGATCATGCCTGATTGGGAAATTCGTAGATGGGACGAAAGCAATTTCGATATAAATCAATGTGAATTTTGTCGTGAGGCATATGCCTCAAAAAAATGGGCGTTTGTCAGCGATTATGCGCGCTACAGAATACTGTATTCAGAGGGTGGAATCCTTCTCGATACAGATGTCGAAGTCCTGAAGCCTCTGGACGAGCTTTTAGATAATGAGGCTTTTGCGGGATTCATGAAGAATAATTTCTTCTTGAATCCCGGCCTCATCATGGGTTCTGAGGCCGGAAGCCATGTCATGAGCGATGTCGCAAAATTATATGAATCTATGAGATTTGAGATGCGAAAAGGCCGCAACTCTATGGATACCTCTCCGAGGGTGCTAACTGATTACCTGGAAGTGAGTTGTGCTCTTAAGAGAGATGGTTCATTTCAGCAGTTAAATGGTTTCACTGCATACCCTGCTACTTATTTTGATCCCCTAGACAGTCATAGTGGCAAGTTTGAAATTACTGATGATACATATTCTATTCACCATTATTCAGGCACCTGGTTGTCACCCGCTAAGAAGTTCCGTGTTGAAATGCGGAAAAAGCTTGCGCCAGTAATTGGACCCAAGCTGTCTTGGTTCATCTCCTCTGTTCTATCAGTACTTAGATTTGGAAGGAAGGCTTTTTAATGGTTTCGTCTGCCTTAGACCACAATAAGCCTAGGGTTTTAGTATCTGGCCTTTCAAATGGGCTGGGTGGAACCGAAATCGTTGTTGGTAGGTATATAAAGGCCCTCAGCTCATATGCTACGTTTGAATTTCTTGCTTCGTTTGAGGGACTTGGTGTTGCCGCAATTGAGGCCAAGCTTAACGGATTACCTTATGTCTGTTCATTTGGCGTTCCAGATGCGGCTGATATTTCTGATAAATTTTTAAAATGCTCCTTTAATGTTGCCGAATGGATTGAAGCAATTATTTCTATGGGTCGTCCAAATAAGCTTGCGGGGGGCGTCTGTTTATGACGTCAACAAGCAAGCAAGTAAATTGCTGTCAATCTTCCTTGGTCGACAATCCTCTCGTGAGCGTGATTGTGCCGATGTATAACGCTGAAAAAACGATTCAAAAGACATTAAATAGTCTTCAGCGTCAGAGTGTGAGCAACATTGAAATAATTATTGTTGATGATGGGTCGACAGATCGTGGCGCTGAGCTAGTTATGGCTATTGCAGAGGGCGACAACCGGATTAAGCTGATTAGTCAAAACAATAGTGGTGTATGCGTGGCGCGTAATAGGGGTATCGATGAGGCCTCCGGTGATTGGGTGGCATTTGTTGATGCTGACGATATGCTGCCTATAAATGCAGTTAGGCTGTTGCTTGAATCCTCAGATGGCTGTAGCTTGGTTATCGGGGCTCTACTGAATGAGCATGGCGATTATTCGGGCAAGGCTATAAGCATCGACTGGAAAACAGCATGCTCTCTTAGCCTTGCATTTTGGGATAATGTTAATAAAGTTCCGTTTTCGAGCTTTACTAAAGGTGTTGTATTCCGAAGCGTTTGTGGAAAGATATTTAAGAAATCATTATTCCGGAATGGTTTTCTTAAATTTAAAGATGGCATTCGTTTCGGTGAAGACGCGTTGTTTATGGTAGATGCTTATCGTCTGGCTGAAAGTGTAAAAGTAGTGGACTCGGCGGTCTATTGCTATGTCAACAATAGTGATTCAGTAACGAGAAATACTGATATCTCGGCTATCGAGAGTGTTGATAATTTACTGGTAAAACTATATGAGCTATGTCACGTGAATCCGGATTTAAGCGAACTATATAAGCAATCTGCAGTCAGGGAAGTCTTATCTTTGATTCGTAATTGTGCACGTTTGGAATCGAATCAGCTTTTTAAGCCTGTCTCTAATATGGTCTGCCAGTCGTATTTCAGCTATTTAATGGAAGGCTTTGCTTCTCACCGCTATTCACGTCGATTTATCTCTGAAGTGAAAAATCGCATTACGATCCGTCTTCTTCTTGCGAGGCGTGTTATGGCTGCAATTGGCTTTACTAAGTTTGTTTATGGGGTACGTTAATTGAATTTGACTAATGTGGAAAGATCATGGACTGAGATTATACGAGCAAATGCCGGGGCTGTAATGTTCAGCTTTGCTTTGGCTTTATTTTCAGTTTCCTATTATATTGGATCAGTAAATGCTACCAATGTGTTTGGGATTTCTCTTGCGGTGCTTTCGCTGGTCCTTGAGTTGTTTGCCTTAGCGTTTCTACTGCTGAAGCTTTTACTACAAAAGACTTCTCATGTGAAAGTGCTAGTTGGCTTGCTGCTGATTTTAATTTGCGTCGGGTCGCTGAAATCAAATAAAGCCCCTCAGATTATTTGGTTGGCGCTGTTTTGCCTTTGCGCTGAAGACGTCCCTGAATACTACATCTCAAGGTCTATTCTTGTATCGTCCGTCTTTATGCTATTGATGGTTGTTGGTCTCAATAGTGTCGGTGCCATTCCTTCTGTATTAATGTCGCGCGGTAGCAATTTTGTACGAAATTCGATGGGCTTTGCCCATCCTAATAATTTTGGACAGCTTTTGTTTATTGCTTATTCTGCTTCTATTTTTGAGCTGAAAGGCAGAAGCGGTCTTGCGGGCATCTTCTGTTTCGCAATTGCTTTTTTCGTAGCTGATTCAAAAACTTCTGCAGCAGGCATTTTCGTAATGGCCTTGTATTCGGTTATTTCATTCAGAAGCCCCCGTTCAAAACCATATGGGTCCCTATTTACTTTTTTACCGCTTTTTCTGGCGATTATTAGTATAGCCCTGCCCTTTATGTGGTCCCATGGTGCCAATAAATGTCTTGTTCAGCTTGATAATTTAATGACCAACCGGATTTTTTATTCCGCCTATTATTTTGAAAACTACCCTCTGACTGTTTTTGGTAATGACTTAACGGCCATAGTTTCGCTGCCGTCTGCAACGGGTGGTTATTTAATACAAACAAGAGTCATGCTTGACAATGCATATTGTCGACTACTTATTCAATACGGTTTGATCCCATTTACCGCGTTTGTTGCTTTCTATTGCGTAGCGATAAATAAAGCGCGTATTTCGGCCCACGTGACATTCATGGGCTTGGTCTTGTATTCCCTAATGGGGTTTGTTGAATGCGGAATGTTATATCCAGCATGTAATTTCTTTATGCTTATGGCGCTGCCCGCCTTTTCAGATAAGGGGCCCTGTCAATCCAGGGTGCCATCAAAGGATGTTGTGGAGATGGCTAAATAATGGCAAAAATTAATACTACCAAGTCAGACATTATATGGAACTATGTAAGCACTGTTCTTTCAATGGGGAGCAGCTTCCTTCTTCTTCCGTTTCTGCTTGCTTACTTATCTAACGCCGAACTTGGTCTCTGGTACACTTTTGTTGCCATTGGGAATTTAACGCTGTTATTTGAATTTGGCTTTACACCAACTTTTGCGAGAAATATTGTCTATTGTCTTAGCGGTGCGCGTAGCATTAGCAAGAGCGGCTACGATTCATCTCAAGTTGGTGATTCTGTAGACTATGAGCTGCTTGGCAAATTGATTAAAACATCCCGGATTGTTTACGCGTTAATTTCTTGCGTTGTCCTGATGCTTACCGCTACAGTTGGAACTGCCTACATTTCTTCAATTTCAAGTGCTATTGATCCCTTTTCTTGTTGGACCGCATGGTTAATTTTTTGTTTTGATGTGTTTTTTAATCTATTCTTTTTTCATTATACGACCTGCCTGAGAGGGTTCGGGGATATTTCCGCTGAAAGCAGGGCAAAGTCTTATGGTCGCATTGGGCAGCTTGTGGTTTCTGCGTTTTTGCTGTTTATGGGTTTTGGCATCATTGGCGCTGCCATCGGTTATCTGTTTAATGACATTGTGCTGAGATTTTTTTGCGGTCGCTTTCTGGAGGTTCACTCAGAGGCGATAAAAAAAGCAAACGATGCTTGTACGGGTGTTTCTATTTCTGAAATAAAAGAAACGTTTATTTCAGTGGCTTATTTGGCGTGGAGGGACGGCGTTGTTCAACTTTGCTGCTATGCTTCCACTCAGTTGAGTTCGCTGCTCTGCTCCTATTTTCTTGGTGTGGAGGTTAACTCTCAGTATTCATTAATTATTCAAGTTGGCGGTGCAATTTACGGGTTTGCCAGCGCCTACGTTCGATCTTTTATTCCAATGTTTCAATCTGCTTATGCTGGTGGCGAAGTTCAGACTGCACGAAAAATTATTGAAAAAAGTCTGTCTCTATATTGGATTTTAATTGTTGTATGCACGATCGGTGTCTGGTTTGTCGGCTTCCCAGTCTTGTTCCTAGTTAAGAAAGGTTTTTCCCCCGACGGGCTTCTTTATTTCGCCTTGGTTGTTTATCTTGCGGTTTGGAACCATCATTCATTGTGTTGTAATTACATTATCAGTACGAATGAAATCCCCTATCTCCCGGCTTATATAGTTTCGGCTATTGCAGGTTTTGTATTGTCGTATGTCTTAATTTCCTTTACTGGCATGGGCGTCTGGGCGCTTGTGGTTGGTAATGGGGCCGCTCAGCTTGCATATAATAATTGGAAATGGCCTATATACCTTGCGCGTAAATTCTCTTCCCATTATTTTGCGTTGATTAGAGCTGGTCTCATGCAGTGGTCCTGCGCATTGAAGAAATAAGTGTTAATCACTGCTTTAATGTGACTTATGATTTCGATCGCGCCGATAGTGCCGAGAAAGTGGTGTAGAGTCCGATCCGAAGTAAGTTGCATGGCGTTGGGGAGCAGAGCCTGCTCGGCAGATCACCATTTAGATGCAAGGCCTATAACCCGATCGCAAACCTCCAACGCAGCAGATCGATGCGTGACGATGATGACGGTATGACCGAGATTTCGCATGCGGTCCAGCATTTCTCGCTCGGTCTTGGGGTCGAGGGCCGATGTGCATACATCGAGCAGAAGCACGGGGGAGTCGGAGCAGACCGCACGCGCAACGGCAAGGCGCTGGTCCAGGTCCCCATACCAGTTGTCGCTGGTGTCGTCCCAGGTTAGGTCCATCTGGCACCATTTGCCGTCGATCTTTACGGCGTTCCAGGTGTGGCCGTTGCCGGTGATGCGGCCGTTGGCGATGCCCGCGGCGTCAAGGAGCTTGGAGTAGATGCGCTGGTAGCTCTCGCAGGTGCCCTGGTGGCGCGTGAGGCCGCTTTCGGCCGAGCACCAGTTGAGGCTGTGGTCGTACCCCAGCTGGTCGAGCGTCCAGTCGTGGAGCCACAGCGCCATGTCGTATTCCGAGCCGCTTGTTTCTTGCCTGCACTGGACCACGGCGTTGTTGACGATCTGCGTGACGCTTGGGCGGGCGGCGTCGTTTACGGTCACCTCCGCCGTGGTGCGCAGGTAGTAGATCCCCTTGTCGTTTTGGGGGTCGTATCTGTCGTTGTCCATAAAGTAGAAGTGGATGCGGTACGTGCCCGATGCCGTGAAGTCGAAGGTAAAGTCGTGGCCCGCGGTGCCCAGGCTGTAGTAGCTGGCCCATGCCGGGCGCGACGGGTCGCAGACGCTTTCCTGGCTGCCGCCGTCCCAATAGGTGGGCACGTCCATGCGCGCCTTGGCTTGGGACGAGCCGTTGGTCTGGGTTACGTGGAAGGTCGTCGCGGTGCCCGCGGGGGCGTCGTTCCACGAGACGGTGAAGGTGACGCCGTTTTGGGTTGCCGTGGCGGAGTGGGCGTAGGTGTTTTGTGCCGTGGCGGAGATTGCGGCGGGCGTGGGGTTGGTCTGGGCGCGGAGGGATGGGGTAGGGGTGGTGGTTGCGGCGGTGGTGCCGTCGGCGCTTTCCGTGTTGGCTGCGCTGGTGCCGGTGGATGTTGCGGTGCTGTCCTCTGCGGTATCTGCTGTCGCATTTGTGTTGGCGCCGTCTTCGGCCTTGCCTGCGTCGCTGTTCGTGGCGTCGGCTTGCGCCTGTTGCTCGGCTGTTGCCCGAGGCTGCATGGCTTCTGCGGTGGCTGCCATAGGCATCGTCGCGCAGACCGTGGACGTACACGCGATCGCGCAGAGCAGGTAGTAAAGGGGTCGTTTCATAGCGGAGCCTCTCGGTGAGCAGCCAATAGGGTCCGAAGGCAGCTCCAGGCCAGCACTCCGCACATATTTTGTTGGGGTTTATTTTACGGGAACACCAGTCAACATCAGCGAACTTTCTGGGGAATGTTGGGATGGGGAGGGGCGGTGGCCCCACTTTAGTCCCCGGTGGCGCTCGGGCTCGTGCTTCGTTGACTATGCCTGATGCGGCAACTCCAGCATGAGGTCGCCTTGCGCCTCTTCGAGACTCGCCACCGAGACCTTCCAGGAAAAGTCCGCTAGGCTGCCGCCTAGTTTATTGCGGCTTACGACCGGGCAATAAGCGGGCGTCTCAACATGTTGGTCAAGCAAAATCTTTTGTTAATTTCGAACAGGTATTCGATGTGGATGACTTTGTACCGGGCGAAAGCGATTGAGTCTAATTATGTTTTCATGCAGGTCAAGGGTGCTGTCTACAAGGGGATGAGCTGACTCGTAATTTCGCGTGAATAAGTTCCGCATTATTTTAGCTGCGTTTACCTGTTAAAACACAACATCTTGTGCTCATCATCAAAAAAGAATACAGGATATGGAACTGGCGAAGGGCTACAATTGAAACAACGAGAAGCGTCGTTTCCCCATTACAACCTAATTGTTCGGAAGGAGTCGGAAGGAATAGCTGTCAAAATCGAGGCCATATTGATGGTCCATTAAATTTCTTTAGGGGCGTGTGCGCTTATTGGTCAACAGCAGTATGCGCTCCTGTTTGCTCAACTCATTTACAAATTGCTTTTCTTCAGCAACCTTTCACTTGCGTGGCAGGGCTGGATAGTGCGCAAAAAATGCGGAGGATGGCTTCTGGATTATTGGAGGAGTGAGATTATTGGTCAATAACTTTCTTAATGAGTTGCTTGGGAAGATTTCTGCTTATGATCTGTTCAATGTGCTCATACCCGGCGCACTCGTAACATATTTCGCCAGTCAGACACCGTTGGGCAGTTTTATCGATTGTTCTAACTGGATGGCGTTATCTGTGATGAGTTATGTTCTCGGGCTTATTGCTTCACGGATTGGCTCTCTCTGCATTGAACCGTTGGTTCAAAACCTGAAGCCTACCAGAAAACGGGACTATTCTGCCTTTGCGTATGCTCAGAAAAACGATCCTAAGGTCGAACAGCTCCTAATGATTTCAAACATGTATCGCAGCATGGCTGGGGCGGGTGTTTTGCTCGTCATTGTTCTGCTCGCATCGTTGCTGCCGGAATCTTTTCGATTTGAAGCGGCTTTTGTGACCCTATTCGCTTTTACTGTTCTGTTTGTTATCGCTTGGGTCAAGCAGGAATGGTATGTAGAAAAACGAATCAACTTCAATCTTGAGGAGTGTGATAACCATGAGCGAGATTAAGTCTCTGTCCGTTGATAACGGCGACATGTTTTATATCAATCACAATACTGATAACTTCAGCATGATTGACTGTAATATTACCGATGAGCGTAAGTCGGAAATCCTTGATGAGGTCAAAAACCTTGCAGGGAAAAAGGGCGTCGTTCGTTTTATCAGTACGCATCCGGACCAAGATCATATCCAGGGTATTGAGTATCTTGATGAGCTCGGGCTTATCAAGAATTTCTATTGCGTTGACAATAATGTCTCTAAGTCCACGGAGACCGAGAGCTTTAAAAAGTATAAGGAGTTAAAGGGGTCGTCGTGCGCTTACAAAATATACAAGGGGTGTAAGCGTAAATGGATGAACGTTTCTGATGGTGAGCGAGGCTCTGCTGGGATTAGCGTCCTCTGGCCCGATGAGAATAATGAGACCTTCCAGGATGCTTTGCGGGATGCAGAAAGCTCTGATAAACCCAATAATATTAGTCCTGCGATTCTCTACTCGCTTGAGGAAGGGGTCCGTGCACTTTGGCTTGGTGACATGGAGAATGACTACATGGTGGCGATCGAAGACAACATTGAGCTTTCGCCTGTGGATGTTCTTTTTGCGCCGCATCATGGTCGGAAGTCCGGTCGCGTTCCTAAGACATGGCTGGATAAGCTGGATCCTCGGTTGATCGTTGTGGGAAAAGCTCCGTCAGACGAGCTTGAGTATTACTCGAATTACAACACTCTGACACAGAACAGCGCTGGCGATATTTTGTTCTGTTGCGAGGCCGGTAAGACTCACGTTTACGTTGGATCTCCTTCTTACAGCGTCAATTTCTTAGACCGAGACCCTAATGCTTCGGTTGTGAAGGGTTCGCTGTATTATTTGGGCTCTTTTGATTGCGGTGATCGCTAGTCGTCCGCCGTTCGGCTTATCCGATTTTGTTGCGTTCGGGCCTGTCTGTGCTTTTGTATGGCAGGCCCCTTGCTCATTGCTATGTTGCTTCCGGTAATTGTGTCGAGGCATTGGCGCGATGAATCCAGTTGATTGCTTGCTCAGTCACTCTGGCATGTAAGGGGTGCGGACTGTGAATATGGAGTGACTCTCCCAACTAAACACATTAATATGGAGACTCGAGCCAATCATCGAGAACGGAGATCTGATGACCGACGCTAATAGAAAGCCATGGCTTACGGCGTCCGAGCAGATTGATCATCTCAAATCGAGGGGTGTCCATTTCTCGCTGATGAGCGAAGACGATGCGAGAGCTTACTTGGAGAAGAACAGCAACTATTTTCGCCTGCGTGCCTATCGGCTTGGGTTTCCTAAAGTTGAAGAAGGAGCCCGCAAGGGAGAGTATGCAAATCTAGACTTTAAGATGCTGGTCGATTTGTCGATTGTCGACATGCTCCTTCGTTATGAAATGCTGCCGCTTACGCTTGATGTGGAGCATTTCGCAAAGGTAAAACTATTAAAGCGCATCGAGACAGAGGGGGAGGACGGCTATGCAGTCGTCTCGGACTTCATTTCCTCCTACGATGGCACGAAGCCAGATGGAACGCCATGCAATTCGCTCAAAGACGAGATTCTCAGATGCAAGAACAGTCCCTACACTGGTGGGTTGATTGCCAGGTATGCTGATTTCGACTTCCCCGCGTGGGCGTTTGTCGAAGTAATTTCTTTTGGCTCGTTTCTCTATTTTTACAAGTTTTGCGCCAATAGGTTTGACGACCGCGAGATGTTTAAGGAGTTCTATATTCTTCAAGCAGTCAAGTCATTAAGAAATGCATGCGCTCATAATAGATGCATTTTGAATAACCTGCGTGCTGATAGACCGCAATTTAAGCCAAGCTACGTTGTAACGCGGGAGTTGTCGACCATAGCCGGCATCGGTCTCGACCAGCGTAAGTCAAAGATGAGCAATGATTGTATACAGCAGATTGTCACTACGTTGTATGCGCACAGGGAGCTTGCTTCACAAGGCGTTTCCGAACATCGAGCAAAGAGCCTGACAGTGTTTGTTCAAAGAATGAATAGGCATGTCGATTACTACCGGGGCAATCTTCAGGTGTCTACTGGATTTGACTTTCTCACGAAGGTGATTAGTGCGTGGTTTCCAGTGGACGCTGATTAACGATGAATCTGTGACGAGCTTTGTCGCAACGCCTTAGATGCCAAAAAAGAGCTATGCTTTCTTCACAACAAAAAACAGAAGCCTTTCTTTGGCCGAAGTTTTGCAAGGGGGTTCCTTCCCTAGGGAGGGCATCCCCTATTTTTTATGATGCTGTGATTGGTGGTTCCACCTATGGCCGGCCTGTCGACAAGCAATTGTCTCTGACTAAAACATGGTCAATTACGGTGGAAGCCTTCGGGGCGACATCTGAAGAGCGTTGATGCGTCGGCCCTCTTTTTTGTTTGTATGTAAGATTCGGCCTGTCAAAACTTACATCTCAATTGAGAAAAGATGAAATTGCGTGTGATTTTCTGCTCGCACGTAATTTTACTGATGCGTTGTTGCTCAGCCTTAATTCGCGACGGTTTCTCCGGTAAAGGAGGAACTGGGATTTGCTTTTCCTAAAGTTCCAACTGTGAAGAGGCCTTGCGACGGTACGTCCGGCTTGGTACGTTGGAACCGCCGAAAGGCGGTTTTTGCGTTTAAGGGACTGTTTTTGGTAAAGACTTCGTTGCGCTTTTCTGCTTAGAGCGCTCGGTTTTTATCGTAGCTTTCGAAAATATGCGGCAAATTCTGGAACCCCCGAGCACACCACCTTTATCGCACAAAGAAACCGCAGGTAAACGCGTTGTCGCCACTTGGCGTGGTCGACCTGTCCTGATTTTGCTGCATACTTCTGGTTTTAGCCATCTTTGTGGTCGATCGACCGTCAAAACAATTCGTTTAGCAAGACTTTCGAGGATAATCATTTCTAGATTTCGGAATAATTTATAACTAATTCGCAAAAATATATCGATATCTAGTATGATTATCAGCAACTTCCACGCTAGGAGACTGCTGATGGTTCGTATTGTTCAGATCGCGTTGCATGATTTTAAGAATATTGCCTTTGGCGAGATTGCTTTTGCGAAATCGAAGCCCGGCTCTGCCTTTGTGCCCGGGGCGGACGTTATAGGCATTTATGGCCAAAATGGCTCCGGCAAGACTTCTGTAATTGAGGCGATTGACCTGGTCAAAACCCTGATGACGGGTGCCGCATATGACAGGCAGAAAGTTCTCGACTACTTTTATCCTGGCAAAGACTCTTTTTCAATTGACATTGAGTTTAACATTGATACCGCGGATGAATTATTTCTTACGTTCTATACCGTCACTTTTTCGCGTAGAGCAGACTCTGCTTGGATTTCGCACGAAAAAATGGCTGTAAAACAATTTAATGTCGATAAAGACAAATGGGGGTCTAAGAGGACTCTCGTGGAGCTTGTTCAAGAGGCCCCCGAGTCTGCCGCGGCGGTTCTGCCCAGAAATCGCTGGTCCCATCTTTTGAACGCGGATCAACAGCTTAAGATGTCGATGTTGGTTTCGCTAGGTGTTCTTCAGCGGGGCAACATGTCCCCCATGCTTTCCATACAAACTGTTAAATATCTGATCTCGCTTTTTGCCTGCGATTTCAATCTTTATCTGCAGGAGGAACCTCCGGAGCAATTGCAGATTAATGAGGCTGTGTACGAGATGCAATCGGCTTCTTTCAAGAGTGCCCATCAAGAGATTCTCACTCCGCTGTATTGCCTGCTTGCCGAGCTTGGGCTTTATTTCCGTTACCGAGTCAATGTGTTTACGACGCTGGCAAATGCAACTTGCACCTTAAACGTACTTTCGATGGATATTATCGATGACCGCGTGTTTGGCCAGAAGGGTCACCTTTCTGTCAATCTTTTTAAGCCCGCTGTTATTAAGGACGATGATTTCCCAGCCGTTTCGTCTGCGATTAAGCGTGTGAGCGGATTAATTGGCACGCTTGTACCGGGCCTTTCCATCGAGGTTAAAGTCATAGGATCTCAGCTTTTGGATAAGGGCGATTCACCCGCCAAGCAAGTCGAGTTTCTTTCTTGCCGCAATGGGGTCGAGATTCCACTGCGCTGTGAATCTGAGGGCGTAAGAAAACTCATCTCTTTCTCGCTCTGCCTTATGGAAGTCCATTCGTACTCCGACGCATTCCTTGCAATTGACGAGCTCGACTCGGGCGTATTCGAATTCCTCTTGGGGCAGCTTCTTTCCGTGCTTGAGTCGTTTGGCAAGGGGCAGCTCTTGTTTACTGCCCACAACCTACGTGTTCTTGAATTGCTGCCGGCATCAGAGATTCTTCTGACCACTGCAGATCCTGATAACAGGTTTGTTCGCTTTAAAGGCGTTAAGCCCACCAATAACATGCGTGACCAGTATTTGCGCGCGATTAGCCTTGGCGATAGCGGACAGCGTTTGTACGATTCTACGGATAGGTACTCAATCGATGCCGCGCTCTGCTTGGATGGTGACGAGTAGTGGGTGCCACCGAGTTCGTTCTTTTTATCGTCGAAGGCGAAACTGATGAGCTGGCATTGGGTCGTGCTCTTACAAGTTTGTTTGCAAGCGGGGAACATCCTGGTCCTCGTTTTGGGATTGTGCGCGGCGACATCACATCGGTACATGCTCTCGGTGCAGGAAATCCCGCTTCGACTATTAAGAGGCGGTTGGTTGATACCGTGAAGGAATTTCTCGCTAAGGACAAGTTGCGTGCCACCGATTTAGACGCCATTGTGCTGTTGTCCGATACCGATGGTGCATTTATCGATGATTCGCTGGTTGTCTATGATGAAGATGGGCCTCATTGTTCCTATTTTGAAGATAGGATCGAAACGTCGAACGTCGCCTCGCTGCGTCAGAGAAATCAATGTAAATCTTCGTGTCTTAAGACGTTATCCAGGACGCATGAGCTGACCTGTAATAAAAGGAAGATTCCTTTTAAAGCTGCATATATGTCACGCAACCTTGAGCATGCTTTGTCCGATTTTTCAGGTAGGGCAACACAGCAGAAAAAGTATGATCTGGCGCGCAAGTTTTCTAAAAAATACGGTACGGACGTTATTGGTTTCTTGGAGCTCCTTACGTTCCTTGCTCCCGTTGGCTCATATCAGGATAGTTGGGTTTATATCGCCCGGGACAATAACTCTCTTTTGAGGGGCTCCAACATGAAACAGACGCTCGAGGCTTTGCCCTCTAGTCCAATCAAAGCCGCCTCCTCCCTCTAAAAAAGTTCTTAAAACAGCCTTAAAGGCGTTTCAACTCGCGTTGACAGCGTACAATACGCATGTTTGACTATGACAAAAGTGGATTTTAGGGGAGGGGTGCGCCATGGAGGTGCTGGTTGTTGGCAACACCGCATATGTTGACGATGACTTTTGTGCCAAGGCGTTCCCCGGGGACCATGTGCAGGTCGTAGCTGCACAGGACGCGCGCCGCGACGAGTCGTCGCCCCATTCCTCGTGGAAAGAGCTTCTGCAACACCTGGATCAGGCCTACGAGTTCGACCGCATGGTCTACCTATCCAATTACCTTACCCCGCATACCGATACCGTGGGCGATATCGAGCTGTTGCGCTCGGTCTTTCGTGCGTGCGCGGGTCGCCGGGTCCAACTGCTGTATGTAGCGGGGCCCGCGGGTGCCGAGGGTGCCGCCGATGCCGCGGGGCGAACGGGCAAGGGAATTATCGCGCACGCAGCCAACGACCTGTGCCGCTACTACGCTGCTCGCGGGGGAGTTCAGACCAAGATCCTGCGCGTGCCGTTCCTGTATACCGCGTCTGCCGCACTGGAGGACCCGTTTTTGGTGCCGCTGTTCGACGCGTGCTCAACCGGATCGGTTGCTCTGCAGGGTGCGCAGGATGCAGCGTTTCCCCTGCTGTGTGCCGAGGAGCTCGCGGTGCTGGTACGCCGTATCTTCGACAGCTGGGATGCCTCCTTTGAGACGCTCGACGTTGCCGATACCTTCCATCACACGTCAGGTGAGGTTGGCGACGCCCTCAAGGCACTGTTCCCCGGCCTTGCCGTTGCCTATGGCGATTCTGCCGGCTACGCCCTGCCCGTCAGCGACGTCGTTCGCGTGCGTTATGGTTGGTTTCAGCGGTACGACCTGCTGCGCGATCTTTCGACCATTCAAGCGCGTTGGGATGCAGGCCGCGCAAAGAAGGTCAACCCCTTGCGTGCCGCCATCGACCGCATCCAGATGCGCTCGCTGCCCATCAAATGCCTGGAGACGGGCGTTGCCTGGGTTCTGTTCGAGGTGCTGGAGCATCTGTTCTCACAATCGGCCCAGCTCAACGTGCTCGATTATCGTCTGCTCTACGTGGTGCTGATCGGCACGCTGTATGGCTTGGACTTTGGCCTGGTTGCGGCGCTGCTGGCGTCGGTAGGTTTGGCCGTGAGCTACTTTACTCAGTACGGCTATACCTTCCAGGGCCTGTTTTACGAGCCGTCCAACTGGCTGCCGTTTATTGCGTACTTTGTCGTGGGTGCCGTGTGCGGCTATGTGCAGCTGCGCAACAGCGAAGCCATTAGGGCGGAGCGCGATCAAAACGAGCTCGTGCGCAACCGCAATACGTTCCTTACGCAGCTCTACCACGACGCGATCGAGGACAAGCGCGCGTACAGGCGCCAGATCGTGGGTCGCCACGACAGCTTTGGCAAGATCTTTGCCGTGACGCAGGAGCTCGACGTGCTCAACCCACGCGATATCTATCGCAAGTGCTGCGAGCTTCTGGGCGAGATCCTCGAGAACGATTCGGTGGCGATCTACCATGTTTCGGGCGGGGCATTTGCACGCCTGGTGGCAGCAAGTCCCGCGATTGCCGAAGATGCCGCACGCTCGCTCACGCTTGAGCAGCTTGCACCTCTTTTGGGCGACGGGGGTCGTTCGAACCTGTGGGTGAACCGCGAGCTGACGCCGGGGCTTCCCATGTTTGGATACGCGATCGAGCGCGACGGGGCACCCGCCGTGTTGATCTTTGTGCGTAGTGCGGCCGAAAACCAAATGACCCTCTATTATCAAAACCTGTTCCGCATCTTGTGCGGGCTGGTCGAAAGCGCGCTAGGGCGTGCCTTTGACTACGAGGCGGTGGCGCAGGATAAACGCTGCGTTGACGGCACTTGCGTGCTCAAGCAGGCTGCCTTTGGCCAAGAGCTCGCGGCGGAGCAGGCGCTGGCAGATAGCAAGATGGGGAGTTTTTTGCTCCTGCGCGTGGTACCGGGCATGGAGCCTGTCGGCGAGCTGGTGGGCGCAATTGGGTCGGCAATCCGCGAGAGCGACGCGGCGGGCTTGGTCGACGGCGACGTGCTCTACCTGCTTATGCGCCAGGCAAAGGCGTGCGATCTGCCCATTATCCGCGAGCGCCTGAGCGCAAAGCATATTGCGGTGGAGCCCGTCGACGGCGAGGACATCGTGGCGCTGTTGCAGCACATCTCTTACACCGGTGACGGTGAGGGGGGTGCCGCTTGATCTCGCTTGTCGTTGCTGCCGTCTTGCTGCTGATTCATGCGTTGGTTTGCCTGATGCTGTGGACGCTCATGAAGCTGGGCCTGCTGCCGGTGCGCGGACACATGCTGGCTGTGATAGTGCTGGTGCCGCTGTGGGGTCCGTTGCTGGTGGTTCTGCTGTCGGTCCGCAGCGCGGTGTTTGGCGAGGGGCTGAAAGAGTCTGCGCTGGAGTCGCTGCGCTTTAACGACGACCTGCATCGCAGCATTCTGGTGCACGACCGTGACGCCGATGCGGGCGTGGTCCCGCTCGAGGAGGCGCTCATCGTCAACGACCCGGCATACCGGCGCCGCCTAATGCTCTCCATGCTCACCGAGGAGCCTGACGCGTACCTGGCGCAGCTGCAGGCGGCTAAGCTTAACGACGACGTTGAGGTGGCGCATTATGCCGCGACGGCGGTGGCGCAGATCTCCAAGGAGTCCGACCTTAAACTGCAACAGCTGGAGCGTGCCTTTAAGACGGACCCGAGCGCGCAAAACCTCAACGAATACTGCGATTTTCTTGGTGAATACTTGGGCTCGGGCTTGGCCGAGGGGCGCGTGGCTCAGATTCAGCGCCAACAGTACGCGCGCCTGCTTGCGCGTCGCTGCGAGCGCGAGGACGCCCTTGAGCTGCGCATTCGATACGCGACGACGCTGGCCGATGTCGGACAGATCGACGAGGCGCAGGCCGTGACCGATCAGTTGGTTCTCGACGTGCCCGAGGAGCAGGAGGTTTGGATGCTTTGCCTGCGCCTTGCCGTGATGCGCCGCGATGGTGACGAGGTTCACCGTGTGATCGATGCGATTGACAAGCAGCATGTGTATTTGAGCGCCGACAACCGCGAAAAGTTGGCGTTTTGGCGCGACGGGGAGGAGGCCGGATGAGTGTGGCGCAACATATCCGCGACCGTGCAGGCCGCTTTCGTTGGATGGGACTCCTCGTGGTGTGGGCGGTCTTTATTGCCATGGCCGCCGTGCTGCTGGTGGAGCGTGCCGGCGTGCAGTACAGTGCGGGCCAGCATAAGCTGGGGATGCTTGCCGCCAACGATGCGGTGCCGGCCTCCTCGGCAATCTTTGGCCAAAAGCCCACGTGCCTGGTCATTACCGATTCCGATCAAGCTGGCGTCGAGGACGTAAAGGAACAGTTCGACCAGATCCTGCTCGACATGAGGATCGCCCATAGCGATGTTGATATTGCCACCGACGGTGCGGACGCGATCCCATCGCTCACGTCGTTTGATCGCGTGATTGTGCTTATGCCCTCGCTTGACGGACTGGGTACGCATCTGACCGATCTGATGAGTTGGGTGAGTGCGGGCGGCTCACTCATGCTGGGCATGACGCCAGATAACTCGAACTGCCTGCAGGCTATTGCTTCCAAGCTTGGGATCGAATCGGCCGGATATGACTATGCGACAGCCGAAAGTATCGTTCCAAGTGAGGACTTTATGCTGGGCGGGGGAGAGCGCTACGAGTTCTCGGATCCCTTCGATTCTTCACTTTCGGTTTCATTGCGCGAAACGGCGCACGTCTGGGCAAAGACCGGCGATGCGGGCACGCCGCTCATTTGGTCTAACGATTGCGGAAGTGGTCACACCGTGGTGTGCAACATTGGCATCTACGACAAGGTCATGCGTGGGTTCTATGCTTCGGCCTTAAGCTTGCTGGGTGAAGCCACGGCCTATCCGGTCATCAACAGCGCCGTGTTCTATTTGGACGACTTTCCCAGCCCTGTGCCCTCGGGCGACGGCACCTACATCAAGCGCGACTACGGGCTTTCCGTCGCCGATTTTTATGTCAAGGTCTGGTGGCCCGATCTGCAAAAGCTCGCGCAAAAATACGGCATTCGCTATACCGGCGTGATGATCGAAAACTACGAGGACGCGGTCAACCAGACCGAGCCCGCGCGCCAGGCCGATACCACGCAGTTCCGCTACTTTGGCGGCATGCTGCTGCAGATGGGCGGAGAGCTGGGCTTTCACGGCTACAACCATCAGCCGCTTGCGCTCTGGGACACCGACTATGGTACGTTGTACGTCTACAAGACGTGGAAAAACAAGGAAACGCTCGTCGCTTCGCTCAACGAGCTTATAGCCTTCCAGGACGAGGTGCTGCCCAACGCGCACGGCTCGGTCTACGTGCCACCGTCGAATATCCTTTCGGCCCGCGCGCGTAAGCTTATCGGCACCGACGTTCCGCGCATTAAGACTATTGCTAGTACGTACTTTGAGGACGGTACCGACCTGCCGTACGTGCAGGAGTTTGGCGTGGCGAGCGATGGTATTGTGGAGCAGCCGCGTATTGTCTCGGGCGGCATGGTCGACGATTCCTATATGCGCCTGGCTGCCGTGTCCGAGCTCAACATGCACTACGTGAGTACGCACTTTATGCACCCGGACGACCTGCTCGATCCCGATCGCGGCGCCAAGGAGGGCTGGGAAGTCTACAAGGGCGGCCTGACCGACTACCTGGACTGGCTTACCAAGTCTGCGCCCGACCTGCGCCGCCAGACCGGCTCGGAATGCTCGGGCGCCATTCAGCGCTTTTCGTCGGTTACGGTGAGCGTGGATACCAGTGCGGATGCCTGGACGCTCAGCCTTGGCAATTTCCACGACGAGGCGTGGCTCATGTTCCGCGCCAATAATGGCGAGCCGGGTGCGGTGACGGGTGGCGAACTGACGCACCTTACGGGCAATCTGTATCTGCTCAAGGCAAATGATAATACCCTGACGATCGAGCGCAAGGAGGGTGGCGATAAATGAGAATCTGCTTGGTACTCGAGGGTTGCTACCCCTATGTGCACGGCGGCGTATCTACCTGGATGCATGGTTATATCCAGGCCATGCCCGAGCACGAGTTTGTGCTGTGGGTGATCGGCGCGCATGCTGCCGACCGCGGCAAATTTGTCTACGAACTGCCCGGCAACGTGGTCGAGGTGCACGAGGTGTTCCTGGACGATGCCCTGCGGCTTTCGGGCGAGCAACATGAAGCCAGTTTTAACGACCGCGAGCGCGAGGCGCTACGCCGCCTGGTGTCGCTCTCCAATCCGGACTGGGACGTGCTGTTCGATATCTTTCAGCGCCGTCGCGTGCATCCGCTCTCATTTTTGCAGAGCCGCACGTTTATGGATATCTTTCGCGACGTGTGCCTGGCCGAGTATCCCTACACGCCCTTTGCCGATGCATTCCACACCATGCGCTCCATGTTGCTGCCCGTGCTCTACCTGTTGGGAAGCGAGGTGCCGGTGGCCGATGTGTACCATGCCATCTCGACCGGCTACGGTGGCCTGCTCGCCTGCCTGGGCTCAAGCGTTCACCATGCGCCGGTGCTGCTGACCGAGCACGGCATCTATACCCGCGAGCGCGAGGAAGAGATCATTCGCGCCGATTGGGTGGTGCCTTCGTTTAAGGACCGCTGGATTCGCTTTTTCTACCTGCTTTCGGAGGAGATCTACCGCCGCGCCTTCCGCGTGACGAGTTTGTTCCATAACGCCCGCAAGACGCAGATCGATATGGGTTGCGATGCAGACAAATGTCTGGTCATCCCCAACGGTATCCAGTTCGACCGCTTTAAGGACATTCCCTTAAAGCCCGATGACGGCTGGGTGGACATTGGCGCGGTGGTGCGCCTGGCGCCCATCAAGGACGTCAAGACCATGATCTATGCCTTCTTTGAGTTGCACGAGCGACTGCCCAAGGTGCGCCTGCACATCATGGGTGGCGTGGACGACGAGGAGTACGGCGCCGAGTGCCACGCGCTGGTCGATACCCTGGGCGTGCGCGACCTGATCTTTACCGGTCGCGTGAACGTGGTCGAGTACATGGAAAAGCTCGACTTTACCATTTTGACGAGCATCTCTGAGGGCCAGCCGCTCAGCGTGCTGGAGTCGCTTGCAGCGCGCCGTCCCTGCGTGACGACCGAGGTGGGCTGCTGTCGCGAGCTGCTCGAAGGCGCCCCGGGCGACGACTTTGGCGTGGCGGGTTTTGTGACGCCGCCCATGTATCGCAAGGGCTTGGCCGATGCCATGGAGCGCATGTGCGTGAGCCGCGCCCGTCGCATTGAGATGGGGGAGCGCGGGCAGCGTCGCGTTGCCACGTACTTTTTGCACGAGCAGATGCTCGCCAACTATCGCGCGCTGTACGACGAGACGGCGCGTGCGTTTGACCTGCCCAGAGAGGGGGAGTAGCCGATGGCCGGAATTGGTTTTGAGCTCAAGCGCCTGTTTAGGCGCAAGGGCCTGTTTGCCACGATGCGTGCTTACGGCTACGCCGGCATTGTGTGCACGGGTCCCATGCTGCTGGGTGTGCTGCTGCAGGTGGGTATTTTGGTGCTGTGCGGACTGTGGGGCGTGGGCCGTGCCAACCAGGATCTGCTGGTGTGCATGGTGACCTACACACTGCTGGCCTCGCTTTTGCTCACGAGTTTTTTCTCTATGCCGGTCACGCGCTTTTTGGCCGATATGCTTTTTGCCGAGCGCGAGGATGAGATCCTACCTTCGTTTTGGGGCTCCAACGCCATCATGCTCGTTGCGGGCACGGTGCTCTACGGTGTCTTTCTGCTGTTCTCGGGCGTCACACTGCTGCAGGGTCTGCTGTGCCTGTGGCTGTTCAACATTATGATTGTCAACTGGAACGGCATGAGCTACCTCACGGCCATCAAGGATTACCGTGGCATTCTGTGCAGCTTTGCGGCCGCCATTGGCGTGGCGTGCTTGTGCGCCCTGGCCGCGCTGGCACTGGGGCTGCCACCGGTCGAGGGCCTGTTGGCGTCAATTGCCCTGGGCTACGGCGTCATGCTCGTCTGGGACGTGGTGCTGCTGTACCGGTATTTTCCTCAGAGCGACCGCAGCCCCTGGCCCTTTTTGCAGTGGCTCGATCAGTTTATGCCGCTGGCGCTCACGGGTCTGTTAACCAATCTGGGACTCTTTGCGCACCTGGTGATTATTTGGGCTGGTCCCGTTGGCGTGCGGGTCAAGGGCTTGTTTTATGGTGCGCCCTACTACGATGTGCCGGCGCTCATCGCGTTTTTGACGATCCTGGTCACGACCGTCAACTTTGTGGTCTCGGTCGAGGTCAACTTCTATCCGCGCTACCGCGACTACTACAGCCTGTTCAATGACGGCGGCGTGGTAGGCGACATTGTGGTGGCCGAGGAGGAGATGCTCTCCACGCTTAACAGCGAGCTGCGCTTTTGTGCGCTCAAGCAGCTGTTTGTGACCGCGGTGGTCATTTCGCTCGAGACCACGGTGCTGTCGGCCCTACCGTTGGGCTTTAACAACCTTATGCACGGGTATTTTCGCACGCTGTGCGTGGGCTATGGCCTGTATGCCGTGGGTAATACGGTGATGCTCATATTGCTGTACTTTACCGACTATAAGGGGGCCGTGCTGGCTTCGGGGCTGTTTGCGGGTGTGGCCGGGCTGGCGACTGCCGTGTCGTTGCTTTTGCCGCAGCAATTTTACGGCTTTGGCTTTTTGTTGGGTGCGGCGGTGTTTTTTATCGTGGCGCTGCTGCGGCTCGATACCTATACCGCCAACTTGCCGTATCGTATCCTGAGCCAGCAGCCCATTGTGGCGACCGACAAAACGGGTCGCTTTACACAGCTGGGCCGCTTGCTCGATCGTGCCGAGCAGCGCTATGAGGAAGGTCGCCATAAGGGTGAGCCACATGGCGCGTTTGAGCGCGCAGTAGTTCGCGTTTATCGCAAACATTGGGGAGGTTCTGATGACCGATAGGATGATGTCTCGCCGTCGCCTGTTTGAGGCGGCTGCCGGTGCGCTGTTGCTTTCGGGCTGCTCGGTGCAGGACGAATCCTCGACTAAAAAGGTCAAAAAGCAGGACAAGATTAAAAAGGCCGAGGCCTCCGACCAGTCCAAGCACCTGCGCGACAAGGACGAGCTCTACGAGGTCTACGATGACTCGGGTATTGTGACCATGTACCTGACGGTCTCGCGCGGCAACAGCTCCGAGAATACCGACCACAGCTGGGCCGAGATCAACACGTACTCGGTGTATGACTATGCCGACATGGGCGTGACGCGCTATCAGGTTATGGGCCTGCTGCAGCCGGGCGACGAAGACGGCCCGGTGGCCGGCGAGGTTGGCTATGGCGAGGAAGCGCCCAATGCCACCGTGCAAGTGCGTGGTCAGACATCGAGCAATAACTCGCAAAAGAATTACAAGGTGGAGCTCAAAAAGGGCAAGGGTACCTGGCGCCAACAGCGCGCGATTGCGCTCAACAAGCACATGGGCGAGGGTATGCGTTTTCGCAACAAAATGGCCTACGACCTTATCCGTGGGATTCCCCAGATGATGGGCCTGCGCACGCAGTTTGTGCATCTGTGGGTGTGCGACCAGACCGAAAAGTCCAACGACACCTTTGAGGACTACGGCCTGTTTACGCAGGTGGAGCAGCTCAACAAGACGGCGCTTAAGGCACATGGCCTGGATAAGAGCGGGCACCTGTACAAGGTGAACAGCTTCGATTTCCATCGCTACGAGGATACCATTAAGCTCGCCGACGATCCCGACTACAATCAGGCAAACTTTGAGGGCATGCTCGAGATTAAGGGCGATTCGGACCACACCAAGCTCATCGAGATGCTCGATGCGCTCAACGATGAATCGCAAAAGATCGACGATGTGCTCGACACCTACTTCGATACCGAAAATCTGGTCTATTGGCTGGCGTTTCAGATCCTGACGGGCAACTGCGATACGCAGAACCGTAACTGCTATCTGTACAGCCCTCTCAACTCAAATACCTGGTACTTTTTGGATTGGGATAACGACGGCATGTTGCGTAAGCTGGAGCTTTCTCTTACCGGGTTTTCGGACTACGCGAGCTGGGAGCGCGGCGCAAGCAACTACTGGGGCAACGTGCTGTTTAACCGCGCGTTGCGCAGCAAGTCGTTCCGCAGCGAACTCGACCGTGCCGTCAAGGACTTGCGCTCGTATTTGACCGAGACTCGCCTGACCAAGATGATTAAACACTACCGCGAGGTGACTGAATCCCTGGTCTTTGCTTCGCCCGATATCGACAATCTGCCTGTCACCAAGGATCAATACGAGCAGATCGCCGCGGCGATTCCCTCCGAGATCGAGGTGAACTACAAGAGCTTTCGCGAGAGTTTTAAAAAGCCCATGCCGTTCTACATCGGCGTGCCGCAGATCGATAACGGTAAGCTTCGTATTAATTGGGATGCGTCCTATGACTTTGAGGCGCGCGACATTCGCTACACTGTGGAGCTGGCGCGCGACTATGCCATCAAGGACGTGCTTTTTAAGGCCGACGACGTGCTGCTGCCTGAGGTTACCTGCGATGCGCCCGATGCCGGCCAGTATTTTGTGCGCGTGCGTGCCACCAACTCCGATGGCTATACGCAAGATGCGTTTGACTACTATGTGACCGACGACGGCAAGCACTACGGCATGAAGTGTTTTTACGTGCAAGACGGCGGTAAGGTCGTGGAGGACACGTATGAGGAGGGCTAGCGCGCTGCTTGAGCGCTTGGCGGCTCCGCCTGTGCGTACCACGCAGGAGCGTTACCGCCACGAGCTCAAATATCTCATTAACGAGGGCGAGCACGCCGCGCTTGCCTGTCGCATGGCGCCGGTGTTTAAGCTGGACAAGCATGCGCGGGCGGGCGGTTACACTATTCGCAGCCTGTATTTTGACGACTACTGCAACTCGGCCTACGAGGAAAAAGACGCCGGCATTCTCATGCGCAAAAAGTATCGCGTACGCATCTATAACGGCAGCGACAAGTTGATTAAGCTCGAGCGCAAAAAGAAGTACGGTAGCTGGATTTACAAGGAGGATGCGCCGCTCACGCGCGGCGAGTTTGAGCAGATCCTGGCCGGCGACTACGACTTTTTGCTGAGGAGCCCCTATCCGCTCTGCCGCGAGTTCTACATCGAGTGCATCTGCAACATGATGCGCCCGAGGACCATCGTGGACTACGAGCGCGAGCCGTGGGTGATGGATGAGGGCACCGTGCGCATTACGTTTGACATGAACGTGCGTGCCGCGGTGGGAAGCTTCGATATCTTTGACGTGACGCTGCCCGTGCTGCCCGTGCTAGAACCCGGCAAGCTGGTGATGGAGGTCAAGTTTACGGAGTTTTGCCCACAGCTCGTGCGCGATATGGTGCCGCCGGGCGCGTCTGAACTCACGGCGGTGTCCAAGTACTGCCTGTGTTACGAAAAGACCGCCTACCTGCGCGGTTTTAACTATTGGGAATCGGATTTTGAGAACCGAGGGGATATTTAGACCATGAGCACCAGGGACTTTTTTAAGAACTCCGTCTTGGAGGCGTTTGGCCAGGTCGACCCTGCCAAGATTGGCCTTTCGCTGCTCGTGGCGCTCGCCATGGGCATTCTGATTTATTACGTCTACAAGCGCTTTTTTACCGGCGTGGTGTATTCGCGTAGCTTTGCCGTGACGCTTGTGGGCATGTGCGTGCTTACCTGCATGGTCACGCTCGCGATTTCGACCAACGTGGTCATCTCGCTCGGTATGGTCGGTGCTCTGTCCATCGTCCGCTACCGTACGGCGGTTAAGGACCCGCTCGATCTGCTGTATCTTTTTTGGGCCATTACCACAGGCATTACGGCAGGCGCCGGCATGTACGCGCTCGTGGGGCTCACGGCGGTGGTGATCGTGGTGATGATTGCCGGCTTTGCGAGCCACCAGGACAAGGCGCGCGTTTACATGATGGTCATCCACTACACGGGTCAGACCACCGGCGACGATATCGTGCGCGCGTTTGGGCGCACCAAGTTCACCGTCAAGTCCAAGACTATGCGCGGCGACAAGGTCGAAATGGCCGCCGAGGTGTTCTCGGACGGCGTTGACATGCCCTATGCGGACGCCATTCGCGCGCTCGACGGCGTGGAGGACCTGACGCTCATTCAATATAACGGCGAGTACCACGGGTAGAACCCTAGCGAGCAGATTGCACAAAGAGGGGCGCTCCTGGTCGAGCATACGTCAGCGAGCGGGCAGCTGCCGGGCGATCTGCCGCTCAAACCGTCGCTCGCGTACATAAAGTACGCGTCGCTCCTCTTTCGCGGCACCTCGCCACGGCAGCTGCCCGCTCGCTGACGTTTGCTCCACCTGGTGGACTGATTTTGTTCGCATGCCGTCTTCACGGGTATCATGGTGAAAGCGATTTCAATGACAGGGGTGCTCGTGGTAAAGATGAAAGATGTGGCCGAGCTGGCGGGCGTTTCGAGCGCCGCCGTCTCGCGCTACCTCAACGGTGGATATATCTCGGCGGACAAGGCCGAGCGCATTAAGCAGGCAATCGAGTTGACCGGATACGTGCGATCCAGCCAGGCTCGCGCGCTGCGCACCGGTTCCACCAAGCTCATCGGCGTCATCGTACCTAAGATCAACTCGGAATCCGTGAGCCGCATTACCGCCGGCATTGGTCAGGTGCTCGGTCGCCGTGGCTACCAGATGCTGCTTGCCAACACCGACAACGCGGCCGATCGTGAGCTCGAATACCTCGATTTATTCCAAAACCACCCGGTTGACGGCATTGTTCTGGTGGCAACTATGATCACCGACGAGCACCGTCGCGCGATTGAGTCGTGCCGTGTGCCCATTGTGTTGATCGGCCAACATGTCGAGGGCGCGGCGTGCGTCTATCACGACGATTACGAGGCTGCCTTTGAGCTCGGCCGTGCGCTTGCGGGTCGGGTGGATGGCAAGATCGCCTACATCGGAGTTACCGAAGAGGACCGCGCGGCCGGTTATGACCGCCGTCGCGGTTTTGAGGCCGGCTTGCGCGCCGCGGGTAACCCGCTCGATGCCGCCTTGATTCGCCTGGGCTCGTTTACGCTCGACTCGGGCTATCGCGCTGCGCGCGAGCTGCTTGCCGATGCCCCCGATGTTTCGTTTATCGCGTGCGCGACCGACACTATGGCTGCCGGCGCCCTGCGCGCTCTTGACGAGGTGCGTGGCATGGGCGATGGCGTGCGTCGCGTGAGCGGCTTCGGCGACAACGCATTTTTGCGCGCGCTGACGGGCGGCATTCCCACCGTGCATTACGGCTACCTGACCAGCGGCGTCGAGGCGACCAATATGTTGCTCAACGCGCTCGATGGCGAGGAGGGGGAGAGCGGTCTAAAGTCGCTCAAGCTCGGCCATCAGCTTATGAATGTCTAGGCCTTGGGCACGTCTGCCTGCCTCTGAGACCCCTGTTTTTGCTTCAAAACTACCTTTCGCCGGCTTTTTCCTACCGTTCACCCTACTATGAAAACGATTACAGTCATATCAAACTGAAAACGATTACTGTGTATGTGTCAAAGATGGCCGGGTGCACATGCGCCCGTTGGAGGAAAGGGAAGTTATGGACCACCGCAAATCAGCCCAAGAGGTGCTCGACAACGTCGGTGGCGCCGACAACGTTGTTTCGGCCGCACACTGCGCCACGCGTCTACGCCTGGTGATTGCCGATAATTCCAAGGTTAACAAGGAGGCCATCGAGAATGTCGATGGCGCCAAGGGCGTCTTTGAGGCCCAGGGCCAGCTCCAGATTATTTTTGGCACTGGCACCGTCAACAAGGTCTACGAAGAGTTCATCGCGCTCAGCGGCGTCGAGGCTGCCACCAAGGCCGAGGTAAAGGAGGCCGCGGCTCAGCAGCAGAACATCTTTATGCGTGCCATTAAGGTGCTCGGCGACGTCTTTGTCCCCATCATCCCCGCCATCGTGGCTTCGGGCCTGCTGCTGGGCATTATGAGCGCCCTCAACTTCATGGCCTCCAACGGCTTTATCGCGCTCGATACCAATAACTTTATTTATAAGATCGCCGACTTGGTCTCGGGCACGTCCTTTGGCATTCTGCAGATCCTGATCGGTTACTCCGCCGCTAAGGCCTTTGGCGCCAACCCGTATCTGGGCGCTGTCGTCGGTGGTGCATTCATCAACTCCTCGCTGCAGAGCGCCTACACGGTTGCTTCCGAGGGCGTTCAGACCATGGTTACTGTTATTCCCGGTGTGTACAGCTTTGAGTGGGTCGGCTATCAGGGCCATGTGATCCCCATCGTTATCGCCTGCGCCATTCTGGCCTTCCTCGAGAAGCGCCTGCACAAGATCGTTCCCGAGATGTTCGACCTCTTTGTGACTCCGCTCGTCTCGGTGTTCGTGACCGTGCTCGTGACGCTCGTTGCCGTCGGCCCCATCTTTGTCTGGGCCGAGAACGCCATCCTCGGTCTGATCCAGGCCCTGCTGACCCTGCCCTTCGGCATCGGTTCCTTTATCGTCGGCCTGTTCTATGCTCCCACGGTCGTTACCGGTATCCACCAGATGTACACCGCCATCGACCTGGGCCAGCTCGCCCAGTACGGCGTGACCTACTGGCTGCCCATCGCCAGCGCTGCCAACATCGCCCAGGGTGGCGCCGCGCTCGCCGTTGCCTTTAAGACTCGCGATGCCAAGATCAAGGGCCTAGCGCTTCCTTCGGCTCTGTCTGCCTTCATGGGCATTACCGAGCCTGCCATCTTCGGCGTGAACCTTCGCTTCTTTAAGCCCTTCATCGCCGGCTGCATCGGCGGCGGTTGCGGTGCCCTGGTCTGCGCGCTTACTTCGCTGGCCGCCTCCGGCACGGGCGTTACCGGCATCTTCGGTATCCTGCTGTGCCTGGCCCAGCCCGTGCAGTACGCGATCATGTTTGCGGTCGCCGCGGTCGTGTCCTTTGCCGTCTCGTTTGTCCTGTACAAGGACGAGCCCAAGGCTTCCGAGCAGGCCTAAGAGCTTTTGATTGAGGGGATGCCCGCGGGTTGTATGCTCACGGGCGTTTCCTGTATCTGGTGCCGTTCTCTGGCGCCTTGTTACTTTCGATCCGTTAGGACTTTGATATGTCTAATGCACTTGGTCGCGACCTTGCAAAGCTGGTTGCCGCTGTTGACGCTGCCGCCTCTGAGTGCGGTCATGGCGCGTATGGCCAGCATTTCCACATTATGCCGCCGGTGGGTTGGCTCAATGACCCCAACGGTCTTTGCCAGGCAGATGGCGTGTTCCATGCCTATTTTCAGTATGCGCCGTTTGATGTCGAGGGCGGCGTTAAGGCCTGGGGTCATGCGACGAGCCGCGACCTTATGACGTGGGACTACGTTGGCGCCCCGCTGTTGCCCGACGAGCCGTTCGATTGCCATGGCGTGTATTCGGGCTCCGCGCTTGTCGAGGACGGTCGCATTCGCGTGCTGTACACAGGCAACGTTAAGCTTTCCGATGCAGACGGCACATACGACTACGTCAATACCGGCCGTCGTGCCGATACCGTCTATGTTGAGAGCGTTGATGGCCTTGCCGGTCGGGAGTTCAGCCAAAAGCGCGTGGTGCTGGCGTCCGAGGATTATCCCGAGGATTTGACCTGTCACGTGCGCGACCCCAAGGTGTGGCGTGACGCGGACGGGCGTTATCACATGGTGCTGGGCGCGCGTCGTCGCGTGGATGGACCGCATATCGAGAGCCGTTTTTGTGCGATGCACGGCGAGGGCGCCGGTCGCGATGTGGGCGAGATCTTGGTGTATGGCTCGGCCGATATGCTGAGCTGGGAGCTCGAGAGCCGTGTGTCTACGCCCGAGCGCTTTGGCTTTATGTGGGAGTGCCCGGGATACCTTGAGCTTGAGGCGGATGGCGGTGTACCGGCGAAGTGGCTGTCCTTCTCGCCCCAGGGGCTCGAGGGCGGTCGTTGGGACCGCGGCAACGTATACGCCGCTGGCTACATGCCTGTAACGGGTGACATCACCGGTGGCGACAGTGCCTATGATCTGGGCGAGTTCCACCTGTGGGACGCCGGTTTTGACTTCTATGCTCCTCAGGAGTTCACGGCCGAGGACGGTCGCCACATTCTGATCGGCTGGATGGGCATGCCCGATGAGCCGACCTATGGCAACGCACCCACCGTGGTGTGCGGCTGGCAGCACTGCATGACGGTTCCGCGTGAGCTTACAGCCGGTGCCGGCGGCGTGGTGCTGCAGCAGCCGGCGCGCGAGATCGAGCGCCATTATGCCTCGGTGCGTGTGGGGGCGGGCTCGTTGGAGGTTGCCGGCGATACCTGCTTTGACGTTGTTGTTGACGGTGTCGACGACGCATTTACCGCGACCGTTGATGGCGAGCTGAAGCTGGCGTTTGTGCCCGCCGAGGGCGAGCTGCCCGCGCGCTTTGAGATGCGATTTACCTATGAAGGCCGCGCTTCTGCCGGCTGCGGTCGTACCGTGCGCTGGGAGCCCGTCGACGGGGTGCGCAACGTGCGCATTGTCGGCGATGTCTCGTCGGTCGAGGTGTTTGTGAATGATGGCGCGCTCGTGTTCTCGACGCGCATCTATCCCGAGACCTATGGTGTGACCGTTGACGCTCCGGGTGCGAGCGTGAACTATCACACGCTCAACATCTAGGCGTTTCGTCGTATATCGGCGCTATACTGCAGCCGTTGCCCACGATGCGGGGAACACCCGTATCGTGGGTTTTTGCTTATGAAGGGACGGTGCCGTGTGGATGTACAACAGCTAGAAGAGGCCTGGGCTTTGAGGGCCGGCGCGCGTGGGGCGCGACTGGTTGCGGCCTCGCATGTGCCGGCGGCGCTGTCTCTGTTGGGGGTTGTACGTCCCGGCGATCGTCTGGTTGCGTTTGCCGATGACTTTGCCGATGCGTTTGCGAGCGGATTTGACGGCTGCGATGTTGTGATGGTGGGGGAGCCGTCTGTCGAGGCGTTTGCCGCTGCGTCCGAGGGCTTTGATGCTTCGTTTGATGTCGAGGGTCCGCACTTGTGGTGGTTCGTCAGCTCCATCGGCGGGTTTGGTCTGCGTGTGCCCGATCTGCGCGCTCTGGGCCGCGCTGCTCGTGAGGCCCATGCGCTGTTTGTGGTGGATAACACGGTGGCGTCGGCTTTTGGCTGCGATCCGCTGCGTTTGGGTGCCGTGCTGTCGCTCGAGGCGCTCGACCGCGTGTGCGCCGGCAAGGCTCCGCGCAAGTTGGTTGCCGTATCGGTCGCGCGCTCGCAGCTCAAGCGCCATCGCGTGGATGCCGCGGCTGAGTGCGCGCATGCCCTGCTTGAGGGCTGTGGCTTGGCCAAGCTTGATATGCCTGCTGACGAGGCCGGTGTACTGGAGCGCGGGCTGGACTCGCTCGATGTCCGCATGCAGGCACATTTCGACCGTGCCCGTGCGCTGGCCGAGTACCTGGCCGCCAACGAGATGGTGCGCAACGTGCGCTATCCCGGGCTGAGCTCGCACCCCGATCATGCTGTTGCAACGGGAATCCTCGAGCACGGCTTTGGCCCGGCAGTTGAATTTGACCTTATCGAGCGTAGCGCGGGAGAGCTGTTCGACGCTTTGCCCGGGGAGTTCCGTACATCGCCGGCCGGCGGCGCAACGACGCGCCTTTCGGCCCCACGCGGCAAGCAGGGGAGCACCATCCGCCTCTTCGCCGGCACCGACGACCCCTTGATCGTGGCCGCCACCCTGGATAACGCCCTCCGCAACTAGCTAAATCATCCTCGACTCCATAAGTTGCGGTGAAATATGGATTGATTTACGGCTTTAACCGCATAAACAGTCCCTATTTCACCGCAACTTATGAGAAGGGGCTGTGTGGCTATAAGGCCCCGTCCTAAAATGGCTATTCTTTTATGCTGGCGATGAGGTCGTTGGCCTTTGCGGCAATTACTTGGTTGATGTCGGTCTGCAGCTCCTCGTAGACCGCTATGGCTCGCTCTCCAGCGGGGGTGAGCGTGGATCCGCGGGCGCCGTCGCGTTTGATGAGCTTGCAGCCTAGCTGGCCTTCGGCCTCGTTTACAATACGCCACGCTTTGGAATAGGCCATGCCCATGCTCTTGGCGGCGCGGTTGAGCGAGTGCTCGCGGGCGATGCCCTGCAGCAGCAAGACGCAGCCGTGGCCGAAGACGCCCGGCAAATCCTTGTCGCACGCTTGAATGACCAACTTTGCCGTCGTCTTGTACTCCATGTGCTCCACGTCTCCCCGCTAAAGTGTTTGCTGGGCAAACGCAAAGCCTGCGTCAAACCCTCGTGTGCTCTTCTTAAATCATGCATTGTAGCAGTCAAAGTGCGTTAAGATACTTCCCCAGTATTGGGCGCCCAAGGTTGGGCTGGGTCCTACGAGGCCTGCAGCCGACCGGTCGCATGGAAAAAGGAGAAACATGGCTACGTTCTTTCCCGGTGAGTCCCACACGTTTTCGGAGTATCTGCTGGTCCCTGGTTACTCGTCCTCGCAGTGCATCCCCAACAACGTCTCTCTTAAGACGCCGCTGACCCGCTTTAAGCGCGGTGAGAAGCCGGCAATCACCCTGAACATTCCCATGGTTTCCGCCATCATGCAGTCCGTCTCGGGCGTCGATATGGGTGTCGCGCTCGCTACCGAGGGTGGCCTGTCCTTCATTTACGGTTCCCAGAGCGCCGAGTCCGAGGCCGCTATGGTCAAGGCCGTCAAGGATCACAAGGCCGGTTTCGTTCAGTCCGATTCTACGCTGACCCCCGACATGACCATGGAGCAGGTCATCGAGCTCAAGGAGAAGACCGGCCACTCCACCATGCCGGTCACCGACGACGGCACTCCCAAGGGTAAGCTCCTGGGCATCGTCACCAGCCGTGACTATCGCCCCAGTCGCGATGACCACCAGACGAAGGTCTCCGAGTTCATGACCCCGCGTGAGCAGCTCATCGTGGGCGACAAGAACATCAGCCTCAAGGTTGCCAACGACGTCATCTGGGACAATAAGCTCAACGCCCTGCCCATCGTCGACGACTACGATCACCTCATGGGCATCGTCTTCCGCAAGGACTACGACAGCCACAAGACCAACCCCAACGAGCTGCTCGACGGCGACAAGCGCTACATGGTTGGTGCCGGTATCAACACCCGCGACTATGCCGAGCGCGTGCCGCTGCTCATCGAGGCCGGTGCCGATGTCCTGTGCATCGACTCTTCCGAGGGCTTCAGCGAGTGGCAGAAGCGCACCATCGAGTGGATCCGCGCCAACTACGGCGAGGACGTCAAGGTCGGTGCCGGCAACGTCGTCGACGCCGAGGGCTTCCGCTTCCTGGCCGACTGCGGTGCCGACTTCATCAAGGTCGGTATCGGCGGCGGCTCCATCTGCATCACCCGTGAGACCAAGGGCATCGGCCGTGGCCAGGCCACCGCGCTGATCGACGTCTGCCGCGCTCGCGACGAGTACTACGAGGAGACCGGCGTCTACGTGCCCGTGTGCTCCGATGGCGGCATCGTCTACGATTACCACATGACGCTCGCCCTTGCTATGGGTGCAGACTTTATGATGCTGGGTCGTTATTTCGCCCGCTTTGACGAGAGCCCGACCGAGCGCGTCAACGTCAACGGCCAGTACATGAAGGAGTACTGGGGCGAGGGTTCTGCGCGTGCCCGTAACTGGCAGCGCTACGACCTGGGCGGCGCCGCGAAGCTCAGCTTCGTCGAGGGCGTCGACTCCTACGTTCCCTACGCCGGTTCCCTCAAGGACGGCGTGGGCGGCACGCTCTATAAGGTCAAGTCCACGATGTGCAACTGCGGCGCCCTCTCGATCCCCGAGCTCCAGGAAAAGGCACGCCTAACGCTGGTCAGCTCGACCTCGATCGTCGAAGGCGGCGCCCACGACGTAGTCGTCAAGGATTCCCAGCAGAGCGTTTCCTATCGATAAGCGGCTTTCCCAAGCACCGCACCTTGCCGTTCAAACCGTCGCTCGCGTACCAAAGTACGCGTCGCTCCTCTTTCACGGCAATCTGCGGCACTTGGAAAACCCGACCATGCTTGGGCGGGTGACAATTAGTGGTTGATTCAAAACCACGTTATTTAGATAAAGCGAGATGCATGCAAGTCGCAGGCATCTCGCTTGTCGTATTTGCTAGAATCATCCAAGATAACCCTAGGGTCGGGCGGCTAGGCTTTGCTCGCTGCAAGTTCCGCACGAGCCGAAGGCCACTTAATGTGGCCTTCGTGCGAGCAGGACTGTCCGCAGCAGCGAGTAAAGCCTAGCCGACCGGCCCCAATCAAGTTAAAAGGAGCTGATATGTGCGATTGCACAGATCATAAGGACGAGATCCCTGCCTACGACGCGCAGGCCATTGAGTCCAGGTGGATGAAGGCCTGGGAGGACTCCAACCTCTTTGCCGTCGACACCGACGACAGCAAGCCCAAGAAGTACGTGCTCGAGATGTTCCCGTATCCGTCGGGCGACCTGCACATGGGCCACGCGCGCAACTACACCATCGGCGATGCCATGGCCCGTCAGGCCCGCATGCGCGGCTACGACGTGCTGCACCCCATCGGCTTTGACGCCTTTGGCCTGCCCGCCGAGAACGCCGCCATCAAGCACAACACGCAGGCTGCTGCCTGGACGTATAAGAACATGGACCAGGCGCTCGCCACGATGAAGCGCATGGGTTTCTCCTACGATCTGGATCGCATGGTCAAGACCTGCAGCCCCGACTACTACCGCTGGGGTCAGTGGATCTTTGAGAAGCTGTGGGAAAAGGGCCTGGTCTACCGCAAAAAGAACCCGGTCAACTGGTGTCCTAACTGCAAGACCGTTCTTGCCAACGAGCAGGTCACCGAGGGCAAGTGCTGGCGCTGCGGCACCGAGCCCGAGAAGCGCGACCTTGAGCAGTGGTACTTCAAGATCACCGAGTACTCCCAGGAGCTGCTCGACGACCTGGAGAAGCTCCCCGGCTGGCCCGAGCGCGTCAAGCAGATGCAGGCCAACTGGATCGGTCGCTCCGAGGGTGCCGAGGTCGACTTTACCCTGTGCGACCAGGATGGCGAGCCCATTGAGGGCGACGAGGGCAAGATCACCGTCTTTACCACGCGTGCCGACACCCTCTTTGGCGTCTCCTTTTTTGTCCTGGCTCCCGAGTACGCTCGTCTGCACGAGCTCGTCGAGGGCACGGAGTATGAGGAGGCCGTCACCAAGATCGTCGAGGACTCCAAGCATATCTCTGCCGTCGAGCGTGCCCAGGGCACCCTCGAGAAGCACGGTGCCTTTACCGGCCGCTACGTGGTAAACCCCGTCAACGGCGAGAAGGTCCCCGTGTGGGTTGCCGATTATGTCGTTGCCGACTATGGAACCGGCGCCGTCATGGCCGTTCCCTGTGGTGACCAGCGCGACTTTGAGTTTGCCCGCAAGTACGACCTGCCGATCGTGCCGATCATCCTGGACGATGACGATCGCGCTGCCGTCGAGGCCACCGGCGAGACCATCGATACCTTCCATGCCGAGACCGTCGACTGGGATTGCGCCCACGCTGCCGAGGGCACGCTTGTCCAGTCCGGCAAGTACACCGGCATGCGCGGCGGTAAGCACTCCGAGGGCGAGGCTGCCATCGTGGCCGACCTCGAGGCCATGGGCTGCGGCCGTCGCAAGGTCGAGTTCCGCCTGCGCGACTGGCTCATCAGCCGTCAACGCTATTGGGGTAACCCCATCCCGGCCATCCACTGCGAGCACTGCGGCATCGTGCCCGTGCCCGAGGATCAGCTGCCGGTGACGCTGCCCGAGAACCTGGACCTGGGCGCCGGCGAAACCCTTGCTGAGTGCAAGGAGTTCTACGAGACCACCTGCCCGGTCTGCGGCCGCCCGGCCAAGCGCGAGACCGATACCATGGACACCTTCACCTGCTCCAGCTGGTATTACCTGCGCTATACCGATCCGCACAACACCGAGCTGCCCTTCTCCCGTGAGGCTGCCGACCGTTGGATGCCCGTCGATAACTACATCGGCGGCATCGAGCACGCCATTCTGCACCTGCTCTACAGCCGCTTCTTTACCAAGGCACTGCGCGACCTGGGCCTGCTGAGCGTGGACGAGCCCTTCACCAACCTGCTGTGCCAGGGCATGGTCAAGGACGAGAACGGCGACACCATGTCCAAGTCCAAGGGCAATGTCGTGCCCCCGAGCTCGGTCATCGAGCCCTACGGTGCCGACACCATGCGTTTGGCGATCCTGTTTATCGCCCCGCCCGAGAAGGACTTCGACTGGGATCCCAAGGCCGTCGAGGGCGCCAACCGCTTTATCAAGCGCGCCTGGCGTATCGTTTGGCAGCTCGTCCAGTCCGGTGACGCCAACGTGGCCTTCGACAAGTCCGCGCTCGACGAGGTTGCGATGAAGCTCTATCGCGAGCGTCACCGCACCATCGCCAAGTGCACCGAGGACTTCGACCGCGGCCAGTTCAACACCGCGATCTCGGCCGTCATGGAGCTCGTCAACGCGGCGAGCGCCTATCTCAACGCCACTGAGGGTGCTGACCGCGACAAGGCTCTGTGCTACGGCGTGGCTAAGGATATCGTGAGCGTCCTTGCCCCTATCTGCCCGTTCTGGGCCGACGAGCTGTGGCACGAGGCACTCGGCTGCGAGGGCAACGCCTACACTGCCGCCTGGCCCGAGTTCGACCTGGCCGAGTCCGTTGAGGACACGGTGCAGATCGTGGTCCAGGTGCTCGGCAAGGTCCGCGGCCGCGTCGACGTTGCCCGCGATGCCTCCAATGAGGACATGCAGGCTGCCGCCGAGAAGGCCGTTGCCAAGTGGCTTGAGGGCAAGACGGTCGTCAAGGCCATCTGCGTGCCCGGCAAGCTGGTCAACCTGGTGGTCAAGTAAGCATTGCGCGCTTAACTGACGCATAAAAGACCAGGGGCGATCCGGTTGGGTCGTCCCTCGTTTTTCATGTACCTGCCCTGATGTCTGCGGTCAATTGTCCTATTCTTGTGGAGAAGCTGTGCGCACGCTGACCTGCAGATTCGTACTGTGCTTGCACGTTTCCGCAGCTATTGGTATAGTTTGCTTGCAAATGAAGTTGTAATTGAAAGAAGTGGGGTTTCGGCCCCGCTTCTTTTTTGTATGGATGGAGGTGCCGCAATGGTCAAGACCAAGACCGAGCAGGCGATCATCAACGCGCTCGAGGCCGTCGCTCCCCAGCACGATGTCGACATCGTCGACGTCGAGCTCGTGGGTGCCACCAAGGCCCCCTGCGTGCGCGTGCGTATCGAGGGTGCTGAGGGTCAGAGCCTGTCGCTCAACGACGTCACGGCCAACACCATGTGGGTCGGCGATGTGATTGAGGAGCTCGATCCCATCTCTTCGAGCTATACGCTCGAGGTGTCGAGCCCGGGTATGGCGCGCCCGCTGCGCCGCCCGTGCGACTTTGCCCGCTTTGTGGGCGAGAACTGCGAGCTCACCTCTACCGCTACCGAGGGCCGTCGCAAGTACGCCGGCAAGATTGCCGCCGCCAACGAGACGAACGTGACCCTCGAGCTCGAGGACGGCGAGTCCGTCACCCTCGATTTCTCTGAAGTTAAAAAGTGCAAGTTGAAGCCCACCTACGACTTCAAGCCCGCGAAGGAAGGAAAGTAAGATGGCAGCATCCGACATGATGTCCGCCCTGATGGAGCTTTGCCAGGAGAAGCACATCGACCAGCTCTACCTGATCGACCGCCTGGAGCAGTCGCTCGCCAAGAGCTATGCCGAGATCCTGCATCTTGAGTGGGGCGCCAAGGTGACCATCGACCGCACCACCGGCAAGATCTACGTCTACCGTCTGGAGCCGATTGACGATTCCATGGACGAGGAAGGCAACTTCACCGAGTTCGAAGAGATCGACGTCACCCCCAAGAACACGAGCCGCATCGCCGCCCAGCACGCCAAGGCCGAGATCAACGCCATCGTGCGTAACTCCGCCCGCGAGCAGATCTACGAGGAGTTCTCCGGCCGCATCGGTGACCTCATCAGCGGTACCGTGCTGCAGTCCACGCCCGACTTCACGATCGTCAAGATCCGCGAGGGCGTCGAGGCCGAGCTGCCGCACTTCGATCAGCGTCGTTACGAGAACGAGCGCAACGAGCGTCCGATGGGCGAGCGCTACCTGCACAACCAGCACATCAAGGCCGTGATCATCGACGTTCGCGACCCCAACTCCAACCTGCAGCCGGTTCGTGGCGAGCACAGCCGTCCGCCGATTGTCATCTCCCGTACCCACCCCGAGCTCATGCGTCGTCTGTTTGAGCAGGAGGTGCCCGAGATCTATGAGGGCACCGTCCAAATCAAGTCGATCGCCCGCGAGCCCGGCCAGCGCTCCAAGGTTGCCGTCCACTCGCTCGACGACCGTCTGGATCCCGTGGGCGCCTGCGTCGGCCCCAAGGGCAGCCGTGTTCGCGCTGTCGTGGGCGAGCTCCGTGGCGAGCGCGTCGACGTCATCCTGTGGGATGCCGATCCTGCCGTCTACGTCGCCAACGCCCTGTCGCCCGCTAAGGTCACCCGCGTCCTCATCGACGAGGAGAAGGCCTACGCCGGCGTCATCGTGCCCGACGACCAGCTGTCCCTCGCCATCGGCAAGGAGGGCCAGAACGCCCGCCTCGCCGCGCGCCTGACCGGCTGGCACATCGACATCAAGTCCGAGACGCTTGCCGCCGACATCCTCAAGAACGTGCCCGTTCACGAGGAGCCCGCCGCCGACCTGATCGGTGACGAGGAGGACGAGGATGTCCGCCGCTGCGAGTACGTGTCCGAGGACGGCATCCAGTGCCGCAACCAGGCTCGTCCCGGCTCCCGTTTCTGCGGTGTCCACGACACCGACGCCTTCGATGATGCGGAGGACCTGATCTAGCGCGCGGTCGCGCCGGGCGGGTCCCGGCGCGTCTCCCACGCTCGTTCAGTCTCTAGGCACCCAAGGTGCCAGAAAGGGTAGGTGAAGTCATATGGCAAAAGTCCGTGTGTCCACCCTGGCCAAAGAGTTCGGCATGACCTCCAAGGAACTGATGGGTCATCTCGCCGATATGAAGATTCCCGCTAAGTCCGCGTCCTCCACCTTGGAGGACGCCTATGTCGCCATGGTCCGCAAGCAGCTTGCCTCGGTAATCGAGGCCCGCGCTCAGGAAGTCGAGGCCGCCAAACAGGCCGAGGAGCAGGCAGCTGCCGCCGAGGAGGCCGCACGCGCCGCCGAGGCCGAGCGCGAGCGCATCGCCGCCGAGAAGGCGCGCGAGGAGGAGCGCCGCCAGTTTGCCGCAGCCCAGGCTGCCGAGGAGGCTGCCCGCGCCGAGGCCGAGGCCAAGAAGAAGGCCGAGCAGGAGCGCCTTGCCCGCGAGAAGGAGGAGGCTGCCCGCGAGGCCCAGCGCCGCGCCGTTCCCGCTTCCGACTCCGGTTCGCGCTTCCGTTCGCTGCTCGACCAGATCGCAGCACAGGAGACCGTGCTCAAGGAGAAGAAGGACGCCGAAGACAAGGCCAAGGCCGAGCGCGCCGCTGAGCGCGGTAACCGTCGTGGCGGCAACAACGACCGCCGCGGTGGCCGTCGTAACGATCGCAACGCTTCCGAAAACAACTCCGAGCGCAACGCCTCCGAGAGCCGTCCGCACAGCCATCGCACCAACGCCAGCAACAACGTCGCTGCCGGCATGGACTTCCCCAACCCCGATAAGCAGGGCAAGGGCAAGAAGCGCAAGGGCGGTCACAACAACGAAGAGGACCACTACAGTCGCATGGCTCGCGAGGCCGAGGAGTACAGCCGCGAGAAGGTGCTCGAGGAGGCTCGTGCCGCCGTCGAGGAGGCCTCTCGCGAGTCCACCGGTCGCCGCAAGAAGCGCAAGGAGAAGCGCGAGCGCGAGGCTGCCAAGGCTCAGGAGGAGCGCAAGATAGAGGAGGCGCTGGCCCAGGGCGTGAACCCCGAGGACCTCGACGCCATCAAGGTCTCCCAGGGCGTTACCGTCCAGGAGCTTGCCGAGGCGCTCGACGTTCCGGCCAACGACATCATCAAGCGCCTGTTCCTGCTGGGTACGCCGCTCACCATGACGCAGTCCATGTCCGACGACCTCGTCGAGCTCGTCGCCGACGACCTGGGCCGTCAGATCAAGATCATCACCCCCGAGGAGGAGAACACCTTCTCGTTCTACGACGATCCCGCCGACCTCAAGCCGCGCGCCCCGGTCGTCACCGTCATGGGCCATGTCGACCACGGCAAGACGTCGCTGCTCGACGCCATCCGTCACACCGGCGTCGCTGCCGGCGAGGCGGGCGGCATTACGCAGGCCATCGGCGCTTCGCAGGTCATGATCAACGACCGCAAGATCACCTTTATCGATACCCCGGGTCACGCCACCTTTACGGCTATGCGTGCCCGTGGTGCCAAGGTGACCGACATCGTCATTCTGATCGTGGCTGCCGACGACGGCGTCATGCCCCAGACCGTCGAGTCGATCAACCACGCCAAGGCCGCCGGCGTACCCATCGTCGTCGCCGTCAACAAGATCGATAAGCCGGGAGCCAACCCCGACCGTGTGCGTCAGGAGCTCACCGAGTACGGCGTCATCCCCGAGGAGTGGGGCGGACAGAATATGTTCGTCAACATCTCGGCCAAGCAGAAGATCGGTATCGACGACCTTCTGGAGACCGTGCTGCTCCAGGCCGATGTACTCGAGCTCAAGGCCAACCCGGACACCTTTGCCTCCGGCAACGTCCTCGAGGCCAAGCTCGACAAGGGCCGCGGCTCGGTCGCTACCGTGCTCGTGACCCGCGGTACCCTGCACGTGGGCGATACGCTGGTCGCCGGCCTTACCTACGGTCGCGTCCGCGCCATGCTCGACCCCAAGGGCCGTGCCGTCACCGAGGCTGGTCCCTCCGACGCCGTCGAGATCCTGGGCCTGCAGTCCGTGCCCAACGCCGGTGACGAGTTCCGCGTGTTCGAGGACGAGCGCGAGGCTCGCGCCCTTGCCGACGAGCGTTCGCTCAAGGCCCGTATCGAGGAGCAGAGCCGCGTGAAGCACGTTACGCTCGAGAACCTTTTCGAGACCATTGCCGACGCCGAGGTCAAGGAGCTCAACCTGATCATCAAGGCCGACGTCCAGGGCTCTATCGAGGCTCTTCAGGACTCGCTCGACAAGATGGATCAGTCCGAGGTGCGCATCAACACGATTCACTCCGCGGTCGGCGCCATCAACGAGACCGACGTCGTCCTGGCCGACGCCTCTAACGCCATCATCATCGGCTTTGGCGTCCGTCCCGACGGTAAGGCCCGCTCCGCCGCCGAGCGCGAGGGCGTCGAGATCCGTTGCTACGACGTCATCTACAAGTGCCTCGAGGAGCTCGACGCCGCCCGTATCGGCATGCTCAAGCCCACCGAGGTCGAGGTCGCCACGGGTACTGCGACCGTCCTGGACACCTTCAAGGTGCCCAAAGTCGGTATCGCCGCCGGTGTCCGCGTCGAGGAGGGCGAGATCGCCGCGACCGATTCCGTGCGCCTGGTGCGCGACGGCATCGTGGTCTTCAACGGCAAGATCGCCTCGATGCGCCACTACAAGGACGAGGCCAAGAGCCTCAAGAGCGGTTCCGAGGGCGGTATTGGCCTGGAGAACTTCCAGGACATCAAGCCCGGCGACCAGATCGAGGGTTACCGTATCGACCAGGTTGCCCGTACCGAGTAGGGGGTAGCTCTATGAAGCAAACGCAGGCAACCCGCCGTCTGGGCGAGCAGCTTCGCGAGAAGCTCGGTTATATCCTGCTCTTTGAGGTTTCCGATCCGCGTCTCGACCTGGTTACTTTGACTGCGGTCGAGGTCGCGGTGGACCGTTCGTTCGCGCGCGTGTACGTGTCGTGCGATGCGAGCCGCTACGACGAGGTCATGGAGGCGCTCGCAAGCGCCAAGGGCCGTATTCGCAGCCTGTTGGCTCGCTCGCTCGATTGGCGTGTCACGCCCGAGCTCGATTTTCGCATCGATCGCTCGACCGATGAGGCCGAGCGCATCACGCGTGCGCTGGAAAATGTTCCCGCCACGCTTGCGATCGAAAAGGACGAGGACGGCTATCCGATAGTGGATGCCGCCCAGGAGGCAGCTTTAGATGACTAATTCCGCCGACCTCGCCTCGTGCGAGTCTGCAGATATTCAGCGACGCATCCTCGAGCTCATCGAGGGTGCGTCCTCCATTGCGATTTCGGGACATACTTCTCCCGATGGCGATGCCTTGGGCTCCGTATTGGGTCTGGGCCTTTCGCTCATGAAGTTTTTCCCCAACAAGGACATTGCCCTGCTGCTGGCAGACGATGACCCAGTTCCGCGCATCTATCGCTTTATGGAGGGTGCCGATCGTCTGGTGCCGGCATCTACGTACACCGGCAATCCGGACCTGTTCATCTCGGTGGACGTACCGGTCGTCGAGCGTCTCAATAATTCCGCCGAGGTGCTTCGTCGCTCCAAGCATGTGGTGTGTTTCGACCACCATCCGGCGCGTGAGGAGTTTGCCGAGCTCAGCCTGAGGCGCGTCGATGCCGCGGCCTGCGCCATGATCATCGACCGCTTCTTGGACAATTGCGGCATTGTCGCACGTGATGGCGTTGCGACCTGCCTGCTGTGTGGCTTGGTTACCGATACCGGCCGTTTTCAGTACCAAAACGCCGATGCCGCCGCGTTCCATGCAGCCTCGCGCCTGGTGGCGCACGGTGCCGATCCGGCGCGCGTTGCGCTCGAGGTCTACCAGAGCATGCGCGTTGAGTTTTTGCACCTCAAGTCCATTGTCATGGGTCGCATTAAGACGGTCGCGCATGGGCGCGTGGCGTATAGCTATGCCTACCAGAGCGACCTTGAAGCCTGCGGCGTCACCTCGGACGAGTGCGACGGCCTGGTCGATGTGGTGCGTTCGGTGATGGGCGTCGAGGTCTGCATGTTCTTAAAGGGCATTGAGGGCGATACCAAGGTGCGTGGCAACCTGCGCTCCAAGGGCGACCTCGATGTGTCCGAGATTGCTGCCAATTTTGGCGGTGGCGGGCATCATGCCGCCGCCGGCTTTTCCAACAACGGAACAATTCTCGAGACGCTCACCGTGGCACTTCCCATGCTGGCCGAGCTGGTAGGGGAGGATCCCGCTTCGGTGACCGTCGAGCTTTAACTTTTTGGATGGTACATGGCTCGTCGTACGCCTTCACAACTGAATATGCTGCTCGCTGTCGATAAGCCGGTGGGCTGCACGTCCCACGATGTGGTCTCGCAATGCCGACGCGCCCTCCATGAGCGGCGTGTCGGCCATGCCGGCACGCTCGACCCCATGGCATCTGGCGTCATGGTGGTGGGTGTGGGCCAGGCCACCCGTCTGCTGGGCATGCTCACGCTCGATACCAAAAGCTACGTCGCCGATATTTCGTTTGGCGCCGAGACCAATACCGATGATGCGGAGGGCGAGGCGGTCCGCACGGTGGCTGTTGCCAACGAGCTCCGCGATCCTGCCTATGCTCGTGAGCGCTTGGCCGCCATGCTGGGCCCGCAGATGCAGGTGCCGCCGGCGTTTTCTGCTATCTCGGTCAATGGCGTTCGCGCCTACAAGTCTGCTCGCGAGGGCAATGCGGTGGACCTACCTCCGCGCCCCGTCGAGGTCTATGCCGCCGACCTGATTGCCGTGGGCGGCGAAGGTGATACGTGTGTGTGGACCGTGGCGTTCTCGGTGAGCAAGGGCACCTATATCCGTGCGCTCGCTCGCGACCTGGGCCGCGCTTGCGATAGCGCCGCGCATATTTCCGCACTTCGTCGCACCGCATCTGGTGTTGTTTCCATTGGCGCCTGTCATGCGGTGGAGGAGCTTTCTCCCGAGTCCGCCGCTGGCTTTGCCCTGGATCCCATTGCGGCCTTGGGCGCCATGCGTGTTGACTTGCCGGGCAATCTTGCCGACGACCTGCTCTGCGGCCGTCGCATTCCCGTTGAGCGTGCGCTTGCCGATTTCGATGTCTCGAAGGCGCTGTTTGCGCTGGTGCTCGATGGGGGACTCAAGGCGCTCGCCCGCATTGAGAGTGGCCGCTTTGTTATGGAGCACGTGTTTCCGCAGGCAATCGGCGGTGTTCGATGATGTTGTCCGCTCATGAGCTCGCGCGTGTCTTTTTCGCGGGCGAGTCGGACGAGGCTCGCATCGTTGCTGCCGATACGTTTGATGAGTGTGAGCACTTGGGTGCCGCATCGATTGCCATCGGCGTGTTCGACGGCGTTCACCGTGGACACCAGGAGCTCATTGCGGCGCTTGTCCGGGATGCCCGTGCCCATGGCTGCAAGGCGGTAGTAGTTACCTTCGATCCCGACCCGGACGTCGTGGTGAGCCCTTCGCCCGCTCAAAAACTGATGACGACGGCCGACCGTCTGCATGCCTTGGCTCAGACCGGGGTCGATGCGGTGGTGGCCGTTCCCTTTACGTCTGAGGTTGCGGCGCTTGACCATGTTGATTTTCTCTCGCTGGTGTCGCGTCTGGTCGACATTCGATCGATTCGCGTTGGCAGTGACTTTAGGCTGGGTCGTGGCGGTGCTTCTGGTGTTGCCGAGATGCGCTCCTGGGGTTCCGAGCACGGCGTTGACGTGTATGGTCACGACCTGCTTTGCGAGGGCGGTGAGGCCATTTGCGCCACCCGCATTCGTCATGAGCTGGGACAGGGCCATGTGGAGCTTGCTGCTGGGTTACTCGGCCGTCCGTATATGGTGCGTGGCGGTGTTATTCGCGGCCGTCACGAGGGTTCTGGCATGGGCTTTCCCACGGCAAACTTGCAGGTTCCCGACGGCATTCAGGTGCCAGCCGATGGCGTGTATGAGGGTCTGGTGCTGGTCGATGACACCGCGTGGCCCGCTGCTGCGAACGTCGGCCTGCCGCCAACGTATGCTGACGATGCGGCATCTGCGCATCTCGAGGCTAATTTAATTGGTTATACGGGCGACCTGTACGGCGCTTCCGTTTCGCTGGCGTTTACGCGCTGGCTGCGTCCCTCGCGTGTGTTCGATTCGCTGGATGAGTTGATCGCGACCGTCGAGGGTAATATCGAGGATATTCGTCACAACTTGGGCGATCAGGGGGTGAGCATCCGTGATTAGCGATAAGGAAAAAGACCAGGTACGCGCTGCGTCTGACCTGGTTGCCATCGTGCAGGAAACGGTCGAGCTCAAGCCTCGCGGCCATGAGTTTTGGGGATGCTGCCCCTTCCATGGCGAGAAGACGCCGTCCTTCCACATTATCCCCGCCACGCAGGTGTGGCATTGCTTTGGTTGCGGCGAGGGTGGCGACGTTTTCACGTATATCATGAAGCGCGAGAACCTGAGCTTTCCCGAGTCAATCCGTTACTTGGCCGATCGCGCGGGTATTGAGCTGCATGACACCGGAGATCGCCGCGAGCGCGGCACCAAGCGTGCCCGCATCTACGATCTGTGCGCCGAGACCGCCCAGTTCTACCACACCATGCTCATGCGCGGTAAGGACGGCCGTCCGCGCGAGTACTTTGCCAGCCGCGGCATGGGCGGCGACGTCTGCCGCCGCTACTGCCTGGGCTTTGCACCGGGCCGTAACGCGCTGGTGTCGCACCTGTCCCAGGCGGGTTTTACCCCGCAGGAGATGATCGACGCCAACGTTGCCGTGAGTCGCGGGCGCGGGCAGCTTGCCGACCGCTTTTACGACCGCGTGATGTTCCCCATCTTTGACGAGCAGGGTCACAACATTGCCTTTGGCGGTCGCATTATGGGCGACGGCCAGCCTAAGTATCTCAACACAGCCGAGACGAGCGTGTTTCATAAAAAGCGAAACCTCTACGGCTTTAATTGGGCCAAGGAGTTTATCGTCGCGCAGGATACCGCCATCGTGGTAGAGGGCTATACCGATTGCATCGCCTGCTGGGAGGCGGGGATTAAAAACGTTGTCGCCACGCTGGGCACCGCCCTCACGGAGCATCACGTCAAGACGCTCACTCGCTTTGCCAAGCGCATCGTGTATATGTTCGACGGCGATGCAGCGGGCCAGAAGGCCGCCCGTCGCGCGATTCAGTTTATCGAGCAGGATTCCATGGACCTGCGCTGCGTGGTGCTCCCCGACGGCAACGACCCCATGGAGTTCATCACCGCACATGGTGGCGAGGCACTGCAGACGCGCATCGACGCTGCCGAGCCGCTTATGGACTTTGTCTACCGTTCGCTGCAGGAGTCGAGTGACATCACCACGCCGGGCGGTCGCGCTAAGGCGCTGGAAGATGCGCTGACGCTTATCTATCCGTTGCGCAACAGCTATATGATCGACACGTACTTTATCCAGATTGCCGATCTGCTGGGTTTGGATCTGGAGACGGTGCGCGCGAGCTCGGGTCGTGTGTTTCGCGATGTCGCCAAGCGCGAGGATGCGGAACGACGTCGTGAGCAGAACTATGAGCGCCAGCGGGCACAGACTGAGCGGTCCGGTAGCGCGGGCGGTCGGGCGTCGGGTTCTCGCGATGCCGGTCGCGGTGCTTGGGCATCGGGCGCGACGCCGCCGGTGTCCGCGCCGGTCGAAGAAGAGCCGTACGACTACGTCCCGCTCGATGCCTACGGCGCCGCGCCCGTGGAGGTCGTCGACGACCTGCCGCCGATCGATGTGCCTGATGGTATGGGCGCTGTGCCTGTGGCTGACGGTTCGGGCGCACCGGCTGCGGCGGCGCCGATGGTTCTTACCGATCTTGAACGCAAGTCCTTGGCAGGGGAGCGCGAGCTGTTGACGATGCTCACGAGCTACCCCGACCTGTTCCGCACGTATGCCGACCGCATCTGCTCCATCGAGTGGGTTGACCCGCGTCACGAGTCCATTGCATGGGCCGTTCTGGCAACGCCGCCGGGAACCGATCCTGCAGCCTGCATGGATGCGGCGCGCTCAGTGTGTCCCGATGCGGCAACGCTTGTGAGTGCCGGGCGCATCTCCGCGACGAGCAAGCACCCCACCGAGACGAACATCGTGTTTATGCTTGATACGCTTGAGCTCTACACCATCAAGCGTCGCATGCGTGCCGCACAGGCCAAGCTGCGCCAGGACCGTTCACTCGATGATGAGGCCCGTCGCGCGCTGACCGTGCAGGCCGCGCAGGATTCGCAGCGTCAACGCGAACTGCAAAAGTCGATCGGCGGCGTGGCGGACCCTTTCCGTTTGATCGGCCTGGAGGCCGCAGGCACCGAACAAGCCTAGATGTTGTGGTCAACCAGCGTATTCTCGCCTATATCCAGCCCTCTTTTTGGGTATAGACGTCAATGTGTGTGCTAAAGTATTGAGTCCTGTGGACTATGAAGGGAGAATCTGTGCCAAAAAAGACTGAGAGCACGGGTACTGGGCTGGAATCCTACGTTGCAAAGCTCATGGGCAACGGCTCAAACAGGACTTCGGTAACCGAGGACGAGATTCAGGTCGCCCTGAAGGATATCGATGTTTCTGACGAGCAGCTCACCGCGGTGTATTCCGCGCTGCGCAACAGCGGCATCCAGATTATCTCCGCGAGCGGTAACGACGACGCCCCCATGGGTGTCGACGATGACGATACCGATACCGATACCGATACCGACGATTTCGATGACGACGACGAGCACGATTCCGGCTCGCTCGACGATCACGAGCTCAAGATGGCCCGTCAGGCCGACGCTGAGATGGGTTCTTCCAAGAACAAGAAGAAGCGCACCGTGCGCACGTCCCGTTCACGCTCCCGCGTGCGTGGCATCGATGCCTCCACGGTGATGCTGACCGGCGACCCGGTCCGTATGTACCTCAAGGAGATCGGCAAGGTCGACCTGTTGACCGCCTCCGAAGAGGTCGATCTGGCCATGAAGATCGAGGCCGGTCTCGAGGCCACCGAGAAGCTCGAGGCTGCCGATGCTGGTGAGCTCGAACTCACGCGTGCCGAGATGCGTCGTCTTACGCGCATTGAGAACGTGGGCCTCGAAGCCAAGCAGGCGCTCATCAGCGCAAACCTTCGTCTGGTCGTCTCCATCGCCAAGCGCTATGTCGGTCGCGGCATGCTGTTTCTGGACCTGATCCAGGAGGGCAACCTCGGTCTGATCCGCGCCGTCGAGAAGTTCGACTACCAGAAGGGCTTTAAGTTCTCCACGTACGCCACGTGGTGGATCCGTCAGGCCATCACGCGCGCTATCGCCGACCAGGCCCGTACCATCCGTATTCCCGTGCACATGGTCGAGACCATCAACAAGCTCGTCCGCGTGCAGCGCCAGCTTCTCCAGGACCTGGGTCGCGACCCGACCCCCGAGGAGATCGGTGCCGAGATGGACATGAGCGCCGACCGCGTCCGCGAGATCCAGAAGATTTCGCAGGAGCCCGTGTCGCTCGAGACCCCCATTGGCGAGGAAGAGGATTCCCAACTGGGCGACTTCATCGAGGACTCCCAGGCCATCGTTCCGCCCGATGCCGCCAGCTTTTCCATGCTGCAGGAGCAGCTCACCCAGGTGCTCGACTCGCTTGCTGATCGTGAGCGCAAGGTTATCGAGCTGCGCTTTGGCCTTGTCGACGGACATCCCCGTACGCTCGAGGAAGTCGGCCGCGAGTTTGGCGTCACGCGCGAGCGTATCCGCCAGATCGAGTCCAAGACCCTGGCCAAGCTCCGCCACCCGAGCCGCAGCAGCAAGCTCAAAGACTATATCGAAAGCTAGTCAAGCAAGAGGCGCCCTCAAGCACATCCGCTTGGGGGCGCTTTCATGTAGTCGTTGGGGACGTTCTTGAATGACTAGTCGTTTAAGAACGTCCCCAACGATTAGGTCGGAAAATTTCTTAAAAAAGTTCTTGCCCTGAGCTGATTCGTCCGTATAATAAACTTCGTTGCTTGAGAGCACGCACCTATTCCTCGGTAGCTCAATGGTAGAGCACGCGGCTGTTAACCGCGCTGTTGTAGGTTCGAGTCCTACCCGGGGAGCCAGAATTTTCCAGCCCTTTCCGTTGGGCTTTAAATTCCTCGGTAGCTCAATGGTAGAGCACGCGGCTGTTAACCGCGCTGTTGTAGGTTCGAGTCCTACCCGGGGAGCCAGGTTGTAAAACCCGTCGCTTATGCGGCGGGTTTTTTCTTGCCGCGATCGCCTGGCTCGAACGTTACCGTATCAACATTTCGTGTCGAGGATGTAATCCCGAGGCCCGCCACCTCAACATGGCGCGGTCGTTGTAGAATATTGCAATGATTGCTCCCACGACATGGTGCCGCGAGCACCAGATAAGGAGATTCTTGTGTCTGAGACCATTAACGGCAGCCTGAGCGTCTCGAACGACGTTATTGCCGATATTGCCGGTTATGCCGCGATGACGTGCTATGGCGTTGTCGGTATGGCTGAGCAGCTCCAGGGCGCCGAGAGCGTGCGCCTGCTTGCCGGTCAGCGCCTCCGCAAGGGCGTGCTTGTCTCCGCCGACGAGAACGGCCTTACGGTCGATCTTCACGTCGTGCTCGAGAACGGCGTCAACATGAAGTCCGTCTGCCACAATCTTTCGAGCTCCGTTGCCTTCACTCTGCAGGAGATCGCCCAGATCGATCCCGCCAGCCTTAAGATCGGCATCCATATCGACGCGCTCAAGAGCCGTCTGAACTAGCATCCGAAAACGGAGATTCAAATACCCATGATTGCAAAGACCATTCGCACCTGTTTTCCGATCGCTGCGGCTGCCGTTTCCGACAAGGCCGAGGAGATCAACAAGCTCAACGTCTTCCCCGTACCCGACGGCGACACCGGTACCAACATGTCGCTCACGCTTGCCTCGGTGACCAAGGAGCTCTCCGCCCTTCCTGCCGACGCCGACATGGAAGCCATCGCCGGCGCCATCACCCACGGCTCCCTGATGGGTGCCCGCGGTAACTCTGGCGTTATCACGTCGCAGATTCTGCGCGGCGTGGCCGAGGGCCTTGTCTCTGCCGACGAGCCTATTACGTCCGCCAACATTGCCTTCGCCTTCCGTCGTGCCGTCAAGGTTGCCTTCCAGGCTGTCCGCAAGCCCATCGAGGGCACGATCCTCACGGTCCTGCGCGATGTCTCGACCAAGGCCGATGAGTGCGAGAAGAAGAAGTTCTCGGCCGAGGATGCGCTCGATGCTATCGTCGTCGAGGCGTACCAGTCCGTCGCCCGCACGCCCGACTTGCTGCCCGTCCTCAAAGAGAACGGCGTGGTCGACTCAGGCGCCTTCGGCTTTGCCATCTTCCTGGAGAACTTTGTTGCCGCCGCTCTTGGTCGTAGCACCGTGGTCGAGGATTTCTCCGCTACTTTTGACTCCGCCGGCTCTGCCCGCGATGCCGCTCTTGGCCGTGTTGAGATCGAGGCTAACGACGACTGGGAGGGCTCGGAGTTCCGCTACTGCAACGAGTTCCTCTTTAAGGCCGACGCCCCGTTTGACGAGGACGAGTGCCTTAAGTTCCTAGGCTCCATGGGCGACTGTGAGCTGCTCGTGGGCGCCTATCCCGACTACAAGATCCATGTGCACTCCAACACCCCCAACCTGGTGCTCGAGCACATGCTGCAGCTCGGTCAGATCTATGAGGTCTTTATCCACAACATGGAGATGGAGGCCCACGACCGTACCGCCAAGATCCACGAGGATCAGGAAAAGGCCGCCGAGCCCGCCAAGGCGCTGGGCTTTGTCGCCGTTGCCGCCGGTTCCGGCGAGGCTGACATCCTCAAGTCCCTTGGCGTCGACGTGGTCGTCTCCGGTGGCCAGACTATGAATCCCTCGACCGCCGACCTGCTGGGCGCGGTGGACCAGGTCAACGCGACCTCGGTCATCATCCTGCCCAATAACGGCAACATCCGCATGGCTGCCGAGGCTGCCGCTTCTGCCTGCACGGACAAGAAGGTTGCCGTTGTTCCCACCAAGACCGTTCCGCAGGCGTTCTCCGCGCTGTTCGCGGTCCTGCCCGATTCCGAGCTCGAGGACGCCGTCGCCGCCATGGTCGACGCCATCAGCGAGGTTCGCGATGGCGAGGTCACCCGCGCCGTGCGTGACTCCAGCGCATCTGATGGCTCGCCGATTCACTCCGGTGACGTCATGGGTATCATCGCCGGCTCCATCGACGTGGTCGGCTCCGACGTGAAACAGGTCACGCTCGACTGCATCAACCGCATGCAGGAGGAAGAGGAGGGCGACGCGCTGACGATTCTGGCCGGCGAGGAGCTGTCCGATGAGGCCTTCCAGGAGATCGTCGACGCCATCGAGGAGGCTCAGCCCGATCTGGAGATCGACGCCCATCGTGGCGAGCAGCCGCTCTATCCCGTGATCTTCTCGATCGAGTAGGCAACTGCCCATGTCCGAGCTGTGCTCCGTGCCGCGCGTCTCGGAGCGCTTTGCCCAGAGCAATGCGCTCGACGAGGATATCGCGCGACTCAAATATGTTTCGGGTAAACGTGAGGAGGCCCTTCGCCGTCTGGGAATTCGGACGGTGGGGGACCTCCTTCTCCATATCCCTCATCGATACCTCGACTTTACCCGTTCTTGGTCTATCGAGATGGCGCCCATCGGTACCGTGTGCACCATCATCGCCACGGTCGACCGTATCGTCCAAAAGCAGCCGCGTCCGCGCATGCAGGTTACCGAGGTCTCACTCGTTGACGAGACGGGCGTGCTGCAGGTCGCCTTTTTCCGCCAGCCCTGGATTGCCCAGCAGCTTAAGCAGGGCGACCGCCTGGCCGTGATGGGCAAGGTCGAGTTTGCCTACGGTTTTAAGCAGATGGCCTCGCCGCACTTTGAAAAGCTCGAGGAAGGGCGTGCCGCGGGCACTATCCTGCCGGTCCATTACGTGAGTGATGGCGTGAGCCAGGCGTGGATGCGCCGCATCGTAAGCGGCGCGCTCGAGGTCGTCGGCAATCCGTTCGATCCGATTCCCGCGCCGCTGCGCGCAAAGCGGAAGCTCATGAGCAATGCCCGCGCGTTGCGTTCGATCCACTTTCCATCGAGTATGGCAGAGCGCGATATCGCGCGCGCACGGCTTGCCTACGAGGAGTGCCTCTACCTGCAGCTGGCGCTGCGCCTGCGCAACGTCGGCGGCCTGGTCGATGTGGTTCCCTATGCCCACACCGCGGGCGAGCACCTGGCCGCGCTTAAGCAAGCCCTGCCGTTTTCGCTGAGCGACGAGCAGGAGACCGCGTTCCAAGATATCCTGCGCGATATGTGCGATGGTGGGCGCGTGATGAACCGCCTGCTGCTGGGCGATGTCGGTACCGGTAAGACCGCCGTTGCCGCCTGCGCTCTGGCTGTGGCTGCCGATAGCGGTACGCAGGCCTGCGTTATGGCGCCCACGGGCGTGTTGGCGCGCCAATATGCCGATAAGACCGGCCCTCTGCTCTCGCAGGCGGGCATGTCCTGGGCGCTTCTGACGGGTGCCACGCCGGCCTCAGAGCGCGAGCAGATCCATGCCCAGCTTGAATCGGGCGAGCTCGACGTCCTCTTTGGAACCCACGCGGTGCTTTCGGATAACGTTGCGTTCAATCATCTGTCGCTTGTCGTCATCGACGAGCAGCACCGGTTTGGCGTTGGCCAACGCAACGCCCTACGCGCGAAGGGCCCCGGTGCGGACCTGCTCGTTATGACGGCGACACCGATCCCGCGTACGCTGGCGCTTTCGGTCTACGGCGATCTGGACACGAGTATCATCCGCCATCGGCCCGTCCCTGGCGCTGGCGTGACGACACGCGTGCTCACCGAGTCGAGCCGCGACCTCGCCTATGGCGCCATCCGCGAGGCGCATGAAAAGGGTCAGCAGGCCTACGTGATTTGCCCGCTCGTGGAGCCGAGTGACTCGGCCGATGAGCTTGAAGACGTGCCCGGTATCGCCCGCGACGACGAGGGCCGCGTGACCTTGCCTGTGCCGCTGCACGATACGGCGACCGAGCTCGATCGCCTGCGTCTGGCGTTGCCGGGTCTTGCCATCGAGCGCCTTCACGGCCGTATGCCAGCGGGGGAGAAGGATCGCGTGATCGACGCCTTCAAGCGTGGCGAGATTGACGTGCTCGTCTCGACTACGGTGGTCGAGGTGGGCGTCGACGTGCCCAACGCCACCGTTATGGTCATCGAGAACGGCGAGCGCTTTGGTTTGGCTGCCCTGCACCAGCTGCGCGGTCGCGTGGGCCGTGGCAGCGTGTCGGGCACGTGCCTGGTCATGACGCACTCCAAGGGCAACGGCGGCGCATCGGCGGCACAAGATCGCCTGCAGTCGCTCGAAAAGACCTCGGACGGCTTTACGCTCGCCCAGATGGACCTGCGTCTGCGTCACGAGGGCGAAATCCTGGGCTACCGTCAGCATGGCGGTGTGACCCTGCGCTTTGTCGACCTGGATGCCGACGAGGAACTAATCGAGTGGGCCCATTTGGACGCGGTCGAGCTCTTGCGGTATGCTTGCACCCTTGACTCCGTGGCGACGCGCCCCCTGCGCGATGCGGTCGCCATGCGATATCGACACATTTTTAAGGAGGTCAGCGGAGGATGAGAATCATCGGCGGCGAATGGCGCGGTCGTAAGATCGAGGAGCCCCGTGGTCGCGATGTCACCCGCCCCACGACCGATCGCGTGCGCGAGGCATGCGCATCTATGGTCATGTCGGCATTCGATTTCGATTTGGAAGAGGTTCGTGTGCTGGACGCCTTTGGCGGCTCCGGTGCCTTAGGGTTAGAGATGCTCTCTCGTGGGGCCCGCTCGCTCACGACGTTTGAGATCGATCGCAACGCCGCGCGGCTCATTACCAAGAATATCGAGTCGCTCTGCCGTGACCGTGCGCGTTGGCGCGTGGTCACGGGCGACATGCTGGCGAGTGCCTCGCGCGGTCGTGTACCGGGCGGCCCCTTTGATCTGGTCCTGCTCGACCCGCCCTATGCTTTTGGTGCCGAGCCGGTCGAGGAACTGCTGCAGAATCTGGCCCAGCAGGGTCTGCTTGCACCTGGCGCTTATGCCCTGTTTGAGCATGCCGCCGCCGATGCGGGCGCGCATCCGGCAGGCTTTGAGACTGTACGTGAGAAGCGCTACGGCATTACCTCGGTCGACCTGCTTCGTTGGGTCGGCGATGACGACGGTGAGGGCGATAGTGCCGTCACCGATGCTGATAACAACGATGCCACGACGTTTCAGGAGGACGTCCATGAATGACACCATCAACCGCGTGATCGTCCCGGGCACCTTTGATCCCATCACGTTTGGCCATATCGATGTGATCCGCCGCGCCCGACGCATCTTTCCCAGCGTGATTGTCGCCGTGGCCGAATCGCAGGGTAAAAACGGTGTGGGCACCACGTTTATGCTCGATGAGCGCGTGGCGCTGGCCCGCGAGGCGCTCGGTAATATCGACGGCGTCGAAGTCCTGCCCTTTACCGGCCTCTTGGTCGACTTCGCTCGTGAGCAGGGGGCGGGGGCCGTGGTCAAGGGCCTGCGCGCCATGACCGACTTTGAGTATGAGCTGCAGCAGGCCGACCTCAATTATCGCTTGGATAGCGAGCTGGAGTCCATCTTTGTCATGAGTGCTCCGCAGTACGGTTACATCTCGAGCTCGGTGGTACGCCAGATTGCGTCGCTTGGGAGCGATGTATCGACGTTTGTCCCACCCAACGTGGTCGAAGCGCTCAGACATCGCTTTTCGTGACGTTTTTTATTGCCTGGTGGCATGTGGTAAACTAGCACGATGATATGTTACCTATGAAAGGAGACCGGATGCCGGGCGAGAATTTTCCTGGCGATAGGATCGTCAGCTTGGTCGATGAGCTCGAAGGGCTGATCGAGGAAGCCAAGCCGCCTTTCGGCAAGAACGCTCAGTTCAAGGTCATCGACGCCGACGTGTTCTTCAACATCCTCGACGAGATCCGCATGAGCTATCCCGAGGAGTGGCAGAAGTCCCGCCGTATCCTTAAGGAGCGCGAGGAGCTTATGGCTTCCGCCGCCGCTCAGGCCGATTCCATCATCGCCGACGCTCAGCAGCAGGCCCTCACCATTGCCGGTGAGCAGGAGATCGTCCGCCTTGCGCAGCAGCAGGCCGACGACATCCGCGATCGTGCCCAGCAGTACGAGCGCGAGACGCGTTATGCTGCCGAGGACTACGCAGAGCAGGTCTTTACGCACCTGGAGGAGAACCTCAAGAGCCTGACCGGCACCGTTACCCGTTGCCGTCAGCAGCTCAACGAGGGTGCCGCCCAACAGAATGGTCAGTGGTAATGGCTGAGTTCCCGAGCGTTACCGTCGATCTTTCCGAGCAGCTCGAGTTTCCTGGAGATTCGTATCCGCTGACCGGTAAGGTCGATGTCGCCACCTACACGGTGGGCGAGAAGGAGTACCAGCTTCAGGACGGCATCGACTACGACGTTGTCTTTACCAATGCCGGTACCGGTGTCTTGCTCACGGGCATGGTCCGCGCGCACGCCACCGGTGAGTGCGACCGTTGCCTGGAGCCCGCCTCGTTTGATATCGCCGGAGAGATCGAGGAGTTCTACCTCTTTGAGGAGCCCGAGGATCCCGAGGCCTACGAGGACGGCTACGAGCTTCTAGGTGAGGACCGCATCGTCGATCTGGGTGAGCCCATCAATGACGCGGTCGTTATGGACACGCCGTTTGTGGTGCTCTGCAAGCCCGATTGCCGTGGTCTGTGCCCCACATGCGGTTGCAATCTCAACGTCGAGCAATGCGATTGCGCCGCCCAGGCAGAGGCAGAATGGGCCGCTGCCACGGAAAATCCATTTGCAGCATTGAAGAATCTCAAGCTTGATGAGTAAAACTGTGGTAGTATCGCTACTTGCGCGTAATCGCCACACTGGATAGTTCATAAGGAAGGTCACTATGCCCGTACCTAAACAAAAGCAGGGTCGTATCCGCACTCACACCCGTCGTTCCGCCAACATGAAGATCTCGGCTGCGGCTCAGTCCACGTGCCCCCGTTGCGGCGCTGTCAAGCTTCCGCACCACGTGTGCCCCAGCTGCGGTTTCTACAAGGACCGCGAGGTTATCGTTACCGAGTAACGGTATACTCTGGATGCGATGCCGTTCCAAATGGAACCACAATGGCCGGCTCAATGAGTCGGCCATTTTTGTATAAGGAGCATGTATATGAGTAACGTTCGCGTTTGTGTAGACGTTGTGGGCGGAGACGAGAAACCTCAGGTTGTTCTCGATGGTATCGAGGCTGCGCTTGCCGCCGATCCCGATATCGAGGTCTTGGCAGCTGGTCCCGCCGAAATCGTCAATCCCTTTGCAGCTTCCCATGCACGTGTTGAGGCCCTTGAGGCGCCTGACGTTATCGCCATGGATGACGATCCCATTCGCGCCGTGATGACCAAGCGTAAGTCGTCGATCGTGCTTTCTTGCCGCGCCATTAAGAAGGGCAACGCGGATGCGTTCTTCTCCGCCGGCTCCACCGGTGCCATGACCGCCGCCGCCACCGCCTACGTGACGCCGTTTAGGTATCAGGCCGAAGGCAAAAAGCAGCCGGTGCGCCCCTGTCTGACCAATGCGCTGCCCAATCGCGCCGGCGGTCTGACGGTGCTGTGCGACATGGGTGCCAACCCCGATGTCGAGGTTGACGATATGGTGCGCTTTGCGCAGATGGGCAGCGCCTATGCCCGCGTCGTCCTGGGCATCGAGCATCCCCGCGTGGGCCTGCTTGCCAACGGCACCGAGGACGAGAAGGGCTCCAACTTTACCAAGGCCTGTTTCCCTGCTATGAAGGCCGCCGTTCCCGGGTTTGTTGGTAACTGCGAGGGAACGGACATCACCTCAGGTAACTTCGATGTCGTCGTTGCCGATGGCATGTCGGGCAACATTGCGCTCAAGGCTACCGAGGGCGCTGCCAAGTTTTTGCTGCAGGAACTCAAGGGCGCCTTTATGGCCTCGCTCGGCACCAAGATCGCCGCGCTGCTCATCAAAAAGCAGATGCGCGAGATTAAGGCCAAGCTCTCTGGCGACGCCAAGGGCGGCGCGATTCTTCTGGGCCTGCGCGGCGTGGTCCTGATCGGCCATGGCGCCACCTCGGTCGAGGCTGTCAAAAACGGTACGCTCGCGGCGGCCGAAGCCGTGCGCGCCGGGCTGGTCGAGAATGTCGCCAACTCTATGGACAGTATCGTTTTGTAAGAGCGAGTTAGAGCGCTGTTATGTGCTTCGCGGCGCACGTCGTGGGGTAGAATCAGAACCGTGTCTTGGTACCGCCCGGGCGGTACCATTCTTTTGGTATTCATGTACTATGAGAGGAAGCGCTATGGACCGCTCCGAAATCTTCGACAAGATCGCCGAGGTCGCTGCTGACGTTCTGGGCGTCGATGTTGCCGAAATTAGCGAGGAGACCACCTTTGACGACCTCGATGCCAACTCGCTCGAGCGCCTGCAGCTGGTTACGGCTATCGAGGACGAGTTCAACCTCGAGATCGATGACGAGACCCTGCTCTCGCTCAACTCTGTCGCCGACGCCGTCGACGCTATCGAAGCTGCCAAGGAGGCCTAAGTCTTGGCTTTATCCGAACGACTTACGCGCGCCCAGGAAATCCTGGGCCACGAGTTCAACAATAAGGTGCTGCTGCGCGCGGCCCTTACGCATCCCTCGGCAGTCGAGGGCCAGCCGGTTTCTGCCAGCTATGAGCGCCTTGAGTTCTTGGGCGATTCCATTTTGGGCGCTGTGGTCGCACGCTCCCTGTTTGAGTCCTATCCCGAGTTTGACGAGGGCAAGCTCACTCGCTTGAAGGTGTCGCTCGTCTCGGGCGCCACGCTATCCGAGGTTTCTCACGAGTTGGGCATCGACGACATCATTATCTTTGGTGCCTCCGAGACCGGTACCGGTGCGCGCGGCCTGCATTCGGCCCTCGAGAACGTCTATGAGTCGCTCGTGGGCGCGCTGTACCTGGATGCCGGCTGGGACGTTGCGGCGGAGTTCATTCACCGTACGCTTAAGCCGCATTTGGCTTCCGAGCGTGCCGAGCATCCTGCGAACCCCAAGTCGTTTTTGCAGGAGTGCGTGCAAGCCGACGGTCACGAGCCCCCGGCGTACAAGCTCGTTGGCTCCGAGGGCCCGGCGCATGCGCCCACCTTTACCGCTGTGGTTTTGATCGATGGTATTCGCCAGGGTCGCGGCTCCGGCTCCTCAAAGAAGGAAGCCGAGGGAGCTGCCGCGCTTGAAGCGCTCGACCGCATGGGTTACACCACCAACGGCGTGATTCTGAACAAGAAGCTCGTGTAAGCGAGGAACCGTGTATCTCAAGTCCCTTACGCTCAAGGGGTTCAAGTCGTTTGCCGACCGCGCCCATATGACGTTTGAGCCGGGCCTGACCGTCATCGTCGGTCCAAACGGCTCGGGAAAATCGAACATCTCTGACTCGATTCTGTGGGTCCTGGGCGAGCAGAGCGCCAAGCAGCTGCGCGGCCAGGCCATGGAGGATGTCATCTTCTCGGGCTCGTCGGCGCGCAAGCCGGTGGGTGTCGCCGAGGTCACGCTGGTGCTCGATAACTCGGACCATATGTTGCCCGTCGACTTTGACGAGGTCGCCATCACCCGTCGCATGTATCGCTCGGGCGAAAGCGAGTACCTCATCAACTCGAGTCCGTGCCGCCTGATGGACATTCAGGACATCCTGCACGATTCGGGCCTGGGCAAGGATACGCATTCCATCATCAGCCAGGGCAAGCTCGACGCCATTTTGCAGAGCCGCCCTGAGGAGCGCCGCGCCCTCATCGAGGAGGCCGCCGGCATCTCCAAGCACAAGCGCCGCAAGGAGCGTGCGCTCAAAAAGATTAAGTCGATGGACGAGCACCTGACGCGTGCCCGCGACATCAATAAGGAGATCGCCCGTCAGCTGCGGCCGCTAGAGCGTCAGGTCGATCGCGCGCGTAAGTACAAAGAGCTGTCTTCGCGCGCGAACGAGCTTACGCAGATGCTGGCTGTTGACGAGCTGCGTTCGCTGCAGTCGCAGTGGAACGACCTGGAGAGCCGCTCCAAGGAAGGTGCCGCCGAGCTGGAGCTTGCGCAGTACCGCATGGGCGAAAAGGAGCGCGAGCTCGAGAAGCTCCAGGTCATGCTCGAGGAAAAGGGCCTGTTTGTGGGCGATCTGGGCGAGCAGCGCCGCCATATGCAAGATGTGGTCGGCCGCATTAACTCCGACATGCGCCTGCTCGAGGAAAAGGGCCACAACATGGTGTCGCGCCTGTCTGACATGCGCGGGCAGATTTCGAGCTCCGAGCATCAGCGACGTCGCGTGGTCGAGGAGCTCGAGGACGCGCGTGCGCAGCTTGAGGAAGTGACCGGTGCGCACATGCAGGCCCAGGAGGACGTTGACGCCGCTGGTCCTGCCGCCGCTGAGCTCCACGAGCGGCGCGTGGCGCTCGACAATCAGATTTCGCAGCTTACGCGTGAGCAACGCGATGTTCAGCGCGTAGCCGATAACGCCGCGCTCGAGCTTGCCAAGGTGAAGGATTCCTTGAGCAATGCCGAGGTCGAGGACAACATGTATGCCTCGCGCCTGGAGCAGATTGACGAGCAGCTCGAGGAGGTCACGGCCTCGCTCGAGAGCCGTCGCGACCGCGCCGAGGAGCTTGAAGGCGCTCTTGAGGAAGTGCGCCAGGCTCAGGTTGATGCGCGTGAGGCCACCGAGACGGCACGCGCGGCCCTGAAGGACCTGCGTAATCGTGAGAGTGAGGCGCGCAACAAGCTGTCCGAGGTGCGCTCGGAGTTTGCCAGCCAAAAGAAACTCGATGCCCGCATGGCCGACAGCTCGCCGCTCGTGAGCCGTCTGGTGGGTGCGCTGGGCGACGACGTCTTGGGTCGTCTGGGCGACGTGCTGGAGGCCCCGCGCGAGCTTGAGGGCCTGGTTGAGCAATTGCTCGCCGGCGATATCGATGCGCTGCTGTTTGATGACGCCGCCACGCTTGAGCGTGCCGGTCGTGCGGCTCTGGACCAAAAGAAGGCCTCGGGCGAGGCACTGCTGGTGGCGCGCGGCGTGAGCGGCTTTACCGCCGCTGTGGGCGCCTCCGGTACCCGTCTGGTTGATCGTCTGTCCGTGCGCGCAGGCTACGGACCCGTCGTCGAGGCGCTGCTCGGCGGCTATTACGTGGTCGATGACTTGGCTGCCGCGCTGGCTGCGCCTGTCGTTGACGGTGTGACCTATGTGACTCCCGATGGCGCCCGCGTAAGCTGTGGCGGCCTGGTGCGTGTGGGCCTCGATGCCGGCGAGGCGTCGGGTGCTCTGGAGCGTAAGCGTCGCATTCGCGAGCTGGAGGGGCTTGAGCCCGATTTGGCCGCTGTGTTTGAGCATGTGTCGGATCAGGTCATCGAGGCCAATGCGGCCGTTGAGGAAGCGCGTGCCGCTGAGGGCGATGCCGCCGGCGAGATCGCCCGTCTTGAGGGCGAGCGCCGCTCGCTGCTCTCCGAGATCGGCCGCTTGGAGCAAAGCGCCAACAATGCCGAGGTCGAGCGCGTGCGCATCTCCAAGCGCCGCGAGCAGGCCTCCGAAGCCGTTCGCGCTGCGCGCCCGCGGGTTGATGAACTCACCCGTTCGCGTGACGAGGCCCGCGCGCAGGCAAGTGATCTGGGCTTGCAGATTGCCGAGGCCAACGACGAACTCGACCGCGTTCGCCGTGACGATTCCGAGGCTTCCGGCAAGCTCGCCGACGCCAAGGTTCGCCTAGCCCAGACGAGTGAACGCCTGCGTTCGCTGAAGGGCCGCGTTCCCGATCTGGAGCATCGTCTGGAAGGTATCGACCGCCGTATCCGCGGAACGCGCCAGGCTTCGCGCTCGCTTGAGCTGCTGCGACTGCGCGTCGATCCCATGCACGAGCGCTACTCGGCCCTGCTGGAGCGCGCCTCGGACTGGGCCGCGCGCCTTCGTGACCAGGCTTCGCTCGAGGAGGCAGACTCCGCCTCGCTCAAGAAGACCATCGAGGACGCCAAGGCCGAAGTCGCTCGCGCCAAAGATAAGGTTGATACCGCTGCCGCGACGCAAAACGAGTTCAAGGTCGCACGCGGCAAGCTCGAGGTGCAGGTGGAGGCGGCCATCAAGGCCATCACCGCCGACGGCACCACGGTACTCGAGGAAGCGCTCATGCTTCCCGCGCCCACCGACCGCGACGCTGCCGAGCGTGAGCTCAACCAGCTCGTGCTCCAAATCAACAACCTGGGCCCTGTGAACCAGGTTGCCATGGAAGAGTACGAGCAGCTCAAGCGCCGCGCCGATTACATCGAGGAGCAGCTGGCCGATCTGGAGAGCGCGCGTAAGGCGCTCACCAAGATCACCGTGGCTATCGACCGTAAGATGCGCAAGGCGTTCCTGGTAACCTTCGAGAAGGTCGATGCGAACTTCCGCGAGATCTTCGCCATGCTCTTCCCGGGAGGCCAGGCTCATCTGGAGATGACTGACCCCGAGCATCCGGCTGATACGGGCATCGAGGTCGTGGCGCAGCCGCGCGGCAAGCGTATCACCAAGATGATGCTCATGTCGGGTGGCGAGAAGAGCCTGACGGCGCTCGCCCTGCTCTTTGCCGTGTACCGCACACGTACGGTGCCGTTTTATGTGCTGGACGAGGTCGAGGCGGCGCTCGACGACGCCAACTTGTCCAAGCTCATCGGCGCCCTTGATGTACTGCGTTCCGATACGCAGCTCTTGGTCATTTCACATCAGCGCCGTACTATGGAGGACGCTGACGTCCTCTATGGCGTCTCGATGCAAGCCGACGGCGTCAGTCGCGTCGTCTCGCAAAAACTCGATCGCGAAACCGGAAAGGTCGTGAATGCATAATGGGATTCTTCGATGCTCTCTCGCGCGGACTTGAGCGCAGTCGCGAGGCCCTCAACGAGGTCTTTTACTTTGGCGGCGAGGTCGACGAGGATTTTTGGGAGGACCTTGAGGACACCCTCGTCATGGGTGACATGGGCGCCGAGGTCGCCATAAAGGTCTCCGATGACCTGCGTGATGCCGCGGCTAAGAAGAACCTCAAGACCGCCCCGCAACTCCGTCGCGCCCTGGCCGAGCAGCTTGAGCAGCACTTTGTGCCCATCGAGCGCGATCCGTTCTCCGATACGCCGAGCTGCGTGCTGTTTGTGGGCATTAACGGTGCCGGCAAGACCACGACGGTCGGTAAGATCGCGAGCGCCATGGCCGCCCGCGGCAAGAACGTCGTGATCGGTTCGGCCGATACCTTCCGCGCTGCAGCTATCGAGCAGCTCGATGTGTGGGGCCAGCGAGCTGGCGTCCCCGTCATCAAGCGCGACCGCGGCTCCGACCCGGCAAGTGTTTGCTACGACGTGCTCGACGAGGCCGACAAGCGCGGCAGCGACCTGGTGCTCATCGATACCGCCGGTCGTCTGCACACGAGCCCCGAGCTCATGCGCGAGCTTGCCAAGGTGGTCAATGTGACCCGTAAGCGCGCCGCCAATATGGCCGCCGGCCCCATGCCCGTCTATGTCGTGCTCGTGATCGATGCCGCAACGGGCCAAAACGGCCTCAACCAGGCGCTCGAGTTTAACGAGGCGCTGGGTCTGGACGGTATTATCATGACAAAGCTCGACGGCACGGCAAAGGGCGGTATCGCCATGGCCGTGGCCGAGAAGCTCAAGCTTCCCATCCTGCGCATCGGCGTGGGCGAGCAGGTCGATGACCTGCAGGAGTTCAATGCCAAAGATTTCTGCCGCGCCCTGGTGGGCGAGTCCAACTAAGGAGTAACCAGTGTTTGATTCCCTGAGCGATCGCCTCAACGACACATTTGACCGCCTGCGTGGCAAGGGTAAGCTGACCGAGGCCGACATTACCTCGGCCATGCGCGACATTCGCATGGCGCTGCTAGAGGCCGACGTCAACTTCAAGGTCGTCAAGGAGTTCGTCGCCAAGACCAAGGAGCGCTGCATGACCGCCGAGGTCATGGAGTCACTGTCGCCGGCGCAAAACGTCGTCAAGATCGTGCTCGACGAGCTCACCGAGATGCTCGGCTCCACCGAGAGCAAGCTCGTCTTTAGCAACCGCATTCCCAATGTCATCATGCTCGTGGGCCTGCAGGGCTCCGGTAAGACCACGGCGGCCGTAAAGCTGGCCTACCAGCTCAAGAAGCAGGGCCGCTCGCCGCTGCTCGCCGCGTGCGACGTCTACCGTCCCGCCGCTGCCGACCAGCTGGCCACACTCGGTGGAGAGATCGGCGTGCCGGTCTTCCGCGGCGACGGCGAGCACCCGGTCGACATCGCCAAGGGCGCCATCCAGGAGGCCGTCGACCACCTGCGTGACGTGGTCATCGTCGATACCGCCGGTCGCCTTCAGATCGACGAGCAGATGATGCAGGAGGCCGTGGACATCAAGAAGGCCGTCAAGCCCGATCAGGTGCTGATGGTCGTCGATGCCATGACCGGCCAGGATATCGTCAACGTCGTCTCGACCTTTGCCGAGCGCACCGACTTTGACGGAGTGATCATCTCCAAGCTCGACGGCGATGCCCGTGGCGGCGGCGCGCTTTCCGTGCGCCAGGTGACCGGCAAGCCCATCAAGTTCGTGAGCATGGGCGAGAAGCCCGATTCGCTGGAGCCGTTCTATCCCGATCGTATGGCCAAGCGCATTCTTGGCATGGGCGACGTTGTCGGCATTATCGAGAAGGCCCAGGAGGCGGCCGACGCCGAGCAGCTCGAGGCTGCCGAGCGAATGCTGCGCGAGGGCTTCACCATGAACGACATGCTCGACCAGATGAAGGCCGTCAAGAAGATGGGCGGCATGAAGGGCATCCTGGGCATGCTCCCCGGCGGCCAGCGTGCGCTCAACCAGATGGGTGGCAACCTGGACGAGGGTATCTTCGATAAGAACGAGGCCATTATCATGTCGATGACCAAGGAGGAGCGTCTGCGTCCCTCCATCATCAATGGCCAGCGCCGTGCCCGCATTGCCAAGGGCGCCGGCGTGACCCCCACCGAGGTCAATAGCCTTATGAAGCAGTGGGGCGAGATGAACAAGATGATGGGCCGCATGCGCACGATGGCCAATCAGGCACAGGCCGGCGGCAAGAAGGGCAAGAAGGGTAAGAAGGGCAAGAAGATGCGCATGCCCAATATCCCCGGCCTGGACGCTATGGGTCTGGGCGGCATGGGCGGCCTGGGTACGGGCGGCCCCAAGTCCGATATGGACCTGCTGCGCCAGATGGAAGCGCAGATGCGTAATAAGAAATAGTGCTGTAATTCCAGCTTGATATGGCAAAGGCCACTCGGAAGCTACCGGGTGGCCTTTGTTGTTGGCTTTGATTGTTGGGTTGCGTTCAGTATCGCGCCCCGAGTTCGCGGTGCCGTGCCGTTAGTGGCAGCCGCAGCCCTCGTGGCCCTCGTGCTCGTGATGGCCATGGCAGCCACAGGATTCGCCGTGCTCATGGGCGTGCTCGTGGTCATGGCCGTGGCAGCCGCACGTGGCCTCGCCGGTCTGCGCGAGCGTGCCGGCAATGAGGGCCTCGACGCAGGCATCGCAGCTGCCCTGGGCGCCCGCATAGACCGTGATGCCGGCTTGAGCAAGCGCGTTGATAGCGCCACCGCCGATGCCGCCGCAGATGAGTGTGTCCACGTCGCCATTGGCGAGCAGACCCGCCAGCGCGCCGTGACCGGTGCCGCCGGTGCCTACGACCTGCTCGTTGAGCACCTTGCCATCCTGGATGTCGTAGATCTTGAACTGTTCGCTGCGGCCAAAGTGCATAAAGATGTTGCCGTTGTCGTACGTCGTTGCCACCCTCATGGTGCTGACCTCCTTTGCTGTCCATGCGGCCGTTGTCGTGGTGATGGGGGAGTATGCGATATTGCCGCCCTCGATACTGAGCGCTCGCCCGTTGACCAGCGCGTTTGCCACCTTACGATGTGCTCGGCTGCAAATAGCCGCCACCGTGGCGCGCGCGATGCCCATCTGCTGTGCGACTGCCTCTTGGTTAAGGCCTTCCAGGTCGCACAGGCGCAGCACCTCGAGTTCGTCGATCGTCATGTCGATGGCGTCTCCACTGGCAAGGCCGTCGGGGGTAAAGCCGCGGTATTCGGGGATGATCCCAACGCGGCGTAATTTTTCTCGTCTTCCTGCCATACACTCTCCAAATCTGACATATGTCAACAATAGAATAGCGAACGTGCGGATTTGCGCAAGGAATTTCTGGCATATGTCAGAAAATGAGGGCTTATGTTTGGGCTGTGGGGCCGCGTGCGCCTGGGCTACAATGAATCTCGCTTGTAGGCGACTGACAGGAGGGTCAATGAGCAAAGCTGATCAACAGTTTGTATCCATGTGCCGCGACATTCTGGACCATGGCACCACCACCGAGGGCCAAAAGGTCCGTCCGGTGTGGGAGGACGGCACCCCTGCCTATACCATTAAAAACTTTGGCGTTACGGCGCGCTACGACCTGCGCGAGGAGTTCCCTGCGCTCACCCTGCGCCGCACGGCGCTTAAGTCTGCGATGGACGAGATTTTGTGGATCTATCAAAAGAAGTCCAATAACGTCCATGACCTCAACAGCCATATTTGGGATGAGTGGGCCGACGAGACCGGCTCCATCGGCAAGGCCTACGGATACCAGATTGGCCAGAAGAGCCATTATGCCGAGGGCGATTTCGACCAGATGGACCGAGTGCTGTACGATCTTAAGCACACACCGTACAGTCGCCGCATCATGACCAACACGTATGTGTTTAGCGACCTGTCCGAGATGCACCTGTATCCGTGCGCGTACAGCGTGACCTATAACGTCACGCAGCGCCCGCAGGACGACAAGCCGACGCTCAACATGATTCTCAACCAGCGCAGCCAGGACATTTTGGCCGCGAACAACTGGAATGTGTGCCAGTACGCCATCTTGCTGATGATGGTTGCGCAGTCGATCGATATGATTCCCGGCGAGCTGCTGCATGTGATCGCCGACGCCCATATCTACGACCGTCATGTCGATATTGTCCGCGAACTTATCGAGCGTCCGCAGTTTGCAGCACCCAAGGTAACGCTCAACCCCGATGTGCATGACTTCTATGCGTTTACGACCGATGACCTGATCGTCGAGGGCTATGAGCACGGCCCGCAGGTCAAGAACATTCCCATTGCGGTGTAGGTGGTGCTCATGACGTGTAAGCTATCTGCTATCGTTGGTGTGTGTGACGATTGGGGCATTGGGTGCGAGGGCGACATGGTGGTGTCCAATCGCGCCGACATGCGCCATTTTGTGGCCTGCACCAAGGGCTGCCCGGTCATCATGGGGCGCAAGACGCTGCTGAGTTTTCCCGGTGGGCGTCCACTCAAGAACCGTCGCAATATCGTGCTTACCCGCGACGAGGATTTTGCTGTCGAGGGCGTCGACGTGGTGCATAGCATCGACGAGGCGCTCGCCGCGGTTGCCGATGAGCCCGTTGCCTGGGTGATCGGTGGCGGCGAGGTGTATCGGCAGTTTTTGCCGTATTGCGCCGAGGCCGAGGTCACGCACAACCATTGTACTCATGCCGTGGACACGTACTTTCCCGATTTGGACGCCGATCCCGCGTGGGAGATTGCGTGGCGTGGCGGTGTTGCCACGATTGCCTCGGGCGAGGGCGACGAGGGTGTCGATTATGAGTTCGTGACGTATCGTCGCGTTGAGGCGTAAATCGCCTGGCGTGAACGGTATTATCGGGTTGATTGAATGTATGGGGCGGCGCTTAGCGTCGCCTCGTTTGGTATAGATGTGCTGTAAAGAAGGGTGCGGGCAGGCTGCTATGACTGATGCCGTTGAGGTTCTGCGAATTGATTCGCTCGAGGACGAGCGGCTCGATGCCTACGTGCGACTGACCGAACGTGAACTGCGCTGCGTGCTAGAGCCGCAAAAGGGCATCTTTATCGCCGAGAGTGCCAAGGTTATCGAGCGCGCGGTTCGCGCCGGATATGAGCCGGTGAGCTTTCTTTTGGGCGAACGCTGGCTCGACCAGATGATGCCGCTGTTTGAGCGCCTGGTTGTGCGCGAGGGCGCAGGTCCGGTTCCTGTGTTCGTGGCTTCCATGGAACTCATGGAGCAGCTGACGGGCTTTAACGTGACGCGCGGTGCGCTCGCGGCGTTTCGTCGCCCGCGGCAGATTCCGGTTGATGAGTTCTTGGGTGGCGTCGTTGAGGCGGCGGGGGAGCGCCCGGTGCGCGTGTGCGTGCTCGAGGGTATTGTCGACCACACGAACGTGGGTGCGATTTTCCGCTCGGCCGCCGCGCTCAATGTCGACGGTATTTTGGTCAGTCCGACGTGCTGCGACCCGCTGTACCGTCGCTCGGCCCGCGTGAGCATGGGCACGGTGTTTCAGGTGCCGTGGACGCGTATTGGCAGCGAGGCTCGTGTGTGGCCGCACGATGGCCTGGCGGCACTGCACGAAGCCGGTTTTTCGTGCGCTGCGATGGCACTGACGGACGACTCCGTTTCGCTGGACGATTCTGCGCTGCAGGAGGTTGATCGCCTGGCGATCTTTATGGGCACCGAGGGTGCCGGCCTGGGCGCCAAGACTATCGCGGGCTGCGACCGAGCCGTGCGTATTCCGATGGCGCACGGGGTCGATTCGCTCAACGTGGCCGCGGCGAGTGCCGTCGCCTTTTGGCAGCTGTGCCCGCACGTGAGCAACGAGTATCACTACCAGCCGGGGCTGTATCACTAGGCAGATAGTTTGCACCGGGCTCTGACTCGGGGTGTTTCGGTCGACGTCGGTCGGTGCTAAGCTGCTATTAGCTTAGGTCTTTAATTACTGTTTTGTCGGTTGACGTACGCTTTTGGGGAGGGCGTGTGGCTAAGAAATCTACGGCTATCGATGTAACGCAGGGTGTTATTTGGCAGCAGCTGCTTTCGCTGTGCGTTCCCATCTTTTTTAGTTCGTTTTTTCAGCAGGCCTACACGCTTATCGGTACCTATATCGTCGGTCAGTTTGGCGGCAAGCTCGCGCTAGGTGGCATTCAAGCTACGATGGTGCTCACCGAGCTCTGCATTGGCTTTTGCGTTGGCGTCGGCGCCGGCTGCGCGGTCATTACCGGTCAGTATTTTGGTCAGCACGATGATGAGCGACTGAGTCGTTCGGTCCATACAGCCATGACGCTCGCGCTGGTGGGCGGTATCGTTTTCTCGATTCTTGGCATAGTGTTCGTTGAGCCCATGCTGGTGCTTATGAACACGCCGCATGAACTATTGGCCGAGGGCGTGGCCTATGCTCGTTGTTATTTTGCCGCCATGGTTGCAGCGCTGCTGCTCAATATGGGAACGGCACTGCTGCGTGCCGTGGGCGACACGCGCGGCCCCGCTGTGATCATTGCCTCTGGCTGCCTGGTTAACGTGGTGCTGGATATCATCTTTGTCGCTGTGTTGCATATGGAGGCGCTGGGCTGCGGCATCGCAGTGGCGCTGACCATTTGCTCCAATGCAACGATGATCGTGTTGCGCATGATGCGCGCTCCGGGCGCATGGCGTCTTTCGCTGTCTAAGCTCGGCATCGATCGCGGTATTTGCAAGAGTATGATCTCGTGTGGTCTGCCACTCGGTTTTCAATCGGCTGCCTATTCGATCTCGAACGTGCTGATCCAGGTGTCGGTTAATTCGTTTGGCGCCGATGTCACGACTGCTTGGGGTCTATCTGGGCGCCTGGATGGCATTATCTGGATGGTGACCGAGGCGCTCGGCGTATCGATCACTACGTTCTCGGCGCAGAACTTTGGCGCGCGCAATTACGAGCGCATGCGCAAGGGATATCACACGTCGCTCGTGCTTTCGTTTATGCTCATTGGTGGCCTGTCTGCCGTACTCCTGGTGTTCTCGGGTCCTCTGTCGCGTTTGTTTGTCGACGATGCTTCGATTTCGGCGTTCACCACGACGATTCTTCATTTCATCGCGCCGTTCTACGCGATCTTCTCGATTATCGAGAACGCGTCGGGCTCCATTCGCGGCGCTGGCGTGAGCTTGCAGCCTATGATGCTCACCATCTTTGGCACCGTTGTCTTGAGGGTGATCTGGGTGTTTGCGATTATGCCGTTCGATCCGTCTCTTGAGCACCTGCTGTTGGTTTACCCCGTAACCTGGCTCATCACGGCCACGATGTTCACCATCTACCACCACAGTGGCAACTGGCTAGGCCGCGCCACTGCCTAATGATCCCTTGGGGCGGAGGAGAACGGATCATTGCTCTCCGTCGTGATGTCGATGATCCGTTTTCCTCCGCCCCCTTCGGATCAATTAGTATTCGATGCCTTGGCGGGCCAGGAAGCCTTCGTCGAAGTAGTGTTTGACGGGGCGCATTTCGGTGACTAAGTCCGCAAGGTCGGCCAACGGCAGCAGCCCGCGGCCGGTGAGCACGAGCTCCGTGGTGGCGGGCTTTATCGCAATCAGTTCCTCGACATCCTCTCGCGCCCCAACGCAGCCGTCGTCTTGCCCTTGCCGTCGCCCGTATAGATTTGAACCTTGCCGACTTCCAGTGATGCCATCTCTGTCCTTTCGTGCCCGGCGTCGGTTTATCGCCGTCCGGGTTGGGTATTCTAGAAAACATTATCAACCCCAGTAGATGGAGTTCAAGCAGATGGAGATGGATGACAACAAACGTAGACGGAATATGATCCTCTACGTGCTCATCGCCTTCGTCGTCTACCTCGTGCTCTCGACCGTTCTGTTCCCCAACATCGGTCACACGCAGCAGATTACGAAGACCGATTACTCGACGTTTGTCAAAGCGCTCGATAAGAAGAGCGTCGACAAGGTCGAGTACAACACGGACGATTACACGATTTATTACACTAAGAAGGGCGAGGACGAGAACATCGCCTACAAGACGACCGGTGTGCCGAATGATGCGGGCTTTACCGATCGCGTGCTTGAGTCTGGCGCTTCGCTGGAGTCGGTTGTTCCCGATAAAGACTCGGGTTTGATGACCTACTACCTGCTCACGCTCATTCTTCCTATGGCGATTTTCTTCCTCATCGGTTGGTGGCTCAACCGCCGCATGAAGAAGGCTATGGGCGATGACGGCCCGTCGATGAACTTTGGCGGCGGCGGTTTTGGCGGCGGCGGACTGGGTAAGTCCGGCGCGCGCGTGATCGCCTCCAAGGACGTGGGCGTTACCTTTAAGGATGTCGCCGGCCAGGAAGAGGCCAAGGAGTCTCTCAAGGAGGTCGTCGACTTTCTGGAGAAACCGCAGCGCTACGAGGAGATCGGCGCCAAGCTGCCGCGCGGTGCTCTCCTTGTTGGTCCTCCGGGTACCGGTAAGACCCTGCTTGCCAAGGCTGTTGCCGGCGAGGCTGGTGTTCCGTTCTTTAGCATTTCGGGCTCTGAGTTCGTCGAGATGTTCGTCGGCCGCGGCGCTGCTAAGGTTCGTGACCTGTTTAAGCAGGCCAAGGAAAAGGCCCCGTGTATCGTCTTTATCGATGAGATCGATACCATCGGTAAGAAGCGCGATGGCGGCGGCTTTAGCGGCAACGACGAGCGCGAGCAGACGCTCAATCAGCTGTTGACCGAGATGGACGGCTTCGACAACCACAAGGGTATTGTCGTCCTCGCTGCCACCAACCGCCCCGACAGTCTCGATCCGGCGCTGCTGCGCCCCGGTCGTTTTGACCGTCGCATCCCCGTCGAGTTGCCCGATCTGACCGGCCGTAAGAACATCCTCGAGCTCCACGCCAAGAGCGTGAAGACCCAGCCGCCGATTGATCTGACCGCGATTGCCCGCGCCACGCCCGGTGCCTCGGGCGCCGACCTGGCCAATATCATCAACGAGGGCGCCCTGCGCGCCGTTCGCGAGGGTCGCAAGCGTGCAACCCAGGACGATTTCGAGGAGTCGGTGGAGGTCGTCATTGCCGGCCAACAGCGTAAGTCCACGGTGCTTTCCGACCACGAGAAGCAGGTCGTTTCCTACCACGAGATCGGCCATGCCATCGTCGCTGCCCGCCAAAAGGGTTCCGCGCCGGTTACCAAGATCACCATCGTGCCGCGCACGAGCGGCGCTCTTGGCTATACCATGCAGGTCGAGGAGGACGAGCGCTTCCTGACGACGCGCCAGGAGGTCTTGGACAAGCTCGCCGTCTACTGCGGCGGCCGTGCGGCCGAGGAGCTCATCTTTGGCGAGATGACGACCGGTGCCGCCAACGATATCGAGCAGGCCACCAAGCTCGCCCGCAATATGGTGACTCGCTTTGGTATGTCTGACGAGTTTGGCATGATGGCGCTCGGTACCGTGCAGAACGCGTATCTCAACCAGGACACGTCGCTCACTTGCGCCCCCGGTACGGCCGAGCGTGTGGATGCGATTGTCGCTAAGCTGATCGAGGACGCGCACGATCGCGCTCTGCAGATCCTCAAGGAGAACAAGTTCAAGCTCCATGAGCTGGCTCGTTATCTGTACAAGAAGGAGACCATCACGGGCGAGGAGTTCATGAACCTCCTCACGCGTGAGAATCCGCTGATGCCCAAGCAGCAGTAAAGCCGCGGCCGAGCCAGTAAACGCCGACGCCCCATTTGAGCAGCTTTCTCAAATGGGGCGTTTTGCTTGAGAGGGATGGAAATGAAGATCGTGGTGAGCGCCTGCTTGATGGGCGAGAGCTGCAAGTATAACGGGCTCGACAACTACCATCGCGAGTTGGTCGAGGCCTGCGAGCGTACAGGGACCGAGGTCCTCTTGGTTTGCCCTGAGGTCTTTGGGGGCCTGCCCACGCCGCGCAAGCCGTCCGAGATTGTGAACGGAGAGGTTCGTACCTGCGAGGGCATCTCGGTCGATCGCGAATTTCGCCTGGGTGCCCAACGAGCGCTCGATATGTGCGAGCAGGCGGGCGGGCCGGAAGAGATCGCCGCGTGCATCCTGCAGGACCGTAGTCCCTCGTGCGGCGCGGGTCGCATCTACGACGGAACATTCAGCGGCACCCTTACGGCGGGCAACGGCGTCTTCGTTGATTTACTGCTCCGCCACGGCTACCGCGTTATCCCGGCAAGCGAATTTGACTCGAGCATGTTACGTCAATAAAAAACCGCCACAAAGGTACTGTCCCCTTTGTGGCGGTTTTGGTCGGTTAGGCCAGGATAGAGTGGCCGTAGGCGTTGGCTGCCTTGATGGCGGCGGCGAATTTCTCGTCGGTGAAGGGCTCGGGGTTTCCCTGCTTCCACTCGTTGGTGGCGTGCGCGTACTCGCACAGGGCAGGGATGTCGGCCTCGGAAAGCCCGACCTGCTCAAGCGTCACGGGCAGGCCCATCTGCTTGTTAAAGGCGGCGTAGCACTCAAGGTTCTCGGTATCGCCAGTATAGGCAAACAGCACGAGCACGCCCAGGCTTACGACCTCGCCGTGCAGATAGGTTCCCTCGCGCGGAATGCTGCACGTCGCATTGTAGAACGCGTGTGCCACGCTCGAGTTGTAGTAGTAATCGTTTTGGTTGGTCAGGTTCGAGACATAGCCCGTGTTGACCACGATGTCGAGCGCGATCTGCTTGACGGCTTCGCTCGACAGGTTCTTGCGTACGTCCTCAAGACCCTGGACGCCATAAGTAAACAGCGGCTCGGAGCAGGTGTGGGCGAGTGCCAGGCCAAGACCGGCGGTATGCTCCAAATTACCGGCGCTCGTGGCGTATTCGACCTCAGGCTGCTTAGACAGGGCATCGCCCACGCCGGCCCAGAAGTACTCCGCCGGAGCTTCGGCGATGATCTTGGGGTTGATGAAGATGTGCGCCGGTCGGTTGGGGTACGAATAGCCCTCGAGCGAGCCGTCGTCGTTGTACACGACGGCAATGGCGGTCGCGGCGGAGCAGTTGGAACAGATCGTCGGGACAGTGAAGACGATCTTCTTGAGCTCGATGGCCGCCGTCTTGACGGTGTCGAGCGCCTTGCCGCCGCCGCAGGCGATAAGAACATCAGCCTCCTGGCAGGCAGGGGAGTTCACGACCTTGGCGATATTGGCACGCGTACTGTTGGTGCCATAGACGCGCGTCTCCAGGACCTCGACATCGGTACCTTCAAGTGCCGCCTCGATTCCCGGCAGCGCCGCAGCCAGGGCTCGCTTGCCGCCAATGATGGCGACTTTCTTCGCGCCGTACTCCGCCAGTGCAGTTGGCAGCTCGGTAAAGCAATCCTCGCCAACGGTGTAGTCGCTCATTCCAATCGTGCGCATAGCAACCTTCTTTCGTTCGATAAAGTGCTTTCAGGTATTTTGCTCCTAGAGAAGGGCTGTAATAGCGAGAAATTTCGAACGTATAAAACCAGTGTTGAGGGTTTTTCGCCGGCGCGGAACGTGCTAGCATACTCCGCATAAGCGTTGATGGGGACGAGTAGTCGGCCGTCCGCATGCTACAGAGAACGGGGAGCGCTGAGAACCCGTGCATGCGACCGATGAAAATCACCCCGGAGCTGCGGTCCCAACGGACGTGCCGCGCAGGTTCGTCTTAGTAGACATCGCCGATATGGTCGTCGATACAGGCCAGCCGAGTAACGGATGCGAGCGCGCGAATACGCGGGCGAGGGCATCTAAGCTGGGTGGTTAAGCGAAGAGCTTTTGCGGGCGTGCAGCCCGTTTTGTGGCGCTTCGTCCCAGCTTGCAGGGACGGGCGCTTTTTTTGGTGCCCATCGGGCGTGCGCGCCCACGACATGAAAGGGGTACCGTGGCAAACGAGTACAAGCAGACGATGAATCTGCCCAAGACCGGTTTTCCCATGCGTGCCGGTCTTTCCAAGTCCGAGCCCAAGCGACTCAAGGACTGGCAGGACAACAAGGTCTACGAGCAGGTTCTGAAGAAGAACGAGGGTCACAAGAAGTTCGTGCTGCATGACGGTCCTCCGTACGCCAACGGTCCGATCCACATCGGCCATGCCATGAACAAGATCTCCAAGGACATGATCAACCGTTACTGGATGATGCAGGGCTGCGAAGTTCCCTATGTCCCCGGTTGGGACTGCCACGGTCAGCCGATCGAGCACAAGGTCGAGGAAAAGCTCGGCACCGAGAAGTTCAACCAGACCTCCACGGCCAAGATCCGCGAGCTTTGCAACGAGTTCGCTGTCGAGAACATCGAGCTCCAGAAGGCCGGCTTCCGTCGCTTGGGCGTGCTTGGCGACTGGGACAACCCGTATCTGACGCTCTATCACCAGCACGACGCCGCCGACATCGAGGTCTTCAAGGCCATGTTCGATAAGGGCATGATCTATCGCGGTCACAAGCCGGTTCACTGGTGCAAGCACTGCCACACCGCGCTGGCCGAGGCCGAGATCGAGTACTCCGACGAGACGAGCCCGTCCATTTTCGTGCGCTTCGAGATGACTTCCAAGCCCGCCGGCCTCGAGAACTTCGACGGCCCGGTTGACTTTATCATCTGGACGACCACGCCGTGGACCATCCCCTCCGACCAGGCCGTTTCCCTCAAGCCCGGCGCCGCCTACGTTGCCGTTGAGCACGATGGTCGTGCCGAGGTTATGCTCGAGGACCTGGCTCCCAAGTGCTGTGAGGAGTTTGGCTGGGAGTACACCCCGGTTATGGTCGACGGCAAGCCCTATGTGGTTCCCGCCGAGACCTTCCACCACATCCACTACAAGCAGCCAATCTTTGACGGTGTTGAGGGCGTGGCGCTGCTGGCCGATTACGTCGGTGTCGATGACGGTACCGGTATCGTCCACAACTCGCCCGGCCACGGCGTCGACGACTACTTTGCCTGCCTCAAGGAGGGCATCACCGACATCTGCATGCCGGTCGATGACGACGGCAAGTTCTACACCGGCGAGGAGTTTGGCACCGGTGGCCCCTTCAGCGGTATGGATACCGATGAGGCCAACCCGCACATCATCGAGTTCCTGCGCGAGCGCGGCACCCTGGTCCTCGAGAAGAAGATCACGCACAGCTATCCGCACTGCTGGCGCTGCAAGCACCCGGTGCTCTTCCGTGCTACTGACCAGTGGTTTGTCTCGATGGACAAGACCGGTTTGCGTGAGCAGGCTGGCAAGGAGGTTCGCGAGAACGTCAAGTGGTATCCGGCTCACGCCGCCAACCGCATCGGCGCCATGGTCGAGCAGCGTCCCGACTGGTGCATCAGCCGTCAGCGCAACTGGGGTGTGCCTATCCCCAGCTACACCTGCGCCGACTGCGGCGAGAAGGTCATGAACGACGCCACGCTCGACGCCGTCATCAAGCTCTTCCACGAGAAGGGCTCCGACGCCTGGTTCACCGACGCTCCCGAGAGCTACCTGGGCGAGGCCTGCGTCTGCCCCAAGTGCGGCGGTCATCACCTCAAGGCCGATAAGGACATCCTCGACGTGTGGTGGGATTCCGGCGTGTCTTGGAAGGCCGTCTGCGAGTATCGCCCTGAGCTTGAGTACCCGGCGGACGTGTATCTTGAGGGCTCCGACCAGCACCGCGGTTGGTTCCAGAGCTCGCTGCTCACCTCGGTGGGTGCCAACGGCCACGCCCCGTACAAGGCGGTCGTCTCGCAGGGCTTCACACTCGATGGTCAGGGCCGCAAGATGTCCAAGTCGCTCGGCAATGTTATCGACCCCAATAAGGTCTGCGACGAGATGGGCGCTGACATCATCCGTCTGTGGGTTGCCTCCGTCGACACCAGCTCTGACGTCTCCATCGACCACGAGATTCTCGCTCGTACGTCCGATGCCTACCGTCGTTTCCGCAACACGCTGCGCTTCCTGCTCTCCGAGCTCGAGGGTCAGTTTGAGCCCGAGACCGACGGCGTCGCCTTTGCCGACCTGCTGCCGCTCGATAAGCTCATGGTTGCCCGCCTGACCCAGGTCCAGGCCGAGGTCGACGATGCCTACGCCAGCTACGAGTTCCCGCGTGCCTACCGTGCACTCTACGACTTCGTGGTTACCGAGCTCTCCAACGTGTACCTCGATGCCCTGAAGGACCGTCTGTACTGCGACAAGCCCGGCTCGCTCGAGCGCCGCAGCGCCCAGACCGTGCTGGCCGAGCTCTTCTCGATGCTCATGCGCGACCTGCAGCCGATCCTGTCCTACACGGTCGATGAGGCCATGGCCTATGCACCTGCCGGCTGCGTCGATCACCAGAAGTACGCCGCGCTGCTCGATTGGTATAAGTCGCCCATCACGGTCGACGAGGCCAATGAGTTTGAGGGCGTGCTCGAGGCTTCGCTCGAGCTCCGTAGCGCCGTGACCAAGGCCCTTGAGGATGCCCGTTCTGCCGGCACCTTCACTAAGAGCCAGCAGGTCCGCGTCAAGGCGGTCGTTCCCGCCGAGATGTACGCGCTGCTGACCGGCGACAAGGCCGTCGACCTGGCCGAGTTCTACATCGTCTCCGATGTTGAGCTGACCCAGGGCGAGGAACTCTCCGTTGCCATCGAGGCAGCCGAGGGCGAGTGCTGCGACCGTTGCTGGAACTATCGCACCACCGTCGGCGAGTACAACGGCCACGCGCATATCTGCAAGCGTTGTGCGGAGGCCTTGTAGTTACGCGGTTTTACCAAACCGCGTAACAGGTTGACGCTGCAAACCCGCCAGAGCGGCAATTGGGGGTTCCGCCGTTCTGGCGAACGGCGGACCTGCCGATGCTGCGCGGGCCGCATTTGGACAATCTGACGTTCAATTTCAAGGGCGCGACCGAAAGGTCAGCGCCCTTTCATTTCACGTCACCTTGTCTCAAATGCGACCCGCTCGCTCATTTATGCTCTACCTGCGGTGTTTCCGTTCTTGGGAGATTTGTCGCTTCTTGCTTGCGTCAATGTATGATTATCTACTGCGTTAAACGTAATTCGATGATCTTGAGGGTAGGGGATTTCTTTGGGTCGTACTGGGGATATGACGCCGCCTTTGCGTTGGCGGTTGGGTGTTGCTGGTGGGGTGGCGCTGGTTGTGCTGCTTGTTGACCAGTTGACCAAGCTTGCGGTTCGTGCCGTGGGCGATGCACTGCATGTGACCGTCATCCCCGGCGTGATCGACTTCCTGTTTGTCCGCAATATCGGCGCTGCCTTTAGCATGGGCGAGGGGCATGGCATCGCATTTGCCGTGCTGGCGCTGGCGGTCATTGTCGCCATTGCCGTGTACTTGCTCCGTGCGCCTCAGCTCGCTCGTCTTGAGGTTGTGGGCATGGCCATGGTTGCGGGCGGCGCCATCGGCAACGCGATCGATCGCCTTGTCTTTGGCTTCGTGACCGATTTTATCGCCACCACGTTCATCGACTTTCCCGTCTTTAACGTTGCTGATATCGGCATTACGGTCGGCGTCGTGCTGGCGCTCATTGGTTACATGTTCTTGAGTCCCGCCGCTCGCGAGGTCGATGCGACTGCCGAGCTCAACGCCCGTGACGAGGCCCGCGCCAAGCGCAAAGCCAAGCAGCGTGGGGAGCGTGCCCGCAAGATTCGCGAAAGGAATGAGCGTTAATGGCCGACATCCATATTCTCGTTGCCGACGATTACGCTGGTCAGCGTCTTGATGCCTATCTGGGCTCCAATGACGGCTGCCCTACGCGCTCTGCCTGCGCGCATCTGATTGAGGGCGGTGCCGTATGTGTCAATGGCGAGACCTGTCTGTCTAAAAAGTACGCCGTGCGAGCCGGCGACCGTATTTCGGTCGATTTGCCTGAGCCGCACGATCCCACCGATGTGATTCCCGAGGCCATCCCGCTCGACATTCGCTATGAGGACGACTATCTCATTGTGCTCTCCAAGCAGCGTGGCCTGGTGTGCCATCCTGCGCATGGTCATGAGAGCGGTACGCTCGCGAATGCCCTGGTCTATCACTGCGGTATCGACCATCTGGGCACCGTGCAGGGCGAGGATCGCCCCGGTATCGTGCATCGTTTGGATCGCGATACCTCGGGTCTCATGCTTGCGGCAAAGGACGACGACACCCAGCGCGCGCTCCAAAATCTTATCCGTACGCGCACACTCGACCGCCGCTATATCACGCTTGTCCACGGGCACATCGCCATGGACGAGGGAACCATTAACACCGGTATTGCCCGATCGACGCGCGACCGTGTCAAGATGGCGGTTTCTGACGATCCTTTCGCGCGCCAGGCCATTACGACCTTTAAGGTCCTCGAGCGCTTCGATTCCATGCGTTTTGACGACGGCTATACGCTCGTCGAGTGCCACCTGTTTACGGGCCGCACACATCAGATTCGCGTGCATATGCGCCATATCAACCACGCCTGCGTGGGCGATCCACTTTACGGCAAGTGCGATGCACGCGCCGATCAGGGCCTGACCAGGCAGTTCCTGCATTCTTGGCGCGTGGCGTTCGACCATCCTGTGACGGGGGAGCGCATTGAGTGCCGCGACGAGTTGCCGTGGGATCTCGCTGCGGTTCTCGACGATCTGGCTCCGCGCTCGCTCGGTCGCACGGCCGCTGGAGATGAAATCGTTCCGCAGCTCGGTCTTCTCGAAGCCTAGCCAGTAATTAGGTGGTTTCTTGAACTCGGTAAGCCTGCGGTAAGATATACGGTTGTTTACGTAACGCGTTCTCGGGAGCCTGCATGCTCGCCTTTTTACAAACCAACACACCCATCGTGGTCTTCAACCAGATTGTCGTCACGCTGCTCACGGTCTGCTTTCTGTACCAGGTGGTCTTCTTTGTCATTGGCGCTCTTCGTGGCGAGGTCGCGCCTCCCAAGGCCAAAAAACTCCATCGTTATGCCTTCTTTATCGCGGCGCATAATGAGGAGGCTGTGATCGCCAACCTCGTTCGCTCCATCAAGGATCAGGACTATCCGTCCGAGCTTATCGAGGTCTTCGTGGTCGCCGACGCCTGCACCGACAACACGGCACAGCTTGCGCGCGAGGCGGGCGCCATTGTCTATGAGCGCAACGACCTTGCCCGTAAGGGTAAGAGCTGGGTCATGGACTTTGGTTTCGACCGCATCCTTAACGAGTATCCCGACACGTTTGAAGGCTACTTTATCTTCGATGCTGATAACGTCATATCCCGCGATTACGTGTCCAAGATGAACGATGCCTTTGACCAGGGCTTCCATGTGGTCACGAGCTATCGTAACTCCAAGAATTTTGGCAGCTCGTGGATCTCGGCAGCTAATGCTACTTGGTACCTTCGCGAGGCGCGCTTTCTCAACAACGCGCGCAATATCTGCAAGACTTCTTGCGCTGTCTCGGGTTCGGGCTACCTCATCTCCGCCAGCGTTATCGAGGGCATGCACGGTTGGCAGTTCCATACGCTGACCGAGGATATCCAGTTCACCACGTTCTGTGCCATCCACGGCATTCGCATTGGCTATGCGCCGGCGGAGTTCTTTGACGAACAGCCTGTGACGTTTAAGGCTTCCTGGAAGCAGCGTATGCGTTGGACTAAGGGCTTCTACCAGGTGTTCTTTACGTACGGTAAGCACCTGGTCAAATCGACCTTCCGCTACCATCGTTTTGCCGCCTACGACATGTTTATGACGATCGCCCCGGGTATGCTGCTATCGCTGATCTCGATGCTCGCCAATGCCACGTTCCTGATCGTGGGCGGGCTTTCGCACGGCTTTTTGGCCACCGAGGTCGAGATGCAGGCTTGTGCCGCCTCGCTCATTATGACCTTCGCGATGATGTACCAGACCTTCTTTATCCTGGCGTTGCTCACGACTATCTTTGAGTACAAGCACATTCACTGTGCGCAAAAGTGGCGTCTGGTAACTAACCTTTTTACCTTCCCGATCTTTATGTTCAGCTATATCCCCATCACGGTGGCCGCGCTGTTCCTGAAGGTCGACTGGGTGCCGACGCAGCACGCCGTCAACGTTACCCTTGACGAGGTCATGCAAGGCGCCAAATAACCACCACCAAAACCACCGCAAAGGGGACAGGCACCTTTGTGGTGGTTTTTTGCTTTTGCGATGCAGCTCGAGGAGGAGTCCGATGGTCTATATCCCGTTTTGGATTTGCATCTTTGCCGGCGCGGCGATTGATGCCCGTGAGCGGCGGTTTCCGAATGCGCTTGCCGGAGCGTGTGCGGTGGCGGCATTAGCAGGCGTTTGGCTCGACAAAGGCGTTAACACAGCGCTTGACCACGCAGGTCTTGCCGTCATCGTGTATCTTGCTCTCGTGCTGACTGAGTCCCTCTGGCGTCGACTTCGCCAAATCCCGGGCATCGGCATGGGGGATGCCAAGGCGCTCTTCGCGCTTTGCACGCTCGACCCTATGGGTGGCATCGTGGCATTTGCCGTCGCACTCCTGGCCCTGGCCCTCTCCTGCCTCTTCACAAAATCGCGCTCCCTGCCATTGCTCCCGTTTTTAGTGCCGATTTTTGCCATAATCGAGGTCGTGGGCTGCACATTGTAACCGATTGCGCATCCTTCTTAAGGAGCATGCCATGGCATCTAATCAAGAAACGGCCGTCATTAAGGCGCGCATGGACCGTATTCCCTCGGCGTTGTCGCCCGAACTAGTCGAGCGCATTGTCGCCGATCGTGCTTCGGGCTATGTCAACCCGTATCGTTGCAACGACGATCAGGTCATTCGTCGTATTGATCGCGCCGCCGACAAAGGCACGCTTATGCGTCCGGCGTTTATGCGCGATACCGAAAAGATACTTCATCTTCCGGCGTACACCCGTTATGCAGGTAAAACGCAGGTCTTTAGCTTCCGTAGCAATGACGATCTGTCACGCCGCGGTTTGCACGTGCAGCTTGTGTCTCGCATTGCGCGCGATATCGGTCGCGCCCTGGGGCTCAATTGCGATCTGATCGAGGCGATTGGCCTGGGCCACGACTTGGGACACACGCCTTTCGGCCATGCCGGTGAGCGCTTCCTCAACGATATCTATCACGAGCGTACGGGGCGTTATTTTTTCCATAACGTGCAGTCGGTCCGCGTGCTCGACGCGTTGTATGGCCGCAACGTGTCGCTCCAGACGCTCGACGGCGTGCTATGCCATAACGGCGAGTACGAGCAGCGTGTGTTTGAGCTCTCGGACATGGGCTCCTTTGACCAGTTTGACCAGACGGTTGAGGATTGCATTGCCACGGGCTATAGCGCAATTGAGCATCTGCGTCCCATGACGCTCGAGGGCTGCGTCGTTCGCATCTCGGATATTCTTGCCTACGTCGGTCGCGACCGTCAGGATGCGATCGCGGCGGGCCTGCTTTCGCCCGACGCTTTTGATGATGGCCGGGGCGGTGCCTACAACAGTTGGATCCTCGCGCATGCCTCCATCGATATCGTTGAGCACAGCTATGGTAAGCCGCGTATCGAGATGAGCGAGGACCTGTTTGAGGAAATCCGCCGAGCCAAGCGCGAGAACTACGAGAAGATCTATAGCAAGGGCGGTATCGAAGGCGATTCCGAGGCGGAGCTGCGTGAGGCGTTCGAAAAGCTCTACGACCGTTGCCTGCGGGATCTAAACAGTGGCGACGAGTCTTCTTATATCTTTAAGCACCATATTTCGCGTATTGAGCAGCAGCTTTCCTACTACGATCGCACCTATGCCTGGCAGGACGACAAGGATCAAGCCGTGGTGGATTACATCGCGAGCATGACGGACGGTTATTTCTGCGAACTTACGAGCAAGCTGTTCCCGGGATTGAAGTTTCCGCACCGTACCTATATTAACGAACGGTAGTTCGTATAAATTCGGTATACTGTTAGTGGAAAAGTTTTTGATTGATGCACAGGATGGCTATGGACGACCTTTTTTCTGCTTCGACGCGTGAGCGTTCCTTTAAAAATGCGCCGCTTGCTGTGCGCATGCGCCCCAATTCGCTCGACGAGTATGTGGGCCAGCAAAAGGCCGTCGGTAAGGGCTCATGGTTGCGTGCCGCGATCGAGCACGACGTGCTTTCGAGCGTGATTCTGTACGGGCCGGCCGGTACGGGTAAGACGACGCTGGCCCACATTATCGCCAACCATACCAAGAGCGAGTTTGTCGAGGTCAGCGCTGTGACGGGCACCGTGAAGGACTTGCGCCGCGTGATTGACGAGGCCAAGACGCGCCTGAATACCTACGACCGCCGCACCATCCTGTTTATCGACGAGATTCACCGCTTCTCCAAGTCTCAGCAGGATGCCTTGCTGCATGCGGTTGAGAACCGTACTGTCATTATGATTGGCGCCACGACGGAGAATCCGTACTTCGAGGTCAACTCGGCATTGCTCTCGCGCGGTCGCGTGGTGGAGCTTGAGCATCTTAAAGACGAGGATATCGCTACGCTTATCGAGCGTGCGCTCGAGGCGCCGCAGGGTTTGAACGGCAAGTTCTCGGCCGATGAGGATACGGTTAAGACCATCTGTACGCTGGCAGCGGGTGACGCTCGCTCGGCTCTCACGACGCTCGAGCTTGCGAGCGAGATTGCCGTCACGCGTCCCGATACCGAGGGAACGCCTGCGCCTGCGGCGGGGGAGCGCTATCCCATCACCGTGGATGACGTGAAGATCGCCAACCCGCGTCGCGGCTTTACGTATGACAAAAACGGCGACATGCACTACGACATCATCAGTGCGTTCATCAAGTCCATGCGCGGTAGCGACCCCGATGCCACGATCTATTGGCTCGCGCGCATGATCGATGCTGGGGAGGATCCTAAGTTTATCGCTCGCCGCATTATGATTCACGCTTCTGAGGATGTTGGCAACGCCGACCCGCAGGCGCTTTTGGTGGCGCATGCCGCGTTTAAGTCTGCCGAGGTCATTGGCTATCCCGAGTGCCGCATTAACCTGGCTCAGGCTGCACTCTATGTGTGCCTGGCGCCAAAATCCAACGCGTGTGAGGCTTCGATCGATGCGGCGCTGGCCGATATCCATTCTAGTGGGCTTCGCGAGGTGCCGAGTTATCTGCGCGATCGCCATCGCCCGGGCAGCGATGAATACGGTGTGTATAAATACCCGCACGATTATCCTGAAGGCTGGGTCGATCAGCGCTATTTGCCCGAGGGGCTGGAGCGCGGTGCGTTCTGGCAGCCTGCCGGGCGCGGCTGGGAAGAGTGGCGCGTAGAGCAAAGCGAACGTGACCGCAGCGGGAATGCACCGAAGTAGCTGCTGATAATTTTGTCCCACGTTGCTGCTCTTGGCATGTTCGGTCCCCTTTGGGGTACCATGAAAAGCGTCTGTATTTCGATTCTTCCGGGAGGCTTGTATGAGTCCCATTCAAATCGCCCTGCTGCTGCTCGCCGTTGCCGGCGTGTGGGCCATCGCTGAGCTCGCGCTTACCCTGCGCAAGACCCGCACCGTTGTCGACTCGCTCGATAAGACCGTGAACGACCTCAACAACACCATCGCCGAGGCTCAGCCTGTGGTGGCAAAGCTCGATGGCGCTGTCGATGAGCTTACGCCGGCGCTTGCCCAGATGGAGCCGCTGCTTAAGTCGAGCAAGACGGCAGTTGATGCCCTTACCTCCAATCTCGTAGAGGTCGAAGCCGTGGTTCGCGACATTTCCGAGGTTACGGGCAGCATGGCCGAGGCCAGCAATGCTGTGTCGAGCGTGACCGACTCTGCCGCCGGTGCTGTGCAGAAGCTCTTCAATAAGGTGAAGGCTCCTGCAGCTGAAGCCGAGCGCAAGCTTTCCGCTGCCGCCGAAGAAGCCGAGCAGCCGACCGAGCGCGTCTTGATTGGCGAGGACGAGGCCGCCGCGGGCGACGATGATGGCCAGAAGTCTGTAGCCAAGCCGGCTCAGTATTACACCTATACACCCTCCGAGACCTCTGAGGAGTCCTGCGATGAGTAGCGAAGCAACCTGCCCCATCACGCTGACCGTTGCCGGTGACCCGCGTCTCGCTCGCCTTGTGCGCATGACGGCAGCCAACGTTGGTGCCCTGTGCTCTATGTCTGTCGATCGCATCGAGGACATCCGTATGGCTGCCGAGGAAGCCTTCATCTTTGGCTGCACGGCTGTTGATTCCGACGATATTTCGATCAAATTCGATGTCGACGAATCGCACGTGGGCATGACCTTTACCTTTGGCGATCAGGCGACTGTCGATGAGGATGACCAGGCAGCGGTATATGCCGAACTCATCCTCGCGAGCGTGTGCGATTCCTACGAAAAGACTGCGGCGCCCCTGACGCTTTCCCTCGACCTCAAGGCGGATATCTAATATGACCGAACGTTCCCGGAGCGGCAAGACCGCTTGGGACAAGGAGAAAACCCGCGAGCTGTTTCGTCGTTACAAGGAGACCGGTGATCCGGACGCCCGTGAGCAGCTCGTCATGTCCCATATGAACCTGGTAAGGTTTCTTGCCAACAAATTTAAGAATCGCGGCGAGCCGCTCGACGACCTCATGCAGGTCGGCTATCTGGGTTTGCTCAAGGCTATCGACCGTTTTGACCCTGAGCGCGGGCTCGAGTTCACGACGTTTGCAACACCCACTATCCTGGGCGAGATCAAACGCCATTTCCGCGACAAGGGCTGGAGTGTGCGCGTTCCGCGTCGTCTGCAGGAGCTCTCGGCTAAGGTCAACCAGGCTACTGACAAACTTACCAACGAGCTGCAGCGTTCGCCCAAGGTTGAGGAGATCGCTGAGTATCTAGATGTGACTGTCGATGAGGTCCTTGAGGCTATGGAATCGTCTTCGGCCTATACTTCGGTGCCCATCGAGGCTCCTGGTGCGTCCGATTCCGACGATGCTCCCTCGATTCTCGACCGTTACGCCGACGACGACAACGAGCTCGACTTTACCGATGACCGCCTAGTGATCGAGGAAGCCATCCGTGATTTTTCGCCGCGCGAGCGCGAGGTGATCGAGCTGCGCTTTGTGAAGGGCATGACCCAGATCGAGATCGCCAAGAAACTGGGTATTTCTCAGGTGCAGGTTTCGCGTCTGCTGCGCCGCACGCTTAAGAAGATTCAGGACAAGATCGACCCCGACGGAGTGATGATTCGTTCATGAGTGAGCACCCCCAACAAACCGATCGCGTGCTGCGCGACACCCGCATTCTGACGCTGCGCATTTGGGCTGTTGTCGGCTGCATTGTCATCGCCGCTGTCATCTTTAACCTTATGGGCATCCTGGCACCGGTTATTGAGTTTCTTGCCGTCGGCTCCATCATTGCCTTTGTAATGTCCCCGATCACCAATTGGCTCGAGCACCATGGCGTGAATCGCGGCATCGGTTCGCTTATCGCGCTTATTGTTGTTGTTGCCGTGCTCATCGGTGTCGTTTGCATCTTGTCGCCGATTCTTTTTGGTCAGATCATGGAAGTCCTGAGCCGCCTGCCCGAGCAGCTTCGTGTTGCAGGTGGCGATCTCAACGAGATGATCTCGCATGCCAAGACGCTCAACAACACGCCGCTCAAGGAGTATTTGGACGATAATCTTTCGTCGCTGGTTGCCGTGGCATCGAAGTATGTGTCTCAGATTGCTGCCGAGCTTGGCCGCGGTGTGTTCCCGCTCATCACCAATACGGCCTCGCAGTTGTTCGTGATCTTCCTTGGTCTGGTGCTTGCCTACTGGATGGCCTGCGACTACCCTCGCATGCATCACGAGATTTGCACCATCATCGGTCAGGAGAAGGAGACCTCGTACCGCTTTATGGTCGCCATCCTTTCTCGCTCTGTCGGCGGCTACATGCGCGGTATGGTCGTGACGTCCATCTGCGGTGGTTTCCTCGCCTTTATCGGTTTTATGATCATCGGCCATCCGTATGCGGCGCTCATGGCTATCTTTACCGGCATCATGCATTTGGTTCCGGTCGTCGGTCCTTGGGTGAGCGCAGCAATCGCCACAGTGCTTGGTTTCATGTTCAGCCCCATGTTGGCGTTATGGACGCTTATCGTGACGATGGTCGCGCAAAACGTCACCGATAACGTGATTTCGCCTAAGGTTATGCAGAGCTCGGTGCAGGTGCATCCCATCATGAGCCTCACGGCGCTCGTTATTGGCTCGGCACTCATGGGCCCCATCGGCATGATTATTGCCATCCCGCTTTGTGCGGCCCTTAAAGGTATCTTCGTGTACTACTTCGAGAATGAGACCGGCCGCCAGCTTGTGGCCTATGACGGCGCCGTGTTTAAGGGCACGCCGTACCGCGATGCCGATGGCAACCCGGTCGCCGCCTACGACGCGCTCGGCGACGACACCTTCATTTACGAGTCCGAGCTCATCGGCAACGAGACTGCGCCCGAGGCCCAAGCGATGCCTAAGCCCGAGTTCGATAATCCCTGGATCAAGCTCTCGGGTTTGCAACCCGATGCCACGGGCTTCTTCAAGAATCCCTTCGCCAAGGACGATGACTCCAACTCGGACGACGATACCAAAACCGGCATCGACGGCTCCATGGACGATGATGACAACTAGCGGGGTAATTCGGATTAATATTCATACGCGCTAACATGCAATTTCGCTGAAGGGCCGGCATTGTGCCGGCCCTCTTTTTTGCACTTGCGCGGCGGGATGGTAATATCGTTACGTTTGAACTGTTTCGATGTGAAACCGAGGAGATTCCCTCTATGAGTGCTGACTACCCGTCAATGACTACGGCCGAGATTCGCTCCAAGTTCCTCAACTTCTTTGAGGAGCGCGGTCTTAAGCTCTATCCTTCTTCGTCTCTTGTTCCCGACGATCCTTCGCTGCTGCTTGCCAACGCCGGCATGAACCAGTTTAAGGAGTACTACCAGGGTAAGAAGACCATGAAGGAGATCGGCGCTATCTCCTGCCAGAAGTGCGTCCGCACCAACGACATCGATTGCATCGGCGAGGACGGCCGTCACCTGTCGTTCTTCGAGATGCTCGGCGACTTCTCTTTTGGCGGCGTCTCCAAGCAGCAGGCCTGCGCTTGGGCCTTTGAGCTTATTACCAAGGAGTTCAAGCTGCCGCTCGACCGCCTGTACTTCACCGTCTTTACCGAGGACGACGAGACCCACGATGTGTGGCGCTCCCTGGGCGTTGCCGAGGACCATATCTCCCGCCTGGGCGAGGATGACAACTTCTGGGCCGCTGGCCCCACCGGCCCCTGCGGTCCGTGCTCCGAGATTTACTTTGACATGGGCGAGGAGGTCGGCTGCGGCAGCCCCGACTGCAAGCCTGGCTGCGACTGCGACCGCTTCCTGGAGTTCTGGAACCTCGTCTTTACCCAGTACGACCGCCAGGAGGACGGCTCCATGCCGGAGCTGCCGCACCGTAACCTCGATACGGGCATGGGCCTTGAGCGCATGGCCGCCATCATGCAGCACAAGACCGCCAACTACGACGGCGATCTGATGCAGCATCTCATCAAGCTGGGCGAGGAGATCAGCGGTAAGACCTATGACGCCGACGATTACTCCGGTGCTAGCCGTTCTCTGCGCATCATCGCCGACCACTCCCGTGCCGTTGACTTTATGATCTCTGACGGCATCCTCCCCGGTAACGAGGGACGCGAGTACGTCCTTCGCCGCCTGCTCCGCCGCGCCGTGTTCCACGGTCGCCTGTTGGGCATCGAGGGCGCCTTCCTGACCAAGTTCATCGACGAGGTTAACGCTCAGATGGGCGAGGCTTATCCCGAGCTGCTCAAGAATGTCGCGCTCGTCAAGGGTATCGTCGCCTCCGAGGAGGAGCGCTTCTCCACGACGCTTGACAACGGCCGCGTCTATCTGGACGAGGCCCTGGCAGCGCTTGCCGAGGGCGCCGTGCTTCCGGGCGATGTCGCCTTTAAGCTGCACGACACCTTTGGTTTCCCCATCGATCTGACCGTCGAGATCGCCGGCACCGCTGGCCACGACGTCGACATGGACGGCTTCACTGCCTGCATGGAGGACCAGAAGGCCCGCGCCCGCGCCAATGCCAAGGGCGACGCCTGGGGCAGCTTCAACGACGTGTGGGTCGAGCTTTCGGACAAGGTCGCAGCGACCGAGTTCGACGGCTATGACAACGATGTGATCGAGGGCGCCAAGGTTGTCGCCATCGTGCGCAACGGCGAGTCCGTCGAGTCCGCTGCCGCCGGCGAGGATGTCGAGGTTGTGCTCGACCGCACCCCGTTCTATGCCGAGATGGGTGGCCAGCAGGGCGATGCCGGCAAGCTTTCCGCCGAGGGCGTTGTTCTGACCGTTGCCGACACCAAGAACCACAACGGCCTGTATGCCCACGTCGCGCACGTTGCCGAGGGCACGCTGGCTGTCGGTGCCGCTGTTACCGCCGCGCTCGACGCCGAGCGCCGTGGCTTCCTGCGCCGCAACCACACCGCCACGCACCTGCTCGACGCTGCCCTTAAGCAGGTCCTGGGCGAGCACGTCTCCCAGGCCGGCTCGCTGGTGACGCCCGAGCACCTGCGCTTTGACTTCACGCACTTCGAGGCCCTGTCCTCCGAGCAGCTCAAGGCTGTCGAGGACCTGGTCAACCAGCAGATCTTCGCTTCCAAGCCGGTCGTGACCCGTGTCATGGGCATCGACGAGGCTAAGGCTGCCGGCGCTGTCGCTCTGTTTGGCGAGAAGTACGGCGATGTCGTCCGCGTCGTCTCCGTGGGCGCCGAGGACCAGCCGTTCTCCCGCGAGCTCTGCGGTGGCACGCACGCTGCCAACACCGCCGAGATCGGCCTGTTCAAGATCATTTCCGAGTCCTCCACAGGCTCCAATGTCCGCCGTATCGAGGCTGTGACCTCTAAGGGTGCCCTTGACTACATGGTCGACCGCCTGGCGCTCGTTGACGCCGCCGCCGCTGCGCTCAAGTGCCGCGTCGACGAGGTTCCCGCCCGCGTGGAGAACCTGCAGGCTGAGCTTCGCGAGACGTCCAACAAGCTCAAAAAGGCTCTAACCGGTGGCTCCTCCGACGCCATTTCCAGCGCCATCGAGGGCGCCGTCGAGCTCGACGGCTATAAGCTCGTTGTCTCTGAGCTCCAGGGCCTTGAGGCTGCCGACCTGCGCAACGTATGGGATACCGTGCATCAGAAGGTCGCCGGCCCTGTCGCTTGTGTCGTCGCCAGCGTGACTGAGAAGGGCACTCCGGCCCTGCTCGCTGCCGGCTCCGATGACGCCGTGAAGGCCGGGTTCCACGCCGGTAACGTGATCAAGCAGATCGCGGGCCTGGTTGACGGTCGCGGTGGTGGCCGTCCCAACATGGCCCAGGCCGGTGGCAAGAACGCTGCCGGTATCGCCGATGCCCTCGCGGCCGCTAAGACCGCACTCGGCGCCTAAGAATCTAAGAAGTCACTGTGGTCGCGCTTGCGCTGGACATAGGGGAGACCAGGATCGGCATTGCCGTCTCGAGCCGTGATGGCAAGATGGCGATGCCCGTCAAGGTGCTCCCGGCTGCAGAGGTCACCGGTATGGCCAAGACGTTCCGCTACCTGGTCGAGGACTATGAGCCCGACATCCTGGTAAGCGGACGTCCCCTGACCATGGCCGGTGAGCCTGGTCCCCAGGCCGAGCGCGTTGCCGCCGTGGCGCAAAAGATTGCCGACGAGCTCGATCTTCCGCTTGAGTTTGAGGACGAGCGTCTGTCTTCGCAAGAGGCCAAGCGTATCCTGCGCGAGCAGGGCCTCAACGAAAAGCAGATGAGGGGCAAGATTGACATGATCGCCGCCAGCCTGTTCTTGCAGACATGGCTCGATCGTAAAAACGAGGAGGTTTCGCATGCCTAGCGCTTCCGATCCGCGCCGGCAGAGTCGTCAGGGTCAGCCCTCGTCGCGCCCTACTCAGCCTGGTCAGCGTCCGGCGCAGCCGACGCAGCGCGCAGCTCAGCCTGCCGCGCGTCCGGTGCAGTCCTCCTCTCGTTCGGCCCAGCCTGCTCAGCGGACGGCTCAGCAGCCTTCTGCTCGTTCGGTTCAGCATTCGGCTTCTCACGCGGCTCAGCAGCCCACTGCTCGTACGGCCCAGCCTGCAGGCGGCACCCGCTTTAAGCAGCAGGCACCTACCCAGCGAACGCAGGCCCCCCAATCGCATTCGCATCACGCTCGTGGTTCGCATGGCGTTGCTCCGGCGACCCGCTCGAGCTACAACACGCATGCTCGTCGCGGTGCTCAAAAGAAAAGCTCCCCGGTGCCTATGATTATCGGTGGCGTTGTTGCCGTGCTTGCGCTTGTCGCGATCGTTTTCTTTGTCGTGCCAGCCGTCAAGGGCTTCTTTGGCGGTGAGGGTGCGAAAGTCGTTGCAGGCCTGCAGGTTACTATCACGATTCCCGATGGTGCCTCGGGTGACAGCATCGCTTCGATTCTCTCCGAGAACCATATCGTAGAAAATCCCAAGGATTACTATGCGGCGGTGAAAAAGCTCAACGCCGATATGTCACTCAAGCCTGGTACTTATTCGTTCACCACACTCATGGATGCGACCAAGGTTGTTCAGCAGCTTATGGAAGGCCCCAACGCGGGCTCCAATGCGCTGACTATCCCTGAGGGCCTAACGGTCGATCAAGTCGCCGACCGTGTGGCCCAGGCTTACGACAGCATCTCTAAGGAAGACTTCCTCAACCAGGCCAAGGCCTCCAACTACGTGGACGACTATAGCTTCCTTAAGGGCGCCGCCAACGACTCGCTCGAGGGCTTCTTGTTCCCCAAGACTTATTCGTTGGGTGATTCGCCGACGGCCGATGACGTGGTTCGCGCTATGCTCGATCAGTTTAAGACCGAGTACAAGTCGCTTGACTTTGCGAGCTGCGAAGCCAAGATCAAGGAGCGCTACGGTGTGGAGATGTCCGACTACGACATCGTCAACCTTGCTTCCATCGTCGAGCGCGAGGGTCTCAATGCCGATCAGCGCGCGCATGTGGCATCGGTGTTCTACAACCGCTTGGCCGGCAAGCTCGATGGTCTGCGTTACCTCAACAGCGATGCGACCATGATGTATGTCACCGGTGGCGAGGTTACCGCCGACGACCTGCAGAGCGATAGTCCCTATAACACCTACAAGCACGAGGGCCTTCCGCCCACGCCCATCTGCTCTCCGTCGCTCGAGGCACTCAAGGCCACGCTTGAGCCGACCGACTCCGATGACCTGTATTTCTACATTACACAGGACGAGGAGTACTTCTCGCAAACCTACGAAGAGCATCAACAGTCTTGGAATTAGCATGAGGATTTTTAGCCCCAAACGTTACGTTGCCTCGGTCGATCGCATCGACCTCGATACCCTGTGGGCCGACGGCAAACGCGCCATTCTGCTCGATCGCGATAACACCCTGGTGCCGCGCGACACCGAGCGGGTCCCCGCCGCGATTTCCGCTTGGCTCGACGCCGCCCGCGCCAAAGGCTTTAAGCTGTGCATGGTGTCCAATAACTGGCATCGTGACCAGGTCATGGCATCGGCACGCGAGCTGGGACTCGAGGCCATCAGCCACGCCATGAAGCCGGCACCGTTTGCCCTCAAGGCGGGTCTTAAGCGCCTCGGCGCCACGGCTAACGAGGCGGTGCTGATCGGTGATCAGCTCTACACGGACGTGTGGAGCGGCAATTTCGCCGGCGTCGATACCATTCTGGTAAAGCCGCAGGCGACGCAGGACCTGTGGTATACGCAGATCTTCCGTATCTTTGAGCGCCGGGCCCTGCGCGACCTTCCCTGCGAGGAATAGGTCTCGCTATGTCCCAGCACACTAAACACGGCTGCGACCATATCTTCTTTATCGGCTTTTTGGGCGCCGGCAAATCGACGCTCGCGCGCAACGTCGGCACTATGTTCAAGCGGCGTTTTATCGATACCGACCGCCTGGTCGTGCGCCGTTGCGGCAAGTCGGTAACCGAGATTTTTGAGACCGAGGGCGAGGATCGTTTTCGCGAGCTCGAGACCTCGGCGCTCCGTTCGCTCCAAAGCGAGCGCAGCCTGTTGGTTTCGTGCGGGGGCGGTATCGTCGAGACGCCGGTCAATATTGAGCTGATGCACGAAATGGGTACGTGCGTGTACCTCGAGGGCGACTTCGAGGATTCGATTCGCCAGATTCGTCGGTCCGACACGCGCCCCGATTTCCGTTCGCCCGAGCATGCCGCGCGCCTGTTTGAGCATCGCCGTCCGCTGTATCGACAGGCCGCCGACCTTACCCTTGATATTCGCAACAAGTCCTTCGAGGACGTTTCCTACCTTTGTGCCGAGATGCTTTTGGAGCGTGGGCTGCTATGATTCGCCGTCAACTTATCAATTTCCAAAACCGCAGTGTCGATGTCCGCGTCGGATTGGGCGCGTTCGAGGAGCTGTCGCGCATGTTTGCCTCGGCTGTGGGCAAGCCTAAGCGCGCGATGGTGGTTTGGAACGACGCCACATCCGAGCGTTTTGGTGAGGTCGTCGAGCATGCGCTGGTCGACGCCGGTTTTGCCGTGTCGCTGCTCGTCCTCGAGGTTTCGCCTGCCGGTGCTACGCTGGCCGATGCCGATACCGTCTTTGGCGCCCTGTCGGCTAACGGCATTACCTGCGACGATCTCGTTGTCGCTGTCGGCGATACGGCGACCTGCTCGGTCGTTTGCTGGTGTGCCAATCAGTGGTGCGGTCGCACCGAGTGCGCCCTGCTGCCGACGACGTTCGATGCCATGCTTACGGTCGCGACGACCATGAAGCCGCTCGTCGCCTCGTCGGCGAATGCGCTTCCCGCTATCGCGTTCCGTCCCGAGCCGGGCCTGGTCGTGTGTGACCTCGACCTTGTTCGCGAGGCGGACCCCGAGGACCTCAAGCTCGGCTATGTGGTACTTGTTGGCACCATGCTTTCGAGCAGCAAGTCCCGCTGGAATCAGTTTACCGAGACCGTCCCCGAGATTCTCGCGGGCGAGGAGGTCGCGCTCGTCAATGCCGTTCAGTGGTCTCAGACTGCCCGAAAGGACGTACTGATGGCCACGAACCCGAGCGCACGTCATGCGCTCGATTTTGGTAAGACGGGGGAGCGCACCCTGCGCGCCTGCTTGGGCGATGCCGCTTCGCAGGTCCCTGCCTACCAGCTGTTGTCCGAGGGCATGCGCTTTGAGGCGCGCGTTGCCCACGATGCCTGCGACTTCGATATCGATTACGTTTTTGAGGTCGATGACTGCCTGGAGGACTTTGGCATCGAGGAGCTTGCCTTCGACCTGGAGCCCACCGCGTTTATCGAGGAGTTCCGCAAGCAGCAGTTCGCCCGCTCGAACCGCAGCATGTTGCCGCTGCCCGCGGCACTCGGCGCCATTCGTCTAACGAGCGTTGAGGACGAGGTTCTTGAGCGTCACGCTCACGCCTACTTGGCTTCTCGCAAAGAACTTCTCTAAGATTTATTGACATCCATCGTCTTTCGTATCATGTTGAGGGACGGGTTTCCAATCGATTGCGGATCGCATGCGATTCCGTCGTTCGGTTGAGACCCGTCCCGTCTATATAGAGACAACAAGAAAGGAATCTGCATGTCTGAGTTTGCTGCCGGTCCTGCCGGTCGTATCGAGCGTGTCCGTGCCCTGATGGCCGAGCGTGGCTACGACGCCATCGTGGTACGCGACGAGGCCAACCTTCGTTGGCTTACGGGCGTGAAGGGCGTCTTCGACTACACCTTCGAGTTTCCGCACGCTGCGTTTATTACGGCCGACCAGTGCCTGTTCCACACCGACTCGCGCTACCTCAACAGCTTTGAGGAGAACACGCCCGCCGGCAGCCCCTGGGTCTACGACATGGACGAGGGCACCATCCCCGGTTGGGTCGCCGGCAAGATTGCGGCTAACAAGTGCCGTGTCTGCGCTGTCGAGGACGATATGCAGATTAATTTCTACCAGGGCATTCAGCGTGGTCTGGAAGATCGTTCCGTCGCCTGCATGCTGCCGCTGATGCACGACGACATCCGCAAGATGCGCGCCATCAAGGACGCCGAGGAGATCGAGCTCATGCGCCATGCGCAGTCGATCACCGATGCCGCCTTCCAGCACATGCTCGGGTTTATTAAGCTCGGTATGACCGAGAAGCAGGTTCGCAACGAGCTCGAGAACTTTATGTTCGCCAACGGCGCCGACAGCCTGGCCTTCGGCTCCATCGTGGCGAGCGGCCCCAACACCGCCAACCCGCATGCCGTCCCGAGCGACCGCGTGATCGAGAAGGGCGACTTTGTCCTCATGGATTACGGCGCGGGCTACTGCGATTATCGCTCCGACATGACACGCACTGTCGTGATGGGCGAGCCTACCCAGGAGCAGCTCGACCTGTACGCGCTCGTGCGCCGTACGCACGAGGAGTGCGTCGCCGCCATCCATCCGGGCGTCGAGGGCAACGACATTTTCAAGCTTTCCAAGAAGATCATCGGCGATGCCGGCTATGGCGATTACTACAACCATGGTCTGGGCCACGGCGTGGGCATCGACATCCATGAGCTGCCCAACTTCAACCGCAGCAAGAACATCATCGAGGTCGGCTCGGTTATCACCATGGAGCCCGGCGTGTACCTGCCCGGTGTGGGCGGCGTGCGCCTGGAGGACTACGGCGTGGTCACCGAGAACGGCTACGAGCCCTTCACCAAGACGCCGCATGACCTCCACGTTATCGATTGCTAGCTCATTTCGATAGATTTTTGGGGCGGGGCGTCCGGATCGATTCGGGCGCCCCGCGTTCTCTTTTTATGCGCTCGCTGCAGCAGCCGTCTGCAAGTGTATAATTTTTATCGTATGTAATTTGGACGCTTGTGCGTTCTGCCCATAACAAGAAAGGTCGCTATGCCTACCATTTCTACCGCCGACTTCAAGAACGGCCTCGGTCTCCGCATTAAGGACAAGGTCTACACCATCGTCGAGTTCCAGCATGTCAAGCCGGGCAAGGGCGGCGCGTTTGTGCGCTACAAGACCCGCGACATCAAGAGCGGGCGTGTCGTCGAGAACACCTGTAACGCCGGCACCAAGTTCGAGAGCGTCATGCTCACCACCCGTGAGTTCCAGTACCTCTACAACGATGGCGCCGACTACATCTTCATGGACAACGAGACCTATGAGCAGGTTCCCGTTCCCGAGGACATGGTGGGCGAGAACTCCAAGTGGCTGCGCGAGAACGACATTTGTCAGCTGCTCTTTGCCGACGATGAGCTCATGGGCGTGACCCCGCCGATGTTCATCGAGACCACCATCGTCCAGACCGACCCGGGCTTTAAGGGCGACACCGTCCAGGGTTCCACCAAGCCGGCCACGATCGACACCGGCGCTGTCATCCAGGTCCCCATGTACCTCAACGAGGGCGAGGTCATCAAGGTTGACACCCGCGACGGTAAGTTCGTCTCCCGCGTCTAGCAACCAACTCTTATAGGAGGACTCATGCCCCAGGAAATCAAGATTGATGGCATCGGCATTTCGCCCGATGTTTTGACCGCCATCGTTTCGCGCGCCGTGTCGGATGTCGAGGGCATCGCCTCCGTTGGCGTCAAGGACCTTGCCACCAACCTTGTCTCCATGATGCTCTCGTCCAAGGCCCCGGCTTCCGAGCCGGCGGTTGAGGCTGAGGTCGTCGGCGACAAGCTCGCACTCACCGTGCGTGTCGTGGTGTTCTTTGGCTATCCGTTCAAGAAGCTCGCCGAGGCCGTTCGCGCCGCCGTGGTCGTTGCCATCGATGCTCAGGTGGGCGTCGAGGTCGAGCGCGTTGACGTTTGCATTGACGGCCTCGTTTTCCCCAAGGAGTAACCTTTGAGCCTTAAGGTTTATCGCGGGCGCACGCTTGCCCGCAGTCAGGCGCTGCAGCTGCTGTTCCAGGCCGAGGCCACGGACAGCCCGCTCGAGCGCGTCCTCGAGGGTGATTTCCTGATCTCGAAGGGTCCCCTCGACCCCTATGCGCTGGAGCTGTGTCGCGGTGCCTACGAGCATATCGACCGCATCGACTGTGCTCTGCGTTCCGTTGCCAAGAACTGGGATCTTATGCGCATGCCCGGCGCCGACCGCAATCTGCTGCGTATCGCCGTTTACGAGATGCGTTTCCTCACCGACGAGGAGGTCTCGGACGCCATCGTAATCAACGAGGCCGTCGAGCTTGCCAAGGCCTATGGCACCGACCAGTCCGCGTCGTTTGTCAACGGCGTGCTGGGCAAGATCGCTCGCAGCGAGGAGCTGCCGGGCGAGGACCTGTACCAGGAGCTGCTGGCCGAAGATCGCGCTCGCGAGGAGGCGCAGGCTGCCGAGGCTGCCGCCAAGGTTGCGGTTGCCCAAGCTGAGGCTGGCGTGCTGGCCGAGGATGCGGACGCCGCCGAGGCTGACATCGACTCTGTCGAGGAGTAGCCATGCCAGAGGGTTCTGTCCGTAACTTTGATGAGATCTCGGACCGTCTGGATCAGATCATCGCTACCGTTCGCTCCAAGGATACCTCCTTGGAGCGTTCGCTCGATTTGTTTGACGAAGCGATTGAGCTGGGCTCCCGCGCGGTCGATATGGTCGACAAGTTTGAGTTGACGCCGCGTGAGGCCGACAAGCTCGAGCAGGAATACGATGAGGATGCGGCAAACGAATCCCAGGATAGCTAGGCCGCATCTCCGGATACGAATGGTTGATGGCATTCATGAAACGCGTGCGTCTTGATGACGAACTGATTTCACAGGGCATCTGCGCCGATCGCGCGGATGCCCTTCGCACTCTTATGGCCGGCTTGGTCTCGAGTGGCGGCGAGCGCTTGACTTCGCCGGGCCTTAAGGTGACCCCGGGTCTGCCGCTGCACGTGAAGGGGCGCATTCCCTATGTCGGCCGCGGCGGTCTTAAGCTCGAAGGCGCGCTTGGTGCGTTTGGCATCAATCCGACGGGCCTTGCCTGTCTGGATGTTGGCTGCTCTACCGGCGGCTTTACCGATTGCCTGCTCAAGCGCGGAGCTGCGACCGTTGTCTCTGTTGACGTGGGTCGAGCCCAGTTCGATTGGTCGTTGCGTCAGGACGATCGTGTGACGCTGCATGAGCGCACAAACGTGACGCAGCTGCCTGAGCTTGGCTACGGCGACGCTATCGACCTGGCCGTGTGCGACGTGTCGTTTACGAGCATTGCGCATATCATCGACGCCGTGCTGGCGTGCCTGACGCCGACGGGATCGTTCTGCACGCTCGTGAAGCCGCAGTTTGAGGCTCCGGCTGCGCTGGTGGGTGAGGGCGGTATCGTGACCGATCCCGCCGTGCGTGCTGACACGCTTGTGGCGGCGATTGAGCTGTTCGCCGCAAAGGGCTTGTTCCCGGTCGACGTGTGCGTGTCGCCCATCCATGGTGCCAAGGGCAACGTTGAGTTTTTCCTGTACGGCACGAGGTTTGCCCCCGGCGAGCGCTCCGATGACGAGTTGCAATCCCAGGTATCGGTTTTGAGCGAGAAAGCTGCAACGCTATGAAGGTCTTTCTGGTTCCCAATTACTACAAGCAAGAGGCGGTCGAAAGCGGCCTGATGCTCGAGCTTTGGCTGACGCGCCAGGGCTATGAGGTCGCATGGGCTGCCGACCAGCGATCTAAGATCCAAAGCACGCCTGATATCGACGGCTCCGATTTGGTCATTACGCTCGGCGGCGACGGTACGTTGCTGCGCGCTGCCCGCATCCTCAACCATCGCGAGATTCCTATCCTCGGTCTTTCCTATGGTCACCTGGGCTTTTTAACTGCTGCGAGCCCCGAGGAGCGCGATATTCTGCAGGTCGTGAGTGACGCCCTGTCCGGCGAGCTGCACGTGAGCCGTCGCGCTACCATCGCCGCGGATATCGTGTCCGTGCGCGAAGACGGTACGAAGGATGTCGTGCGCACCTTCGCCCTCAACGACATGGCGCTCACTCGCGGCCCCCTGTCCGATATGGTCGAGTTTGACATCACGGTGTCCGGCCACCATATCGACCGCCTACGCGGTGACGGTGTCGTCGTTTCGACGGCGACCGGCTCCACCGGCTATGCACTATCCGCCGGCGGCCCCATCGTGAGCCCCGACTATACGGGCATGGTCTGCGTACCCATTGCGCCGCATACCATTCAGGCTCGCGCCTTTTTGACCTCGCCGAGTGATGTCGTCGAAATTTTTATGTCTGATGACCGTCCGAGTGTTCCGGCAATCGCTATCGATGGACAGTTTATTACCTGCGATGGCACCGTTGAGAGCGTGGCGGTGCGCCGCGGGCCCGGAGATGTGCTGCTTCTCGATTACGGCCCCGAGAGCTTCTATAACTCGGTGAGCCGCGTATTCTACGGAGTCCGTCATGATCGATGAGCTGCAGGTTTCCAACATTGCACTCATTCGCGAGGCGACGCTGGTTCCGAGTGCCGGCCTGACTGTCCTGACCGGCGAGACCGGCGCCGGCAAGACCGCGCTGCTCTCGGCCCTCAAGCTTATTTTGGGTGAGCGTGCGGATTCGTCGACGGTGCGCGAGGGCGAAGCGCTGGCGAGCGTCGAGGCGCGCCTGTTTGACGGCCCGCACGACACGGAAGGCTTCACGGTCCAGCGCAGCCTTTCTGCCGAGGGCCGCAGCCGCGTGAAGATTGACGGCCGCATCGCCAGCGTGCGCGAGCTTTCGGAGCGCGTTGGTGTGATGATGGATCTGTGCGGCCAGCACGAGCACCAGCGCTTGCTCGACCCGGCGCATCACGTTGCGATGGTCGATGCGTGGGCGGGGCGCTCTGCGCTCGAGGCTCTGGATGCGTACCGCGCCTGCTTTAAGGCTTCGCGTGCTGCCGCCAAGGAGGTTCGACGTGTCGAAGAGGCCTCGCGTGCGCAGGGGAGCCGCGTCGAGGAGGCGCGCTTTGCCCTCGAGCGCATCGGCGAGGTTGACCCTAAGCCGGGCGAGTATGAGGAACTGGAGGAACTGCTGCCGCGCTCCGAACATGCCGAGGTATTGGTTGCTACTGCTAACGATGCCCATGCATCGCTTGCCTCTGAAGGTGGAGCGCTCGATGCCGTGAACAGCGCTGTGGCAGAGCTTTCCCGCATGGCTACCGTCGATCGTAAACTGGGCGACATTGCCGATGCGCTTTCGGATGCCTGTATCTCACTTGAGGATTGCGCGAACGAGCTTCGTGCCTATCGCGATGGCGTCGCCTTCGACCCGCGCGAGCTCGCTCGCATGCGTGAGCGGTATTCCGACCTCAAGGGCCTGTTGCGTCAGTGGGGTCCCACCATGGACGATGTTTTTGCCATGCGCGATCGCTCGCAAGAACTGCTGTCTCTGGTCGATGATGGCGATGAGCAGATCAAAAAGGCGCGCGAGGCACTCGGGAGCGCCGAGCGCGAGTTGTTTGCCGCTGCCAAGGCACTTAAGCGCGCCCGTAATACGGCGGCCCCTCGCTTCTGCCACGAGGTCTGCCGCCAGATGGCTCGCCTGGAGATGGGTGGCGCCGAGCTCGTCTGGGAGTCGCGCGATCTTCCCCGTGCTGAGTGGACGCCCGTTGGTCCTTCGAGCTACGAGCTGCTATACCGCAGCGGTGCCGGCTTGACGCCACGTCCCCTGCGCCGCATTGCGTCGGGCGGCGAGCTCAGCCGCGTCATGCTGGCAAGCAAGGTCGTCCTCGGTAACGCGGACGGTGTTGATACGCTGGTGTTTGATGAGGTCGATGCTGGTGTCGGTGGCTCCACGGCGCGTGCGCTCGCGGGCGTGCTGGCAGATCTTGCCGCCACACATCAGGTCATCGTCGTAACGCACCTGGCGCAGGTCGCCGTCATGGCCGACAAGCATTATGTTGTCAGCAAGGAACCGGGCGATGTTCCCCAGACGCATTTGGACGAGGTAACCGGCGAAGCGCGTACCGCCGAGATTGCCCGCATGTTGAGCGGCGATCAGTCCGAGGCAAGCCTGGCGCACGCCAAACAGATGCTTGCGGAGGCGCGTGCCTAGGCCGAGCCGCCACATGTATGTCCAATCCGGCCGCCACGAAACGGGTCCATCTACTACGTTTGGCAGGGCATCGGCAACCACGCCAAGAATTGCAAAAAGAAAACCGCAGGTAGAACGCCTGCGGTTTTCTCTATTTTGGGTGTATGGTTGGCGCTTGAGGTTAAAACGTAGTAGATGGGCGGATTTCGTGGCGAGGGGCGTCTATCGGCTCCCCAATTTACCTACTCAACGACCTTATCCGGCTGGATGAGCTCCTCGTAGTAGCTGATATGCTCACGCGCGTCTTCGATCTCGGGCAACAGGAAGTTGTAGATGACTTCGATGATCATCGTGGCGCTGATTTTGGAGAACGCAAAGTCGCCCGTGGTGAGTAGCGCCTCGTGGTTCACGGTGTTAAAGGTGTAGTCTGCCAAACGAGCAAGCGGAGACTTGCTGTCGCTGCTGATGACGACTACGGTGGCACCACAGCCGCGAGCCGCTTTTGCCATGCGATTCAGTCGGCGCGATTTGCCGGAGTTTGAGATTAGCACGATGACGTCACCCGGGCGTAACGTGAGCGCAAAGCCGATTGATGTCTCGCTAATGGTGCTCGCCATGCAGCGCAGGCCCAGCTGAGAAAATTTAAACGTCGCATCGAGCGCGACCGCGTTTGTATTGCCCACAGCCGCAAACTCAATAACCCCTGCATGCTTAAGGGCATGCACAACAGCCGCCAGCGTATCGTGGTCGATTCCGTCGATGGTCGCATTAAGCTCGCTCACCTTGGCAGCCAGGATGTTCTTGAGGCTCTGCTCCATATTGTCGAGCGAGACCTCGTCGGTCAGGCCCTCGTTGCGCTGGCTTTCCAAATCCCTCGCCAACGAAAACTGAAAGCTGCGGAAGCTGCCAAACCCAAGCTTGCGGCAGAAGCGCGAAACGGTCGCCTCGGACGTGGCAGCGGCGCGTGAGAGCTGAGCCGCCGTGAGGCGTGGAGCCTCGGACTGGTGCTCCAATATATAGTCGACAATGCGCTGCTCGGATTCGCTGTATCCCTGATGGGTGCTAATGAGGGAAAGTGCGCTCTTGCTACTATCGGTCATGGATGGCTCCTGGTTGGCATGAAAATCTAATTTGATTCGCAATGCCATAGTATACGGGCATTTTCAATTACAAGATACACCTTGCCGTTTCAAGTGTTGATGGTAAACTTTCACTTACCGTTTACGGTTATGAAAGAACCTTTCACCGGAGAATTGCACCTTGTCTCTTCTCACGCGGACGGTAGGTTGGTATCTTTCAGTTGTGGAAAAACGCGCATCGAAGCGCGTGTAGGGGAGCGCCCGCGGGCGCTGTACTCAAGAAGGAGGGACACATGGCTAAGTTTGACATCATCGCCGCGACCGGTTGCCCGACCGGCATTGCGCACACCTTCATGGCGAAGGAGGCGCTGGAGAAGGCAGCTGCCGAGCGCGGTCTGACCATTAAGGTCGAGACTCATGGCCAGGTCGGTGTCGAGAACGAGCTCACCAAGAGTGAGATCGCTGGTGCCAAGGCCGTCGTCGTCGCAGCAGACAAGGATGTCCAGGCTGAGCGTTTCGCCGGTAAGCCCATGGTTTCCGTTGGTGTTTCCAAGGCCCTGTCCGTTGAGGCCGCCGGTAAGTTGATTGACCGCGCGCTCGCCGCTAAGGGCGACGGCACGGTTGCAGCCGCTGCCGATGTCGAGGACGAGGTTGAGGAGAAGGAGTCCATCGGCCACGTTATCTACAAGCACCTCATGAACGGCGTCAGCCATATGCTGGTTTTCGTCGTTGCCGGTGGTGTCCTGACCGCCGTCTCGTTCCTGTGGGGCATTACGTCCTTCGATTCGACGGCGTCTGACTACAACAGCTTTGCTGCGATGCTCAAGATCATCGGCGGCATCGCCATGAACCTCATGGTTCCGGTGCTTTCCGCCTACATCGCCGAGTCCATCGGCAAGCGCCCGGCGCTCGTCCCCGGCTTTGTTGCCGGTATGATCGCCATCCAGGGCCTGCCTGTTAACGCCGAGACCGGCATGATCGACGCCGGTGGCGCCGGCGTGGGCTTCGGCTTCCTGGGCGGCATCGTCGGTGGCTTCCTCGCCGGTTATGTCATCCTGCTGCTCGAGAAGGTCTTTGCCGGTCTGCCCAAGAACCTGGATGGCCTCAAGGCTATCTTCCTGTACCCGCTGTTCTCGACGGCAATCGTCGGCCTGGTCATGCTCGGCATTTCCGGCCCCATGGCTGCCATCAACACCGCCATGATGGACTTCCTCAAGGGCCTGTCCGCCTCTGGCGCCGTTGTCCTGGGTCTTGCCATCGGCTGCATGTGCGCCTTTGACATGGGCGGCCCGGTCAACAAGGCTGCTTACGTCACCGGTACCGCTATGCTCACCGAGGCTCTGGCCGCCGGTGTTGGCACCGATACCTACAACTTCGGCACCAACTTCATGGCTGCTGTCTCCGCCGCCTGCATCGTTCCGCCGCTGATCACCACCTTTGCCGTCGTTGTCGGCAAGAAGTACTTCAGCCAGGAGGATCACGACGCCGGTGTCGTCAACCTCATCCTTGGTTGCACCCACATCACCGAGGGCGCCATTCCGTTCATGACCAAGAACATCTGGCCCGTCATGCCCATCATGATGCTCGGTTCCTCTATCGCTTCGATCCTGACCATTATGTTCAACGTTCACGATCCGGCGCCTCACGGTGGCTTCCTGGTCCTGCCCGTTGTCGAGAACGGTCCGCTGTGGGTCCTCGCGATCCTCATCGGCGCCGTGGTCGGTGGCATCCTGTTCGTGGCCTTCAAGAAGTACGACTTCGAGAAGAACCAGAAGGCCGCTCCTGCAGCCAAGCCGGTTGAGGCTCCCAAGGCCGCTGCCGTCGAGGCCCCCAAGGCCGAGGCTGCCGACTTCGTGAAGGTCGAGAATGTCTTTGTCGCTGAGGACTTCGCTTCTCGTGACGAGGCTCTGAGCTTCGTTTCCAACCAGGCTGTCAAGGCCGGTATCGCCAGCGACGCCGACGCCGTGATGAACGCCTTCCTGGCCCGCGAGGCCGAGGGCACCACGGGCATGATGGAGGGCTTCGCCATCCCGCATGCCAAGTCCGACGCCATTACCGAGGCTGCCGTCATCGTCGTCAAGGACGAGTCCGGTGTGACCGGTTGGGACACCATGGACGGCGCTCCCGTCAACGTGGCCATCGCGCTGCTCATCCCGGGTGCCCAGGCCGGCACCACGCACCTCAAGATCCTGTCCAAGGTCGCCGAGGCGCTCATGGACGAGGACTTCCGTGCCACCGTCAAGGGTTCCACCGACGCCGCCGAGATCGCCAAGACGATTAACGCCCGTCTGGTCTAATCCAGCAATACGTGAATACCATCGCCCTCTGCACAAAAGGCGAGGACTCCACTAGGAGCCCCCGCCTTTTTTCTATGCCCTCCCATAAGTTGCGGTGAAATAGGGACTGTTTAAACGATTCAACCCCAAATTCAGTCCCTATTTCACCGCAACTTATGGGAGGGCATAGAGGGGGCTACCTATCGAGTCTTTATCGCGAACAGTTCATCAGCCAGAATTCCGTTCGCACGATATTGCTTTGGACCGACTGGGTTTCCGCAGCTTGCTCGCCCAAAGGGGCCCGCGCGCGGCCTGTGAGATTTATCGCGAGTTCCGCACGCAAAGGAAAGCACTTAATGTGCTTTCCGTCTTGCGCAGGACTGTAGAGCAGCAAACTTAATCGCCCCGCCCGGCGAGCAAGCGGACGACAAACACATCTGTCCAATAATTCGTCTGAAACACAATGAAAAACCGTTTGATGTGAGTTAATATAAACAACGTCGTGAATCTGACTCCTGCCACATGCATGACAGGGGTTAAACACAAAAAAGGAGTCAACTATGGTTTCTGAGAAGGCTACCCTCGTTAATCCTCAGGGTCTGCACATGCGTCCGGCTGGTCTGTTCGCCTCCACCATGGGCAAGTACGCCTGTGACGTGACGGTCGTTACCCCCGAGAAGGAGGTCAACGGCAAGTCCCCGATGGCCCTCATGGCTGCTGGTATCCCCTGCGGTACCGAGGTCGAGGTCAAGTGCGACGGCGCTGACGAGGCCGAGGCTCTGGCTGCTGCCATCGAGCTCATCAAGAGCGGTCTTGGCGAGTAGAACTCAAACGGGTCGCATGTTGAACAACTAAGTTCATATTTGGGGGCGCAGTGACCTGTTGTAAGGTAGCTGCGCTCTTTTGTCATGGATATGGCAAAACGCTTTATCACATGACACGGAGAGAGGAATGGGAATGTATCAGGGAGTCAACGCTTCCGAGGGCATCGGTATCGGCACCGTCATGGTCGCCGTCGATCCCGACTTGACGTTTGAGCCGCACGAGGTTGCTGATTCGGCAGCAGAGAAGGAGCGCTATCAGTCCGCTCTTTCGGTCTTCTGCGAGAAGACCCAGGCTCAGGCCGACCACATGAAGGAGACGGTGGGCGAGGCCGAGGCCGAGATCATGAGCGGACACATTGTCCTGGCTCAGGACCCGGGGATGACCGACGCTATCAACGCCGCCATTGACGGCGGTACCTGCGCCGAGCAGGCGCTCATGGACACCTCGACCATGTTCGAGAACATGTTCCTGTCCATGGACGACGAGATGTTCCGTCTGCGCGCGGCCGACATCGCCGACATCCGTACCGGTATTCTGGCCGAGCTGCTGGGCAAGGAGGTCGTCGACCTCTCCGTCCTGCCCGAGAACACCGTCGTTGTCGTGCACGACCTCACGCCGTCCATGACCGCCACGATCGATAAGGCCCACGTTGCCGGTATCGTCACCGAGACCGGTGGCCGTACGTCGCACTCCGCGATCATCGCGCGCGCCCTCGAGATCCCGGCTGTCCTTTCGGTTTCCAACAGCTGCACCGCGCTGCGCAACGGTATGACCGTTGTCGTCGACGGTGGCAAGGGTATCGTCGAGGCCGATCCCGACGAGGAGACGCTCGCCGCCTACACCGCCAAGGCCGAGGCCTTCGCTGCCGAGAAGGCAGCCCTCGAGGCCTTCCGTGGCAAGCCGTCCGTGACTGCCGATGGCATCAAGAAGATCATCGCCTGCAACATCGGTAACCCCGATGACGTGCCCAACGCGCTCGATCACGACGCCGAGGCCATCGGTCTGTTCCGCTCCGAGTTCCTGTTCATGGACTCTGCTGAGCTTCCTTCCGAGGAGGAGCAGTTCAACGCCTACCGTAAGGTCGCCAGCGCGCTCAAGGGTGCTCCGGTCATCATCCGCACGCTCGATGTGGGTGGCGACAAGGAGATTCCGTATCTGCATATGGTCAAGGAAGACAACCCCTTCATGGGCTTCCGCGCCGTGCGTTACTGCCTGGCCAATCCCGACCAGTACAAGGTCCAGCTCCGCGCTCTGCTGCGCGCTAGCGCCTTCGGTGACATCAAGATCATGATCCCGCTCGTCACCTGCGTCGAGGAGGTCTTGGCTGTCAAGGAGCTCGTCGAGCAGTGCAAGGCCGAGCTGACCGAAGAGGGTCGCAAGTTCAACGAGAACATCGAGGTCGGCATCATGGTCGAGACGCCCGCCGCTTCGCTGCTCGCAGACCGTCTGGCCGAGGTCGCCGACTTCTTCTCCATCGGCACCAACGACCTGATCGGCTACACCATGTGCGCCGACCGTGGCAACGACACCATCTCCAACCTGTACCAGGTGTACTATCCCGCCGTGCTCCGCTCGCTCAAGAACATCATCGAGAGCGGCGTGAAGGCCGGCATCATGGTCGGTATGTGCGGCGAGGCCGCTGCCGATCCGCTGCTCGAGCCGCTGCTGATCAGCTGGGGCCTGGAGGAGTTCTCGATGAGCGCTCCGTCGATCCTGCGCGCCCGCAAGACCATCGGCCAGTGGACCAAGGCCGAGTGCGACGAGCTCGCCGAGAAGGCGCTCGCCTGCAACACTGCCGCCGAGGTCAAGGCACTGCTCGAGTCCGCAGCTCGCTAATTTGGTATCAGGGGTAACCGCGTGGTTGGAATGGGCCGGCCACGCGGCCCTCACATATACAGGGGGTACTGTAAATGTTCTACACGCTAACCGCTAACCCGGCTGTCGACATGACGGTTTCGAGCTCTCCGCTCGAGCCCGACGAGAACGTCCGCACCGGTTCGGCCAGCTACACGGCTAACGGCAAGGGCCTCGACGTGTCCTTCGCCTTTAAGAAGATGGGCGTCGACACCGTCGCGCTCGGCTTCTTCGCTGGCTTCACGGGCAAGTTCATCGTCGAGGAGGTCATGAACCTGGGTTGCCTCTGCCGCCCGGTCTGGACCGACGGTATCACGCGCATTAACACCTACGTCAACGATGGCCAGCACGAGTACGGCATCCTGAACCCGGGTGCTCCGATCACGCCGCAGCACCAGGAGGAGCTCTACAACATCCTGGACACCGCGGGCGATCTCGAGTGCCTGATCGTTTCCGGCTCCGTGCCTCCCAAAGCTACGCCTGACTTCCTCGCTCAGGTCATGGAGCACGCTCAGGCCCGTGGCGCCGACGTCGTCCTGGACCTGTCCTCCGATAAGCTCAAGGAGCTCGCACACAAGAAGCCGCTGCTCATCAAGCCGAACCATCACGAGATGAAGGCCATCTTCGGCGTGCCGGTTGACACCGACGACGAGGTCCGCGTTGCCATGAAGTTGGCTCACGACGCCGGCGTTCAGAACGTGCTGCTCACCCGTGGTAGCCGCGGCGACGCTTACTTCTCCAACGGCGAGGACATCTGGTACGCCAAGCGTGAGTTCAACATCAAGCTGGTTTCTTCCGTCTGCGCCGGCGACTGCACCCTCGCTGCGTTCCTGCACAAGTGGTACAGGGATCGCGACAACGTCGAGGAGGCCATGAAGCTCGCTATGGCCACCGGCGCCAACGTTGCCGAGTCCGTCGGCATCGGCGACTTCGGTCACGTCGATGAGTACAGCAAGCGCGTTGCTGTCCGCAAGCTCGATCGTCAGTAATCGAAACGCGACATATTCGTGCGCATGCGGCGCCCCGGTTTCGGCTGGGGTGCCTTTTTGTTCCGCCACGGGGGAGAGGTGTCCCGCCGTACTTCATCGCTTCCACACCGTTCACCGAGTTGTCCTAGCCTTTTGTCGATGCGTGGAATATACTTTCATTAACACGTTGCTTCGTGAAAGGAACATTCATGATTTACACGCTCACTGCAAATCCCGCCATTGACTACAACATCGCCTGCGACGGTCTTGACGCCAACACCGTCACGCGTACCCGCAACGCCGTCTACACGCCCAACGGCAAGGGCCTCAACGTCTCGTTTACGCTTGACCACTACGGTGTCGACACCACGATCCTGGGTTTCTTCGCCGGCTTCTCGGGTGAGTTCATCGTTAAGGGCGCCGAGGCCCTGGGCGTGCCCGTCAAGCCTGTGTGGACCGACGGCATCACGCGCGTCAACGTGTTCCTTAATGCCGGCCCCGACACTGAGTACAACATGGTCAACGCTGGTGCCGCCATCAACGAGGCCAATGAGCAGGAGATGTTTGAGCTCATCGATTCGCTCGATGACATGACCTGCCTGGTTATCAGCGGCTCGCTGCCTCCTAACACTTCCGAGGGCTTCCTGTCCGAGGTCCTGCGCCGCGTCAAGGCCAAGGGGGCCGAGTTCGTCCTCGACATCTCGAGCCATCAGCTGGCAGACCTCATTGCCATGGAGCCGCTGCTGATCAAGCCCAATGACGACGAGCTGCTTGACATCTTTGGCATTAAGGTGAGCGGTGGCGACGACGAGTCCGTCAAGGGCGCGATGGCCGAGCTGCACGCCAAGGGCGCCAAGAACGTGCTGCTGACCCTTGGTGGCGACGGCGCGTACTTCTCCAACGGCGAGCACATCTGGTTTGCCAACCGCACTTTCGACGTCAAGCTGCTGTCGACGGTGTGCGCCGGCGATTCCTCGCTCGCTGCCTTCCTGTCCGTGTGGCACGACGCCCCCGAGCGCGTTGAGGATGCCTTGCGTCTTTCGATGGCCACCGGCGCCAACGTGGTCGAGTGCCCCGGTCTGGGCGATTTTGCTAAGGTGGACGAATATAAGAAGCACATCGAGGTTCGCCAGGTCTGCTAGTCCCTGCACCTTGCCTGAATAGTTTGATTATTTCGCATCCGTCTTAGACTAGGACGGATGCGTTTTTGTTTATCGGACTTGCGTGTGCAGTGGAGGCTGTTTCTTGCTAGACTTCTTGCAGACGCAATCGATAGCCAATTTGATAGTCGCAGGAGGCCATAGGCATGTGCAATGTTTCGCTCAACGGTACGCAACCGTCCGATGCCTCCCTGCGCGTCCTTCGCGCGCTTGAGGCTGGTGGTCTTGAAGCTTGGTACGTGGGCGGCTGGGTGCGCGACGCCCTGATGGGGTGCCCCAGCCATGATGTTGATATGTGCTGTAGCGGTCTGTGGCAGGAGTCCAAAGTGGCGCTCGAGGCCGCTGGTATCGCGGTCGTGGAGTCGGGCATTAAATTTGGCGGAATCACGGCTATTTCCGATGGCGAGCGTATCGAGGTCACCACGTACCGTCTGGATGGCTTTTACACCGATGGTCGCCATCCCCAGAGTGTGGAGCGTGCCGCCTCGCTCGAGGACGATCTGGCGCGCCGCGACTTTACCGTCAACGCCATGGCCTGGCATCCCGAGCGCGGGCTTGTCGACCGCTACGACGGCCAGGGTGACTTGGAGCGCAAGCTGATTCGCGCTGTCGGCGATCCCAAGCGTCGCTTTAACGAGGACGCTCTGCGCATGCTGCGTGCGGTGCGCTTTGCCTGCCGTCTGGACTTTATGATTGAGCTCGAGACTAAGCGTGCGCTTGCCGAGTGCGCGCCGCTGCTCGATGCCGTGGCGCGCGAGCGTGTGGGTATTGAGCTCGAGGGCATTCTTTCGACCGGCCACGGGGGAGACGCGATGATTCGCTATCCCGAGCTCATCTGTGCCGCTGTGCCCGAGTTGGCAGCGGGTCGCGGGTTTGATCAACGCAGTGTCTATCATGCGTTTAACGTCTACGAGCATATCGCCCGCGTACTGACGGTGGCAGGGGAGCTGGCGCTGTGCGACGGCATCGCGCCCTCCTCGAGTCTGATGTGGGCGGCGTTTTTGCACGATGTGTCCAAGCCCGAGTGCTTCACGGTCGATCACGCCGGCAGCGGACACTTCTATGGTCACCCCGAGCTCGGCGCCAAGAAAGCGCGCGTCATTATGGATCGCCTGGCGCTTTCGCACGACCTGGTGCGCGATGTGTGCCTGCTTATCAAATACCATGACAAGCCGCTGCGCCCCGAGCGCTCCTGCCTGCTCAATATGATGCGTTTGCTTTCTGGTGAGGGCGTCGACACAGCCCGCCTTATTGATGAGCTCATGGATCTTAAGCGTGCTGATACGCTCGGCAAGGCCCCGTCGTGCTTCTATTACGTTGAGACGATTGAGGAGATGCGCGCGATGGCGCACGAGCTGCTGAAGGCAGGGGAGCCCTATACGCTCAAGATGCTCGCCATCAACGGCGGCGACCTGATCCGTGCCGGAGTCAAGCCCGGGCCGGAACTGGGTCAGCTTCTCAACTCCGCCCTCGACGCCGTGATCGAAGACAACATTCCCAACGAGCGCGAAGCTCTTTTGGTCCATCTCAACTTGAATTAGCTACCCAGTTTACCTGCGTGTTCCATAACCTGCCGACAATTTTTCGGCAATTTGGAATTTCTTCTTGCGCTGACGTTTTTTGTCCCGTAATATATTTTCTCGCAGCACGGCAGTGCAGATGTCATGTGGCCCGTTCGTCTAGCGGTTTAGGACGCCGCCCTCTCAAGGCGGAGATCACCAGTTCGAATCTGGTACGGGCTACCACTTCTTTTCTGCTGAGGCTTATGGCCCGTTCGTCTAGCGGTTTAGGACGCCGCCCTCTCAAGGCGGAGATCACCAGTTCGAATCTGGTACGGGCTACCACGCATTTGATACCCGGGCTTCCCATGGAAGGCCGGGTTTTTTATTTTCAAACAACCGTCTGCAATTCCCGTTTGAACCAGAGCTTTGCGTTCTGTCTATGGTCCTTGCGGGTACAATATCCAAGATATTTTGACTGTTAGAAGGAGTCTCATGACGGAGTCCTCTCAGCATACGTCTAAGCCCCAGGTCGAGGTTGAGGCCTCGGGCGGAGATGACAATAAGAGCGCACGCCGCGGCGCCATCTTTATCGGCGTCGTGCTGGTGGGTTATATCGTCTATCTGGTGGTAACCGGGCAGATGGGGCAGTTCTGGGCCGCTATGTCGAGCGTCCAGGCGCCCTGGCTTGCCGCTGCGTGCTTCTGCATGTTCCTGTACCTGTTCTTTGGCATTGTGGCCTATGCGATCGCCGTCTGGCTCGATCCCAATTCGCCCGTCGGCATCCGCGACCTGATCTCGGTCGAGGCGAGTGGAATCTTCTTTGGCAACCTGACGCCTATGATGATGGGCTCGACTCCCGCCCAGATCTACCGCCTGACCAAGGCGGGCCAAAACGTCGGCGAGGCCGGAGCCACGCAGTTCACGCGCTTTATCGTGTACCAGTTTGGACTCGTTGCCTGGGGCGCTATCCTTCTGCTTGCTCGCATGCCTTTTTTTGCCGAGCGCTATGGCGACATGACGCTGCTGTGCGTCTTTAGCTTTGGTGGGCACTGTTGCATCTTGCTGGGCATCTTCGCCGTCGCGCTCATGCCTAAGACCGTCACGCGCGTCGCCCATTGCATCATCAATTGGCTTGAGCGCATTGGTGTCTCGGCCACTAAGATCGAGGGATGGCGCACGTTTGTCGATGGCGAGATCTACTCCTTCTCCGAGAAGTTCAAGCTTTCAGCCGGACATTTTTCTTCCATGCTGCTCACGGTGGTCATCACCATGCTGCAACTCGCGTTTTTCTACCTCGTGCCGTATTTCCTGATGCTTGCCTTTGGCCACCACGAGGTCGACTTTTTCTCGGTCATGGCCGCGAGCGCCTTTGTCCAGCTGTTGAGCTCTGCGGTCCCCCTGCCCGGTGGAACTGGTGGCGCTGAGGGCGGCTTTGCATTGTTCTTGGGTCATTTCTTTGGGTCGGCTTCGACCGCCGGCTATCTGCTGTGGCGCCTCATTACGTTTATTGCGCCGACCATTTTGGCTGCGCCCCTGCTGGGCCTTAAGAGTGCCCACAACGAGAGCATCCATGCGCGCTGGGATCGCGTGATGCGCAAGCTCGGTCGCACGCCTCAAACGCCCTCTGCGCCCACAAAGCCCCACCCCACGAATGCTGTTACCGTTGATCCCAAGAAGCAGGCTCAGAAGGCTTCTGGGGCCGCTAAGCCGGCTCATAAAGCCTATGTGCGCCAGACAGGCGACGGTATTCGCGTATCTCCGTCGGCACTCAATAAGAAGAAGCACCCTAAGTCGCAGTAGGGCAGTCGTGCGTTCTTCATGATGCGGGGCATATTTGTGCTGTATGGGGGATAATCCTCTTACGTAGATTATCTCTCATCTGTTGATGAATGCTCGCATATCGAAGGGACACGCCCATGGCAACCAGCAAACCGCGTCTTGACCGCCGCATTGTTCGCAGCCGTAATGCCATTCTTTCCGCTTTCGAGCGCCTGCTCATGGAAAAGCCGCTGGCAGACATTACGGTGAGTGCCATCGCGCGCGAGGCCAATGTCGACCGCAAGACCTTTTACGTTCACTTTGGTACGGTTGACGGCCTACTTGATGCCATTGCCGTCGATGTGGTGGAGATGATTGTCGACTCGGTCGAGAAAACGCTTGCTTCAATGGACGGTGACACCAACGAGCGCGCTCTTGGCGCGGCGGCGACCTTCTTTAAAACCGTTAACGAGGCGCTGTGCAACAATTTGGTGCTCAATCGTCAGCTGATCGAGAACATTCCGCTCGATGATTTTATGGCACGTCTTCGTGCGCCGCTCGAGCACGAGATTGCCGAGCGCGATCTGCTGCCCCAAGGTCTCAAGGACGAGATGTTCGACTACTATCTGGCGTTTTTGCTGTCGGGTATTATCGGTATCTATCGCACGTGGGCGCTGTCTGACGGCTCGGTTCCTATCGAGCGCGTCTCTGAGGTCGCCAACGACCTGACTCTCAACGGTCTGTCGAGTCTGGAATCTCGCTTCGAATAGCATCGATAATTCAACAACTTAAAGAAGTTGCGGTGGAATAGGGATTGTTTTGGTTATTGGAAGGCCGATCTAGTCCCTATTTCACCGCAACTTAGTAAAACTGTTTTGATGGTAAGGCGGAGCAGCCTCGAAGATGAGCCTCGAGACTGCTCCGCTTCATTTCTGAGCGTTTGCCGTGTAGAACAGCATTAATCGCCGTTTTTGAGCGTGCGGCCCTGCTTTTCGAACTTGTGCATGTCGCTATCGGCCATACCCTGTGACTTATCCTCGTGACGCTTGGCGTATAGCGGATCGTCGGAGTCGTTCCAGATGCGGTCGGCGACAGGTGACCATGCCTCGGCGGCAGCCTGGGTCTTTTCGCGCAGCTGCTCGGGTGACTCCTTCTCGATAAGATCGGTGCTCATTGCGCCACTCTCGGCAACTATTTTGGGCAGCACGTCGGGATTCTCGAGCATGGGGCATGGTTTGAGGTAGTTGTCGTTGAACGGCATGTTTTCGTAGTACTTCATAAAGAGGGGAGAGCGCAGCGCGTCGAGTAAGCTCACATCGTGGATGTTGGCGTTTGAGTAGTGGATGAACACGCACGGCTCCACGTCTCCGGCGGCGTTGATGTGCAGGTAGCGGCGGCCGCCGGCGATGCATCCGCCTACAAACTCGCCGTCGTTTTGGAAGTCGAGCGTAAACAGCGGCTTCTTCTCACGCATTTCGCGGATAAAGTGATACATGTGCTCGCGCTGCTCGGGCGTGGGCATGAGCTCGGAGGTTGCATTGCGGCCAACCGGCATAAAGTGGAAGTACCAGCAGAAGAGTGCTCCCTCGCCGATCATCCAGTCCATGTTCTCCTCGGTAGCAACCGTATCGGCATTGGCGCTGGTCCAACATGTGGAGATACCAAACGGCAAGTCGCGCTCGCGCAGGAGTTTCATGGCGTGCTCGATCTTTGCGTAAGTACCCTCGCCGCGACGTGCGTCGGTTGTGTGCTCATTGCCCTCGGCGCTGATGGCAGGGACAAAATTACCTACGCGAATCATGTCGTCGCAGAAGGCCTCGTCGATCAGCGTGGAGTTGGTAAAGCAGAGAAACACGCAGTCCTGATGTTTTTCGCAAATTCTGATCAGGTCGTGCTTGCGGACGAGCGGCTCGCCGCCGGTATAGATGTAGATATGCGTACCGAGCTCTTTGCCCTGCGTAACTATAGAGTCGATGTCTTCGAACGAGAGATTCTGCTTGTAGCCGTACTCGGCGGCCCAGCAGCCCGTGCAATGCAGGTTGCAGGCGCTCGTGGGATCGAGCAGGATGGCCCACGGAATATTGCACTGGTACTTTTCGCGGTTTTTTTCCTGCTCTGGCCAAGCAAGCAGGTTAGCGTCGACAATGAGGGTCTTAAGCAGTTTGGTTCGCATCTGGGGATTGAGGCTGAATACACGCATGATTAGGTCATACCAATTGCCGCGGCTCTTGATGACATTCGTGAATGCCTCTCGCTGTACAGGAAATACGCGATTGGGGACCAGCTTGTTCACGAGGTCCATGATTTTGTCGATGTTTTCTTGCGGGTTGTCGTCGAGATAATCGATGAGCTTGTTGAGCGCTGCACGCTCTGCTGACTGTGTAAGCGACATGGGCATATCCTTTCACGTGCGCCTTGTGTGTGATAATACCCACTTGTGGATTAAACGAAGTGTAAAGATTTGCAATGTGTCTATTCAACGAATCAAATTGATTTGGGGTGAAGCGTTATACGCCGACACCTTCTAAGTTGCGGTGAAATAGTGTCAGATGGGGATGCGGACGATTTCTTGGGCCGCGCCTAGGCGTATCCATTGGAATCCTCCGATGCGCCTTCGCACGCTTGCATGACCTCGATACCATGCGAGCGTGCGAACTCGACGAGCTCTGCGTTGCGGGCGTTTATGGTGCCGAAGGCGGTGGGGCACACGATAAGACGCACGCAGTGGACGAGGAGCTCTTTGGCGCGGGCTATGGTTTTATCCCCGATTGGCTCGAAGGCGCGCTCGGCCACGCATTCCGTCGCTAGGTCGCGCGCGAGCTCGCAGTCGATGTCCCCTTCGTGCAGAACGCCCGCGTAGAACGCCTTGCCCTGCCGGATGAGCTGGCGAAACACAGCCGACCCCGTACCTGCGCCAGCGATGACGAACGTGTGCGCATCGCCGTGTGGGCGCCCAATTTCCACGCTGCCGAAGCGCTCGTTGAAGGTGCCATGTTGAAGGCCGTAGAGCTCGCCAATCGTCTCGCGCGTGAATATGTCCTCGGGTGCGCCGGCGCGGAAGACCCGGCCGTCCTTCACGCAAATCACCTTGTCGGCGCTTTTCTGCGCGAGCTCGAGTTCGTGGATGGACATGATGACAGCCACATTCCGCGATTTCGAAAGGTGGCGAAGTATTCGCAGCAGGTCGATCTGGTAGCGGATATCGAGATACGACGTGGGCTCGTCGAGCACGAGCACACGCGGATCCTGCGCGATGGCTCGTGCGAGCATGACGCGCTGGCGTTGCCCGTCGCTTATCTGCATGAAGTCGCGCTCGGCGAGCTCTTCCACATGTGCGGTTTTCATGGCCTCATCGACCCGACTATGGTCGTCGGGCGAGAGTGTGCCCATTCGCCCGGTGTAGGGATGCCTTCCCGCCTCTACGATATCACGGCAGGTGAGGAGCTCGGTCCGGGGTCGATCTGTCAGCATAACGGCAAGGTTCCTTGCGAACTCCGCCGTCTTCCATCGGGAAATCTCCCGCCCGTCGAGCTCGACCGCGCCGGCAAGCGGTGCCAGATGGCGTGTAATGGTTTTCAAGATGGTCGACTTGCCCGAGCCGTTCGGCCCGATGAGCGCCACGACGTCGCCCGCGCGAACCTCCAGCTCGACGCCTTCGACTACGACCTTCTTGTCGTAGCCCGCCGACAGGTCGCTTATGCGGAAAAGCGGCGCTCCGTCAGCCTGCGTTTTTACCGGGGTTTCGAGGTTCGACTCCCCTCCGAGCGTTTTGGGCCGCGGCACGAATTCCCCCATCTACCTCACCCGCTTCTTCAACATGAGTGCGATAACCACCGGCGCGCCGAAGATGGCGGTGACGGCGCTGATGGAAAGCTCGACGGGGGAAAACAGCGTGCGCGCGATCAAATCGCAGCCCGCGCAGAAGATGGCGCCTCCCAAGAAGCACGCAGGAATCACTCGGATGGGCTTCGACGACTTCAGCGCCGACTTAACGAGATGCGGAACCGCGATGCCTACGAACGACACCGGACCAGCGAACGCGGTCACGCAGGCGGAGAGCATGCTCGCTAGAAGGACGAGCACCACGCGGAAGCGTGCGACGTTCACGCCGACGCTTTTCGCGTAGGCTTCTCCAAGCTGGAAGGCGGAAAGGGGCTTCGATATCGCGAATACGCATGCGCTCACGGTGATCACCACGACCGCGATGACCGCGACGTCGTCCCAGCTCGAACCCGAGAAGCTACCCAAAGACCAGTTGTGCAGGTTCACGATGGACTGGTCGTCGGCGAAGGCGATGAGGAAGTTCGTCGCCGCCGAGCAGATGTATCCCACCATGACGCCCGCCACGATGAGCATGGCCATGGAACTTATGCGCCGTGCGATGAGGAGCACGAAGCCGATGGTGATAAGCGAGCCCAGAAACGCTGCGACCACCATGGCCGGCGAGGACATGGCCTGGTTCGCGCCCAGAAGTACGATCATCGTAAGCGCGACGACGAACTTTGCGCCCGAGGAGACGCCCAAGATGAACGGGTCGGCGATGGGGTTGTTGAAAAACGTCTGCAGCAGGAACCCGGAGAGGGAAAGCGCCCCGCCGAGAAGCACGGCTGAAAGCACACGCGGCAGGCGAATCTCCCAGATGACTTGGCTTTCCATGGAATTGGCCGCGCCGCCCGAAAGGATGCCGGGGATGTGGTCTGCGGGCACGAGCACGCTCCCGATGCACAGGTTGGCCCCGACGAGCACGATGAGGGCAACGGCGAGCAGCGCCGTCACGACGCGACACCGCGCGGCGCGCCCCGATTCGTCGTATGTCATGGAAAGTCGGCTTCTCATGGTGCTAGCCGAGCTTCCTCAGATAATGGAAGTCGCTCGCGTCATCGCCGGTGAACGCCCCGTGCAGCTCGTCGATAATGTCGGCGGTAGAAGTCATCTGCTGGTACATGTCGGCGCTTGTGACCCAGACGTTGCCGTTCTTTACGGCTTTGAACTGCGACAATAGCGCGTTTTTGCCTACGAAGTCTTTCAAGGTGGCAACCGATTCGTCGATGGTGCCGTTGTAGACGATGATGTCGGCATCCTTCGCCGTCGCGTAGAAGCGCTCCATTTCGAGCGTTACTGACGAACCTGACGTCGACGCCGTCTGCGCGTCATCGAGCGCGTAGCTGCCGCCTGCAAGCTCGATCATCTGCGCCACGTAGTCGCCCGCCCGCCGCGTGACGGCGGCCCCGTTCGAGTTAATGTAGAAATACGCCACGGTTTTACCTGACGACGCGAGCCCCGACGTTTGCTCGACGCGAGCCTTCTGCTCGTTGAACAGGTGCGCGGCCTCGTCTTCCTTGTCGAATAGGACGCCGAAAAGCTTAATCCACTCGACGCGCCCGAGTGCTTCGGGCTCGCTCGACGACTGTTCGGTGAGCACGACGAGCCCGAGCTTCTGCAGCTTTTTCTTCACATCGGGCGTGTGGTTGATCATGGTGTTCTCGATGGCGAGCGTGCAGCCCGAGGCCGATATTTGCTCGTAGTCGGGCGCGCTGTACTTGCCGCCGTAGGTGATCGCCCCACTTTCGAGCGCGCTTTTGAAGCCCGCGACCGAGCAATCGTCGGCCTTCGTGCCCGACATGAGGATATTGTCGTTCGCATCGAGCGCGTCGACCAGGCACATCGTCGCCGACGACACGAGGTACACCTTGTCGGCGGGGCGCCTTATGACCGCGATGTCGGAGCTCAACCCATCAGGTACCTTCGCATCTTGCGGCACCACGAGGAAGCGCTCCCCGTTCGAAATGCAGATAAGCCGCAGGCCGCCTTCGAACTCGTCGACAGTGAAGTGCTCGGCGTATTCAAGCTGAAGCGTCCCCGTCGGCTTCCAGCCGCAGCCCAAATCGGCGTTGTGGAAGTCGGCCGCGGCGCTTGAAGCCGTTCCCGCAGGGGAGCCGCCGCTTGCTTCGTCGCCCGATTTCTCCTTCATGGTGGATGAGTCGAAGTAGAGCGTGTAGTCGATGGTGTGCGGCGTCGACATGGCGACGGTCTCGGCCGACACGGCGATGTCCTCGTCGAGCGTGACGGGTATCTCGAACGTGGAGTTGCCGCCGTCGTTTACGGGCGCGTAGTCCACGCCGTCGACGGTCATCTTGTCGTAGTTCGAACTCGACCAGGTGATGGTCGCGGTGTAGGTGTCGCCATCCTTCACAATTGTGGTGGGTGAGGCGATGCTTGCGCGCTCTGACCCGCCGGAGAGCGAGACGCTCACAGTGTATTCCTGAGAGCCTGCCGTGCCACCGGTCGCGTTCGGGCTCGCACTGCACCCCGCGAAGGGAAGCGCGAGCAGGGCGACGAGAACGCAGGCGATCGCGCGCACCGCGATGCTGCGACGCTTCCTGCTTTCCCCCTTGGGAAGAATCGACCGCATGGCGTTACTTCAGTGCGTCGGCGCGCAGATCGACGCCGGCGGATTCGAACACGAGCGTGCGGTCGTACCACTGCTCTTTTCTAATACTCCACGCGGCGCAGGCGGTGTCCTCGTCGAGCGCTTCAACGGGCACGTCGTAGGTGTACTTGCCTTCCGCGTTTTCCACATAGGGGATGAAGTCGGCCTCGCTCGCGGCGGCAGCCTCGTTGCCCGTGCCCATGAAGAGCTTGCCGTAGCCCGTGCCGGAAAGCGTCATCACGCAGTGCATGGAGCCGTTTTCCACGATGAGCTGGGCGTCCACAATCCTGAACATGTTCGAGCTGGAATCTACGGTGATCGGATAGGTGCCGTCGGCCACCTTGTCGGCGGTGATGGGGGCAGCGCTTGCGCCCTCGGGCGCATCGGCCGCCTGTTCGGTCTTTTCCTGGGAATCGGCATCGCTTGCCTTTGCGCTGTCGATTGAATTTCCGCCGCAGCCGGCGAGCGAGAACGCGAAAAGCGCCGCTGACAGGGCGAAGGCGAGGGTTTTCTTCAACATGGAGGGGGTTCCTTTCAATCGCTTCGACCGCCCGCGCCGTGCGGTGGGCGGGCGGGATGCGAATGCAACGGGCATGCGCCGTCAGTCGGGGAAGGCGCATGCCCGTTGCACGGGGACGCGACCGGCGCCCCCGTGCGCGGCGAGTTTACAGCTTGGCGATGGCGTCGTCCACGTGCGAGACGTAGATTTCGTCGACCGCGACGTTCTGTCCCAGACCCTGGAGCAGGCACGTCACTTCGAAGCCGGCGGCCACGAACTTCGCAGCCCAGCTGTCGGGGTCGGTCTCGTCTGCCATGTCGTTGTTCGCGTGGTCGCCCGCGACCACCATGAACGGCGCGAGCACGGCCTTCTTGTAGCCTGCGGCGCTCGCGGCGGCGATAACATCCTCGCAGGTCGGTTCAGCCTCGACGGTGCCGACGAAGAACTGCGTCAAGCCCTCGTTCTTAAACACTTCCTGCATCTTGGCATAGTCGGCGTTGGAATCGGCTTCGGTGCCGTGACCCATGAGGCACAGCGCCGTCTTGCCGTCGTCGAAGGACGCCATGTTCTCCTTAATGGCTGCGGCCACCTTCTTGTAGTCGTCGTCGGAGGTGAGCAGCGGGTCGCCGAGCGAGATTTTGTCGAACTTGTCGGCGTACTTGTCGAGCTCGTCTTTCACGTCGGTGTATTCCAGGCCACCCATGAGATGCGTCGGCTGCACGACGATTTCCTTCACGCCGTCTTCCACGCAGCGGTCGAGCGCCTCGGTCATGTTGTCGATCGTGATGCCGTCGCGCTTCTTCAGCTTGTCGATGATGATCTGCGCGGTGAAGGCGCGGCGGATGTCGTAGTCCTGCCAGTACTTCTCGCGGATAGCGTCTTCGATGGCGCCGATGGTGATGTGGCGCGAGTCGTTGTAGCTCGTGCCGAAGCTCGTGACGAGGATGACCGGCTTCACGGCCTTCTCCTTTTCACTCGATTTCTCGGAACTCGCGGAGGTGTTGGAGCAGCCCGCGAGCGCGACTCCGGCGAGCGCGACGGCTCCGGTTGCTGCGGCGCCCATGAAGCCGCGGCGTGACATCTGGTCGGACATGGTTTTTCCTTTCCTCGGTTTGCCGGTCCCCCGGCGACAGTTGCTTGTCGGCACAAGCGAAAGAAAAGCGCACCCCTCGGGGTTCACAAGGAGCTAACGCCACGGCGATGCCGTGAGGAAAAGGCGAAGCAGTCTGGCTTGGGGCGCGAGGCGGTTTGCCCGCGCGTCCTATACAGTAATGTCCCTTGCCCAGGATTCCCACCTGGTTCCCTCCGCAAGCCAGCGCGGGCTGTGCGGGCGCCGCGCCGGTCATTTCCTTTTATCCGATTGTCATATGCTCGTTGCCGAATCTTTTACTATGATAGTGGGCACTTGTGAACGTGTCAAAGCCAGGGCGGGCGGCATTGCGCCTCCTGCCTGCGTATTTGCGCCGATTGCCGCCGCAGGCGCCGTGTTTTGCCCGCTGCGCGAATGGCGGCGTAAACGGTTGCGATGAGAAACGGGAAGGGAAGGCTCGGATGATTCATATCGTTGGCGCAGGCTCGGGCGCCGCCGACCTTATCACGCTGCGCGGGGCGCGCCTTCTGCGCGCAGCCGACGTGGTCGTTTGGGCGGGAAGCCTTGTGAACCCCGAGCTGCTCGCTGAGTGCAAGGAATCCTGCATCGTCTACGACAGCGCGCACATGACCTTGGAGGAAGTGCTCGACGTGATGTGCGCAGCAGATGCGCGGGGCGAGGAAGTGGTGCGCCTGCACACGGGCGACCCGTGCCTGTACGGCGCCATCCAGGAGCAGATGGACGCGCTCGACGCGCGCGGCGTGGACTACGAGGTGGTGCCCGGCGTGTCGAGCTTTTGCGGTGCCGCGGCGGCACTTCGCCAGGAATACACGCTGCCGGGAATCAGCCAGTCGGTCGTGATCACGCGGCTTTCCGGACGCACCCCCATGCCCGCGGGCGAGGGCATGCGCACCATGGCGGAAAGCGGCTCGACCATGGTCATCTTCCTGAGCTCGGGTATGCTCGCCGAGCTTTCCGCCGAGCTTTTGGCCGCGGGCCGCAGTTCCGACGAGCCGGCGGCGCTCGTGTACAAGGCGACCTGGCCTGAGGAGCGCGTGGTGCGATGCACAGTGGGCACGCTCGCCGATGCGGGCGCGCGAGAGGGCATCGACCGCACGGCGCTCGTGGTGGTGGGCCGCGTGCTCGGAGCTCGCGGCGGGCTTGCGCACAACGGCGCGCAAGCGGAGTCGTACGAGCGCAGCAAGCTTTACGACCCTTTTTTTGCCACGGGGTATCGGAAGGCGAGCAGCTAGCGTGGCCTTCGAGCACTACATATATACCGGGACGACCCGCCTGCGCTGCGGCTACACCACGGGGAGCTGCGCCGCGCTCGCGGCGAAGGCGGCCTGCGAGATGCTCTTGTCACGAAAGCCCGTCGGCCTCGTGTCGATCGTCACCCCCGGCGGGCTGCCCGTCGAAGCGAACGTGGTCGACGCATGCATCGGCGAGGGGTGCGCCCAGTGCGCCGTGCGAAAGGACGCAGGCGACGATGCCGATGTGACCGACGGCGTGCTCGTGTACGCGCGCGTGGAACATGCGGGGTCGGGCACGGGTGCTGCGGGCAGCAAGGGCGTGCCCGCGCGCGAATCGGAAGTTTCCGTCGATGGCGGCGTGGGCGTGGGGCGCGTGACGTTGCCCGGGCTCGAGCAGCCGGTGGGGGCGGCCGCCATCAACGCGACGCCGCGCGCGATGATCACTTCGGCGGTTCGCGAGGTGTGCGCCGCGCACGGTTTTTCTGGAAATATTGCTGTGACGATTTCTGTACCCGAGGGCGTTGCCCTTGCCGAAAAGACCTTCAACCCGCACCTGGGGATAAAGGACGGCATCTCCATCCTGGGCACGACGGGCATCGTCGAGCCGCGCAGCCTCGCTGCCTTGCGCGACAGCATCGTGCTCGAGATTCGGCAGCATGCGGCTATGGGGCGGCGCGGAGTCGTGCTCACGCCCGGCAACTACGGCGCGCAGTTCATCTCGGGGCATTTCCACCTAAACGGTGCGCCGGTGGTCTTTATCTCCAACTTTGTAGGCGATGCGATTGATTGCTGCGTTCGCGAGGGATTCACCAATGTCCTTCTTGTGGGACACATCGGCAAGTTGGTGAAGGTCGCGGGCGGCATCATGGACACCCATTCGCGTACCGCCGACTGCCGCGCGGAGATTCTGGCCGCCCACGCGGCCTTGGCCGGCGCGGGCGAGAAGACCGTGCGTGAGATTCTGTCGTCGGTCACGACCACGGCGGCGCTCGAGGTAATCGAGGCCGCCGGCGTGGGGGACGCTGCGCGCGCCTCGCTCGCTGCGGCAATCGAGGACAGGTTGCGCCGCCGCGCGGCGGGCGCATGCGACATCGCCGCGGTCGTGTTCGACGCCGAGCGCCGCGAGCTTTTCCGCACGTCGGGCGCCGATGCAGTTATCGGGGAATTGGGGGCGACGTATGAGTAAAGGCGTTCTGTACGGGGTGCGCCGCGTGATCGGCTGGTCGGGGACGAAGGTGGTCATGAAGGCGCGCCGCTCGCTTGCGGACACGAAGCGCATCCTTCGCGAGGAGGGCGCCTTCGACGGTGCCGAGCTCGTAGAGGACTGTGGTCTTCCGGGCGAGCGCGTGTACCGCTCGCTCGACGATGTGCCCGATCGGGGCAGCTACTTCTCGACGATGGTAGTGCGCTAGATGAGGATTTCCTGCATAGCGTTCACTGAGAGGGGGTATGCGTTGGCGGAGCGCACCGCACGCGCGCTTTCCGATTGCGCGCAGACAGGTGAAGATGACCCTGGCTGGGACGTTTCCGTTTCGCGCGGGTTCGGCGAGGGGAAGGCCGACCTGCGCGCATGGACGGCGCTCGCGTGGGAAGCGTCGGACGCGCTTCTGTTCGTCGGCGCGGCGGGCATCGCCGTGCGGGCGATCGCGCCGCATGTCGCCTCGAAGGCAAAAGATCCCGCGGTTGTGGTGATCGACGAGGCGGGGCGCTTTGCCGTCCCGCTTTTGTCGGGGCATTTGGGCGGTGCGAACGAGCTTGCGCAAACTGTGGCACGCGCGGCAGGGGCCATCCCCGTCATCACAACGGCGACCGACGTCCGCGGCGTGTGGGCGGTGGATACGTGGGCGCGCTGTGAGGGGCTCGCCGTTTCGAATCCCGAGGCTATCAAGCGAGTGTCGGCGAGGCTGCTTTCGGGCGGGCGCGTGGCGCTCTATTCCGACATGCCGATTTCGGGACAGCCGCCTGAGGGGGTTGACATTGCGTCCGACCGCGCTCGGGCCGATATCGTCGTGTCGCCGTTCGCTGGCGCGAATGCAGGTGCGTTCGTTCGCGCGGCGGAGACAACGGGCGAGGTCGTGCCCGCCGGTGAAACTGGGAAGCCAGCGTGCGTGCGGGCGCAGGCGCCTGCGTCCGAGCCGCTTCGCCTTGTCGTGCCCTGCATCGTTGCGGGCATAGGGTGCCGTCGCGGTGCGTGCGCCGAAGCGATCGGGGAGGCGTTTCTTCTCGCGTGCGGGCAGGCGGGCATCTCGCCTTCGGCCGTGCGCGAGGCGGCGACGATCGACGTGAAGGCGCACGAGGAGGGTCTGCTCGCCTTCTGCCGCGCGCGCAATATCCCGCTTACGACGTATTCCGCAGAGGAGTTGTCGCAGGTCGAAGGCAGCGTTTCGCCATCTGATTTCGTGCGCGCGACGGTGGGGGTCGACAACGTGTGCGAGCGCGCGGCGCTCGCGGACGCTGGTAAACTGATCTTCCCGAAGCTTGCTCACGGCGGCGTGACCGTCGCGTTTTCCAGGGTAACTATCGAACTTTCGTTTAAGGAGCGGTGATGGGAAAGCTCTTCGTGGTGGGGATCGGCCCGGGCGGCCCCGACGGCATGACGATTGCGGCTCGGCGCGCGCTGGAGGCGGCCGACATCGTTGTGGGGTACACGAAATACGTGGAGCTCGCGCTCGCCGCCGTGCCCGACGCGGCGCATCTCGCGACGCCGATGATGCACGAGGTCGAACGGTGCCGCCTGGCGCTTTCGCGCGCGCAGAGCGGAGAAGCCGTGGCGCTCGTGTGCAGCGGTGACGCGGGCGTGTACGGCATGGCGAGCCCTGTGCTGGAGCTTGCGGAGGACTACCCCGATGTAGATGTGGAAGTTATCGCCGGGGCCACCGCGGCTCAGAGCGGGTCGGCGGTGCTCGGCGCCCCGCTTGCCCACGACTTCGCGGTCGTGTCGCTCTCCGACCTGCTCACGCCATGGGAGGTCATCGAGCGCAGGCTCGCCGCCGTGGCGAGCGCCGACTTCTGCATCTGTTTGTACAACCCGCGCAGCAGAAAGCGCGCCGACAGGCTCTCACGCGCGGCGAAGATTATGCTCGAATGGAAGGCCCCCGACACGCTCTGCGGCTGGGTACGCAACATCGGGCGCGAGGGGCAGCAGTCGGGCATGTGCAGGCTCTCCGAGCTGGGGGAGATCGACGCCGACATGTTCACCACCGTGTTCGTCGGCAACGCGGACACGAAGCTCGTAGGCGGCCGTATGGTCACGCCGCGCGGGTATCGGGAGATTCCATGCGAAAGGTAACGATCATCGGGGCGGGGCCCGGAAACCCCGACTTGCTCTCGCGCGCGGCGCTCGACGCGATCGACATCGCCGACGTGGTCATCGGCGCTCATCGCGCGCTTGCCGGCATCGACGTGCCGCCCGACGTGGTGAGATGCGAGCTCGTGAAGACGGCGGACATCGCCGCCGCGCTCACCGATGCGGCGTCGTGGCAGCGCGCTGTGGTCGTGATGACGGGCGATGTGGGGCTGTTCAGCGGCGCGCGCCGCCTGGTGGAGGCGCTCTCCGGCAACGCGCAGGTGGACGTGCGCGTCATTCCCGGCATAAGCTCAGCGTCGTATCTCGCCGCGCGCCTCGCGCGTCCATGGCAGGATTGGCGCTTTGCGAGCGCTCACGGCGTGGCGTGTGACATCGTGGCCGAGGCCGAGCGCGCAGGTGAGCTCTTCCTCGTCACGTCGGGCGGGGAAGACCCCTCGCGGCTTTCCGGCGAGCTTGTGCAGGCGGGCTTCGGGGACGCGCGCGTGACGGTGGCCGAGCGCCTGTCGTACCCCGACGAGCGCATCACCTGTGCGACCGCAAGTGAAATCGCAGGTCAGACGTTCGACGACTTGAACGTGATGCTTATCGATTTCGCAGGCGGCGCCGGGTCGCCTGCGGGCTCTAGCGCAGCCTCCGAGGCGCCGGCCGGCGCGTCTGCGCCCGCGGCGGCTTCTTCCGCGGTGGACTCTGCGGGCGCATCCCGCGCCGCGAGCTCCCGCTGGCCGTACGCTTCCTCGGGCATTCCCGACGAGCTCTTCATCCGCGGTGACGTTCCCATGACCAAGCAGGAGGTGCGAGCCGTCGCGCTCGCGAAGCTGCGCCTTACCGCGACCGACACCGTGTGGGACGTCGGCGCCGGCACGGGGAGCGTGTCGATCGAGGCGGCGCTCGTCGCGCGAGCGGGGTCGGTATGGGCGGTCGAGCGCAACGCGGCCGGCGTGCGGCTCATCCGAGAGAACGCGGATGCATTCGGGTGCGGCAACGTGTATGCGGTCCCCGGCGTCGCTCCCGAAGCGCTCGCGAAACTGCCCGTCCCCGACGCCGTGTTCGTCGGCGGGAGCGCGGGCGAGCTTCCCTCCATCGTGGAGGCGGCGCTCGAGAAGAACTCGCAGGTTCGCCTGTGCGTGCCATGCGTCACCGTTGAGACGCTCACCGAGGCGTGCGCGCTCCTCTCGGGTTCGCGCTTTAAGGGGTTCGAGGCGTGCCAGGTGTCGGCCGCCCGCGCCGAGGCTGTAGGCTCGCACCATCTTATGAAGGCGCAAAACCCCGTGTTCCTCGTCAGCGCGCGTGGTGCAGGTGGGGAAGGCGGTGCCCGGTGAGCACGTCCATCCCGCGCTTCATGGTCGCTGCGCCCTCGAGCGGGAGCGGCAAGACGGTCGTAACGTGCGCGCTCCTGCGCGCGCTCGCGCGCCGCGGCCTCGCATGCGCGGCCTTCAAATGCGGCCCCGACTACATTGATCCGCTCTTTCATCGCCGCGTCGTGGGTGCGCGCTCGGGGAACTTAGACGGCTTCTTCACCGACGCCCCGACGCTGCGCGCCCTGCTCGCACGCGGCGCCGCGGGCGCGGATGTCGCGGTTCTCGAGGGGGTCATGGGCTTCTACGACGGCATGGCGCCCGGCGTGGCCGACGCGAGCAGCTACCAGGTTGCGCGCGACACGGAAACGCCGGTCGTTTTAGTGGTGAACGGGCGCGGGGCGTCTTTATCGCTCGCCGCCGTAATCCGTGGCATCGCCGAGTTCCTGCCTTGTGCGAACGTGCGCTGCGTCGTGCTGAACAAGACGAGCGCCGCTGCCTGCGCCTACGCGAAGCCTGCGATCGAGAAGCACACGGGCGTCGCGGTTTTGGGTAATATCCCCGCCGACGAGGCGTTCTCGCTCGAAAGCCGGCATCTGGGGCTTGTGACCGCCGACGAAGTCAAGCAGCTCTCCGCGCGCATCGACAAGATGGCCGAGCTGGTGGAAAAGAGCGTCGACGTCGACCGCTTGCTCGAAATAGCGGCGACGGCACCCGATATCCGCGAGGATCCTTACCGGTTGGAGCCGATCGCGGGAGCGCGGCCCATCATCGCCGTCGCGCGTGACGAGGCGTTCTCGTTCTACTACGAGGAGAACCTGCGCGCGCTCGAGGACCTGGGTTGCGAGCTGGCCTTTTTCAGCCCCCTGTGTGATAGCGAGTTGCCCCGGGGGACAAGCGCCCTCTTTCTGGGGGGCGGCTACCCGGAGCTCCATGCGCGGCAGCTCTCCGAGAACGCGCCGATGCGCGAGGCGATGCGGCGCGTGGTTGAATCCGGCATGCCGACGGTCGCCGAATGTGGTGGGTTTCTGTACCTGCAGCGCGAAATCTCCGATAGCGAGGGGCGGCGCTGGCCTGTTGCGGGCGCCCTTGAGGGCGCAAGCGAGAACGGGGGAAGGCTGTCCCATTTCGGGTACGTGGAGCTCACTTCCCAACGCGACGGGCTCTACGGGCCGTGCGGCACACGCATCCGCGCGCACGAGTTCCACTACTGGCAGTCCACCTGCCCGGGCGGCGACTTCTGGGCGCAGAAGCCCCGGCGCGACAAGGGCTGGCCGTGCATGACGACCACCCCGTCCCTGGTTGCGGGCTTCCCGCATGTGTACTATCCTGCGAACCCCGACGTTGCGCGCGCGTTCGCGTCTGCCGCAGCGTCGTTCGCAGAGAGGAGACGGCATGGCTGAAGCAACCGAAACCGCGCTTGTCAGCATCCGCGAGGAAGTCGAGCGCGCGTTCTCGTCGGCGCCGGGCGCCGTGCTCGAAGCCGCGCTCTCCCGCATCGCGCCCGCAGACGAGTGTGCCCGCGCCGCCGCGTACGCCGCGTGGGACTCCATCGCGCACCCCTTGGGGGGATTGGGCGACTTTGAAGACGCCGTCGCGTGTATCGCCGCAGCTCAGGGGAGCGCCGAGGTTGCCGAGTTTCCCCGTGCGCTCGCGGTATTCTTCTCCGACAACGGGGTCGTTGCCGAAGGCGTGTCGCAAAGCGGGCAAGACGTGACGCGAGCCGTCGCGCGCAACATGTGCGAGGGGGCCACGAGCGCCTGTCGAATGGCGGCGTTCGCGGGTGCCGAGGTCGTGCCCGTCGACGTGGGTATGGCCCGGGGCATAGAAGACGCGCGCATGGTGCGCGCGAACGTACGGCGGGGGAGCGGCAACATCGCGCACGGCTCCGCTATGTCTCGCGATGAGGCCGTGCGCGCGATCGATGTCGGAATCGCCGTCGCGTGCGGGCTTGTCCGCGCCGGCGTGCGCCTTCTCGCCGCGGGCGAGATGGGCATCGGCAACACGACCACCTCGGCGGCGGTGGCCGCAGTGCTCATCCGGGCGGACGCGCGGAGCCTCGTCGGGCGCGGCGCGGGGCTCTCGGACGCCTCGCTCGCGCGTAAGCGCGACGTGGTCGAGCGCGCTATCGACGCGAACTCGCCCGATCCTGCCGACCCGATCGACGTGCTCTCGAAGGTGGGCGGCTTCGACATCGCGGCGATGTGCGGCTTCTACCTGGGGGCCGCGGCCTCGAAGGCGCCGGCGCTCCTCGACGGGGTCATATCCTGCACGGCGGCCTTGTGCGCGGCGCGCCTGTGCCCCAACGCCTTGGGCTACCTCGTGGGCACCCACGCATCAAGCGAACCCGCAAGCCAGGAGCTCCTTCGCGAGCTCGGCATAAAGGCACCCCTCGACGCAGGCATGCACTTGGGCGAGGGCGCGGGCGCCATGGCGTATCTGCCCCTTCTGGATTCGGCGCTGCGCGTGTACCGGGATGGGAAGACGTTCACGGCGACTGGCATGGCTGCTTACGAGCATTTCGAGGCCGGGAAATGACGGTGACGCTCGTCATCGGCGCCGCCGCGAGCGGCAAGAGCGCCTATGCCGAGTCCCTGTGCCTCGGGCACGACGGCCCTCGCGTGTACCTGGCAACGATGGAGCCCTTCGGGGAAGAGGGCGCCCGCCGCATCGCGCGCCATCGGGCGCTGCGCGAGGGCAAGGGGTTTTCCACCCTCGAGCGCACGCGTGACGTGGGCGCCGCAGTGCCCGGGCTTCCGCGCGGCTGCACGCTTCTTTTGGAGGACGTGGGCAACCTGGTTGCGAACGAGCTCTTCGCGGAAGGCGGCTTGTCCCCACGTGACCCCGACGCTGCGGCGCGCGAGGTGCTCGGAGGCATCGAACGGCTTGCTCAGGCCGCTGAGTATACGGTGGTGGTCACCGTCGACGTGTTCGCCGATGGGATACGCTACGATGAGGGGACCGAGGCATGGAGGCGCGCGCTTGCGCGCGTGAACGCGGGCGTGGCGGCGCTGGCCGACCGCGCAGTCGAAGTGGTATGCGGGATTCCCGTGTGGATGAAAGGCGAAGGACCTACAAGGTGAAGATAGCAGAGGCAGTCGGCGCGACGTTCGGAACGTTCTCGCGCATCCCCGTCCCGAAATCGGTCTGGACCGATTTCGGATCAACCCATGCGCTTGCCGCGTTTCCCCTGGTGGGCGTTGCGGAAGGCTTCCTCATGACGGCGTGGGGGCACGTGGCGAACCTGCTCGGCGTGCCCGCGACCATCGTCGCGGCCGTGCTCGTGGCGTTGCCTGTGGCGGTGACGGGAGGCATCCACCTAGACGGGCTCTGCGACACCTCCGATGCGCTTGCAAGTTGGGCCCCGCGCGAGCGAAAGCTCGAGATCATGCACGACCCGCGGGCGGGCGCCTTCGGGGTCATCGGTGTTGTCGTGTACCTTATTCTGCAGTTTTCCCTGTTCACCACGCTGCCGCTTACGGCGGGGGCGTTCCTCGCGCTTCTGTGCTCGCTCGTGTTCTCCCGCGCGCTTTCGGGGCTCGCCGTAGAATGCTGGCCTGCCGCGCGGGCGGACGGCATGGCTGCGGGGCTCTCGCCTTCGAAGAAGCGCGCGGCGATCGTCGTGCCGCTTTGCGCTTTCGCTGCGGCTTCGGCTGCAGGGATGGTCGCGTGCGCTCAGGCCGTCGGCGTCCTTATGGCGGTGGCGGGGCTTTTGGCGCTCGCGTGGTACCGCCATGTTGCCCTGTCCCGCTTCGGCGGGGTGACGGGGGATTTGGCCGGATGGTTTCTGCAATGGGCCGAGCTCGCGATGCTTGCCGTGCTGGTGGCGGGGGGCATGCTCCTATGATGCTCGTGGTAGGTGGCGCGCATTCGGGGAAGAGGACCTTCGTGCGCGAAAAGCTCGGGTTCGCGGCGGACGATTTCGTCGACGCGGCGCAGCTTGCGGAGGGCGGCGTGCCCGCGGCTTTTGCCGGCCGCGTCGCGTACCATGCTGAGGAACTCGTACGCGCGCTCGACGCTGACCGGGCGCTCGAGCGGCTGATCGGCTTCGACGCAGTGATTCTGTCCTTGGTCGGCTCGGGGGTCGTCCCTATGCATGCGGAAGACGCCCAATGGCGCGAGCGCGCGGGGCGCCTGGGATGCGCGCTCGCTGCGCGCGCCGACGTCGTCGTGCGCATGACGTGCGGGATTCCCCAGGTCATCAAAGGAAACCTTGCCGATGCTCCTCGAGGGACGCAGGGCGCGGGCGCGCCTTTGGAGGTCGTCTTCGTGCGCCATGGTGCCACGGCGGGCACGGAAGACCATCGCTACAGCGGGGCGGGCACCGACGAGCCCCTGTCGAGCGCGGGCGAGCGCGCTTTGCGCGACCTCGCGTGCGATCGTGACGTGTTCCGTGTCATCACGAGCGGCATGGCCCGCACCGACCAGACGGCGCGCATCCTCTTCCCGAACGCGGAGCTTATGGCGTGCCCCGGTCTGCGCGAGATGGATTTCGGTGACTTCGAGGGGCGAAGCGCCGCCGAGCTTAAAGAGGATGCGCGCTACCGCGCCTGGGTAGACTCCTGGTGCGAGACGCGCTGCCCGCATGGCGAGGGCAAGAGCGATTTCACCCGCCGCGTCGTCGCGGCGTTTCGGGAGGCGTGCGAATCGGAGCGCGCCCAGGGGAGTGGGCGCGCCGTCTTCGTCGTTCACGCGGGTACCGTGAAAGCGCTGCTCTCCGAGCTAGCTGTCCCGAAAATGGGATATTTCGACGTGCATACCGAGCCGGGCGGCGCATGGGCCGCCACCTGGGATGGGCGCTGCCTTCGCGACGTTCGCCCCGCTTCGGGGGGCGATGCCCGGTGATGACGATTCTTGCCGCCGCCGCCGGGTTCGCAGCCGACCTTGCCTTCGGCGACCCGCGCTGGCTTCCCCATCCCGTTGTCGCCATGGGGCGCGCGATCACGTGGGCCGAAGGCCGCCTGCGGGGCTCATTCCCGCAAACGTCCGCGGGCACGCGCGCCGCAGGGCTTGTGCTTGCCGTGGCGCTTCCGCTTGCGTGTGGGCTTTTGACCTGGGGAATCCTGCATCTTTGCGGCATGGTTCACCCCGGCTTGCGCTTCGTGGCCGAGGCATGGGCGAGCTATCAGATTCTCGCGGCATGCGAGCTGCGCCGCCAGAGCCTGGCCGTGGCCCGCGCGTTCTCGAAGGGCGGCCTTGTCGCGGCTCGCGAAGCCGTCGGGCTCATCGTGGGACGCGACACGTCTGTTCTCGACGAGCAGGGCGTTGCGCGCGCCGCCGTGGAAACGGTGGCGGAGAACGCGAGCGACGGCGTCATCGCGCCGCTTTTCTACCTTATGATCGGGGGTGCGCCCTTGGGCATGGCGTACAAGGCGGTGAACACGCTCGACAGCATGGTGGGCTACAAAAACGAGCGCTACATCGACTTCGGCTGCGCCTCGGCGCGCCTCGACGATGCGGTGAACTGGATTCCCTCGCGCTTATCGGCCCTGCTCATGATCGCCGTGTGCCCGATCGTCGGGCTCGATGCTCGCGGGGCGGCGCGCATCTGGCGCCGCGACAGGCGTCGCCATGCGAGCCCCAACTCGGCGCAGACCGAGTCAGCGTGTGCGGGCGCGCTCGGGCTGCGCCTGGCAGGACCCGCGGTGTATTTCGGCAAGCTCGTTGAGAAACCGACGATAGGCGACGCGTCCCGCGAAATCGAGTGGGGCGACATCGCCCGGGCGACTAGGCTCATGCTCGCCGCGTCCGTATGCGCGCTCGTCGTCTTCGGTGCCGCACGCGCGGCGGTCGTGCTCGCCGTGGGGGCGATGGTATGAGGGAAGACCACGCCGCGTCCCGGGCTGCCGGGGGAATCCTGCGCGCCCGTGCGCATGGGGGTAGCACGCAATCGCTCGGCATCGCTTGCGAAGGGGGCGCCTCCGACCTCATTGACTTCTCGGTGAACGTGAATCCGGCAGGCCCCTCGCCGCGCGCCGTTGCCGCAGCTTGCAAGGCGCTTTCTCGAATCGACGCCTACCCCGATAGGGAAAGCCTCGCCCTCGTTCGCGCCCTAGCGCGTGCCCAGGGCATTCCCGAAGATACTATCGTCTGCGGCGCGGGCGCGTCCGACATCATTTGGCGGCTCGCCGCGGCGGTGCGCCCGAAACGCATCGTCGTGTGCGCGCCGACGTTCTCTGAATATGCGGAGGCGGCATCGTACTACGGCGCATGCGTGCAGGAGTTCCCGCTCTCCGAAGCGGACGACTTCGACGTGCCCGCCTCCTTCGCCCGCGCGATCGAGGGGCCGGGAGACGTGGCGTACATCTGCAATCCGAACAACCCGACGGGGCGCCTCGTCGACCCCCGCGTGATCGATGCCGCGGCTTGCCGCTGCGAGCAGGTGGGCGCGCTGCTCGTCGTGGACGAGTGCTTCCTCGGATTTGCACCCGACGCCCGCGAAAGGAGCGTGGCCGCACGCGCCGCGTGTTCGCGCCATGTGGCCGTGCTCTCCGCATTCACCAAGCTCTACGGAATGGCGGGGTTACGGCTGGGATATCTGATCAGCGGAAACGCCCAACTCCTCGAGGGGATTCGCCGGGCGGGGCAGGCGTGGCCCGTCTCCTCGGTCGCCGAGGCCGCGGGTATCGCCGCCCTGGAAGACGTCGAATACGTCTCGCGCACGCGCGATGTATTGGCGGGCGAGCGAGCGTGGCTTTCCCACGAGCTCTCCTCGCTCGGGCTTTCCGTCGTGCCGTCGGATGCGAACTTCCTTTTAGTCCGGACACCGGCGAAAGACATCCCCGAGCGCCTGTATAAACAGGGGGTTTTGGTCCGCACGTGCGACTCGTTTTCGGTACTGTCCCGTTTCTGGTGCCGCGTCGCGGTGCGCACGCGCAAGGAGAATGCCCGGCTTGCGATGGCGTTCGGCCGCGCGCTTCGGGCGGAAGGCGCATCGGGCGAAGGCGAACCCGACAAACGGGGCTGCGCTTCTTGTAGCGGCGCTATGGCGGGCGCGTATGGCCGAGGCTCGGCGAAGGAGGTCGATACCCGTGGGTAGGGCGAAGCCCATCATGATCCAGGGCACCATGTCGAACGCGGGGAAGAGTCTGCTTGCGGCGGGGCTGTGCCGTGTGCTTTCGCAGGACGGCCTGCGCGTGGCTCCCTTCAAGAGCCAGAACATGGCGCTCAACAGCGGTGTCACGGCCGACGGGCTCGAGATGGGGCGCGCCCAGATCATGCAGGCCGAGGCGTGTGGCATCGTGCCCGACGTGCGTATGAACCCCATCCTGCTCAAGCCCGAAAGCGACCACCGAAGCCAGCTCATCGTTGCCGGCAAGGCGCAGGGAGCCTTCGCTGCGAGGGACTACTTCGCGCGAAAGAAGGCGCTCATGCCGCAGATTTTGGAGTCGTTCGATTCGCTCGCGGAGGAAAACGACGTCATCATCATCGAGGGCGCCGGCAGCCCCGCCGAAATCAACCTTGCCGAAAACGACATCGTCAACATGGGGCTCGCGCGCGCCGTGTCCTCCCCCGTGCTGCTCGCGGGCGACATCGACCCAGGCGGGGTATTTGCCCAGCTCTACGGCACGGTCGCGCTCTTTGCGCCCGAGGATCGCGCGCTTTTGCGGGGGCTTGTGGTGAACAAGTTCCGCGGCGATGTGGAAATCCTCCGCCCGGGTTTGGCCCCGCTCGAGAAGATGTGCGGGGTTCCCGTCGTGGGGGTCGTGCCGTTTCTTACGCTCGACCTGGACGACGAGGACTCGCTCGCGCCGCGCCTATCTGCCCGCGAGGCGCGCGGCGTCATCGACGTCGCCGTCGTGCGCCTTCCGCATCTGTCGAACTTCACCGACTTCGACCCGCTTTCGCGCGTGCCCGGCATGGGCGTGCGCTACGTTTCCTCGACGACCGATCTGGGCCGACCCGACCTGATGGTGCTTCCCGGCTCGAAGTCCACGGTCGACGACGCGCGCTGGCTTGCGGCTAGCGGCATCGGAGCCTGTGTACGCGCGCTTTCGGGCGCGGGCACGCCGGTGCTCGGCATATGCGGAGGCTACCAGCTTTTGGGAGACGAGCTTTCCGACCCGCACGGCAGGGAAGGCGCTGGCACCGCGCGCGGGCTCGGGCTCATCCCTGCAAGTACGGTGTTCAAGGAGGAAAAGCGCCTCGCCCAGTCGGAGCTGCGCATCACGGGCGCCCAAGGCGCGTTCTCGGTGTGGAACGGCATGACGGCGCGCGGGTACGAGATTCACGACGGCGAAACGACCGTCTCCTGCGCCCCTGCGGGCACGATTGGCGGCAAACCAGAAGGCGCGGCCTGCGGAAACGTGTTCGGAACCTATCTCCACGGCCTGTTCGACGAATCGGGGGTGGCACTCGCCCTCGCGCGCTCGCTCGCGCGCATGCGCGGCCTGCCCGAGAGCGTCGTGGGTGCTGAGGGCGCGGTGTCCGCGGCCGATCACCGTGCGCGCGAGTTCGACCGCCTGGCCGACTCCGTGCGCGGGGCGCTCGACATGGAGTATGTCTACCGCATTATCGAGGAGGGCGTATGATCCACGTGTATCATGGCGACGGCAAAGGCAAGACCACGGCGGCGATGGGGCTCGCCCTTCGCATGCTCGCCGCAGGCCGCCGCGTCGTCGTTGTGCAGTTCCTGAAAGACGGCGAAAGCGGGGAGGCGCGCCTGCTCGCCGAGCATTTCGGCGTGCCCGTGTTCGCGGGGAAGGCGTCGGACAAGTTTACCTGGTCCATGACGTCGGAAGAACTTGCCGCGACGCGCGAGTTGCACGATGGGAACCTCGCTTCCGCGCTCGCCGAGCTCGAGGGCGCGCAGGAGGGGCTGCTCGTGCTCGACGAGGCGCTCGACGCGCTTTCGAAGGGGCTTGTCGACGAGGCGCTCGTGGACCGCGCGCTCGATATGTCCGCGCGCGGCGTCGAAGTAGCGCTCACCGGGCGCGCGCCTTCCCGCAAGATCGTGGAGAAGGCCGACTACATAACCGAGATGCGGTGCGAGAAACACCCCTACGAGCAGGGGATATGTGCAAGGGAAGGAGTGGAGTACTAGATGGATTCCAAGGAGATGGCGCCCGGCGACATCGAGCGGCGCAGCTTCGAGATCATCACCGAAGAGCTCGGCGGCCGCACGTTCCCGCCGCTCGAAGAGCCCGTCGTGAAGCGCGTCATCCACACCACTGCCGACTTCTCGTACGCCGATTCCCTCGTGTTCACCCATGACGCCGCGCACTGTGCGCTCGACGCACTGCGCGCAGGGGCCACGGTGCTCACCGACACGAACATGGCGCTCGCAGGCATAAGCAAGCCCGCGCTCGCAAAGCTCGGCTGCAAGGCCGTGTGCTATATGGCCGACCCGGATGTCGCCGCAACGGCGCGCGCCGCGGGCACGACTCGCGCCGTTGCGAGCATGGACAAAGCTTGCGGCATCGAGGGTCCGCTCATCGTGGCCGTCGGCAACGCTCCCACAGCACTTCTGCGCCTCGCCGAGCTCATGGACGCGGGGAAGATCTCGCCCGCGCTCGTCGTTGGGGTGCCGGTTGGGTTTGTGAACGTGGTCGAGGCGAAAGAGGAGCTACTCGCGCGACGCGTGTCGGCCATCGTCGCGAGGGGTCGCAAGGGCGGCTCGACCGTGGCGGCCGCCATTATGAACGCGCTGCTCTACGAGATCACGCGCCCAGGCGGCCCGAAGTGACGGCGCCTGCATCCGCGCCGGCGCTGCGCATCTTCGCCGGCACCACCGAGGGCCGCCTTTTGTGCGAATGGGCGAGCGGGGCGGGCATCCCCGCCCGTGCCTACGCGGCAACCGAGTACGGAGGCGAGCTTTTGGGCGAGCTTCCGGGCATCGAGGTGCATGCGGGCAGGCTCGACGAGGCCGACATGGAGCGCGAGCTTTCCGGCGCGCGCATCGTCGTCGACGCCACGCATCCCTTCGCTACGCTCGCAAGCGGCAACATCCGGGCCGCTTCGCTCGCCGTGGGTGCACGATGCCTGCGCCTTGCGCGCCCGGTCGAGGCGCTACCCAAAGGCGTCGTGTCGGTCGCGTCGATCGCCTGCGCGGCGCGCTTTCTCTCCGAGAACCCGGGTCGCGCGCTTCTCACGACGGGGAGCAAGGAGCTTGCTCCCTACACGCGCGTCGCCGATTTCGCGGAGCGCTTCTTCGTGCGTGTTCTCCCGCTGCCCGGTGCTATAACGAAGTGCATCGACGCGGGGTTTTCGCCGTCGCACGTCATCGGCATGCAGGGGCCCTTCACCCGCGAGCTCAACGAGGCGATGCTTCGGCAGGTGGGCGCCCAGTGGCTTGTGACCAAGGACTCGGGAACCGTAGGTGGCACGGCCGAGAAGATCGCCTCCGCGCGCGACGTGGGAGCGCGCTGTATCGTGGTCGCCCGTCCCGCCGAGGGAGGCGGGGCCCTTTCGCTTAGGGAAGTGGAAGACGCGCTCTTACGGGAGTTCGCGCGCTAGGCGCTCGCCGCGCATGCGTGCCCTCCCGCCTGCGAGGAGGAGCGCCCCGAGCAAGCTCGACCCGTACAAGCCTGTCATCCGCCAATCGCTCGAGGACGACGCACGGAACTGGCGCAAGCAGCCCTTCAATAAGTTGCGGTGAAATAGCGTCTGTTTTTGCTGCTAGATAGCATATTCAGTCCCTAATTCACCGCAACTTGTTGGTGGTGGCTTACTGGTAGCGTAGGCATTCCACCGGGTCGAGCTTTGCTGCACGGCGAGCGGGGTAGAAGCCAAAGATTACGCCGATGCCGACCGATACGGCAAACGCGATCAACACTGTTGTAATGGAGAAGCTTGGCGTGATCGTCCCGGTAGCTCCAAACTCGCTCATGATGCCCGAGCTTGCGGCAAAGAACGTGAGTCCCCATGCCAGCAGATAGCCAATCAGGACACCCAACAGTCCGCCGGTGACGCACAGCACCGAGGACTCGGCCAAAAACTGCGCGGTGATATCGCGACGACTTGCGCCCAGGGCACGGCGGATGCCGATCTCACGGATGTCCTCAGTCACGTTGGTGAGCATCATATTCATAATGCCGATACCGCCGACAAGCAGCGAGATGCTGGCGACAGCGCCCATGATGAGCGAGAACGCGCCCATAAAGGAGTTGAGTGCATCGATGGCGCTTTTCATGGAGGTCGCCGATACACTGTCGTACTCATCATCCTCCGCGATGCCCTTCATTGCGCGCACCTTGGACTCGATGGTCTTACAAAGCTCGTCCATGTCTGTGCCCTCGGCGGCAAGAGCCGTCACGCTGGGGAATGAAGGATTTTCGTCGCCAAACAGGCCTGAGATGGTTTCGCGCGGCATATACAGCGTGAGCGAGCCCATGGAGTCGTTGCCGCCATCAATCACGCCTACAATCTGCACCTCGCCGTTGGACACCTTGATGGTTTTCCCCAGCGCATCCTGTTCGTTGCCGTAAAGCTGATCGGCGCCGCCGCGGCTGATGAGCGCCACGCGCGAGCCTGATTGGGACTCGGCCTGGGAATAGGTGCGCCCCGCAACGAGCTTGCTGGCCCCCACGGCGTCGAGCATGTCGCTATCGACACCCTGTGCCATGACGGTATAGCTTTTATCGCCGGTCTTATACTCGGTATACGCGCTGTCGACAATGCCGATCTGCTCTATCTGCGGCACCAGTTTTTGAAGCTTCTCGATGTCGGACTCGGTGAGTTCTTGCGACGAATAGATTTGCACCATGCGTGCCGCATTGAGGCCCAGACTGTTGACCAGGCTGTTTTGGATGCCGCCGATGAGCGAAGTCATGGCGATAACCGAGGCGATGCCGATGACAATGCCCAGGATGGTGAGCAGGCTGCGCCCCTTGTTGGCTTCGAGCGAGTGAAGGGCTTCCTGGATGAGATCGCGGGCGCTCATGCCATCTCTCCTTTCGGCGGGTTGGCGGAGGCGGAAATCCTGGGCAGGCTATCCACGGCGCTGCGCAGGGTCCGCGGTGCATGTGGAATATACGCGCCATCGTGAATGCGACCGTCGCGGATGGTCACGGCACGGTCGGCCTCGGCGGCGATGCCGGGGTCGTGTGTGATAAGCACGATGGTTTTGCCGCGCTTCTGGAGCTTATGGAAGGTCTCCATCACAAGCGCTCCGGTAGCGGAGTCCAGGTTTCCCGTCGGCTCATCGGCTAGGATGATGGGCGGGTCATTGACGAGGGCGCGCGCGATTGCGACACGCTGCATCTGGCCGCCCGAGAGCTCGGATATGCGGTGGTCCCAGTGGTCGACCGGCAGCGTGACGGCCTGCAGCGCGTGCACGGCGCGCATCTCGCGCTGGCTACGGGGCACATTGGTGTAGGCCAGCGGCAGCATCACGTTTTCGATAACCGACAGGCGCGGCAGCAGGTTGAAGCTCTGAAAGACAAAGCCAATGCTCAGGGCGCGGACTTCGGTGAGCTCGTCATCGTCGAGCTCGGCCACGTTGAGCCCTTGCAGGTAGTAGTCGCCCGCCGTCGGTTTGTCCAGGCAGCCTAGGATGTTCATTAGCGTTGATTTGCCCGAGCCCGAGGGGCCGGTGATAGCGACGAATTCGCCGGGTTCTACCGCCAGGCTCACGTTGTGCAGGATGTGGGCGCAGCCCGCCTCGCTCTCAAAGATGCGGTGTACGTTGCGGATGTCGATAACGGGACGCATTACATGCCCTCGTCGGCAGACATGCTGCCCGAATCCGCGCTGTAGCCGCCGTCAGCCGTTGCGTCCGCTCCGGTGTCCATGACGAGGGTGTCACCATCGCGCAGCTTGGTAAGCGGCACGTTGGGGTTGATCTCGTTGCCCTGGTCGTCGCGCTTGACCTGTGTCTTACCGACTACGGCTTCGTTGTCGTTTTGCGTCACGACGGTCACCTTCACGCGACGGGTTTGCTTGCCCTCGTCATCAGTCGCCACGTTGACGTAATAGTGTTCGCCGTCTTCGGTCATGAGCGCCATCGTCGGCACCATCACCACGTCGTCGAGCTGCTCGGTCACCACCGATACCTCGGCCGTCATGCCCGGCTTCAGGCGCGCGTCGGGCGCCTCGATAAGAATGTCGACGTTAAAGGTTACGCTGCCGCCGCCACTGTTGGCGGCGTCGGAGTTTGCCACCGACGCGATAGCCGTGACGGTGCCCTGGCTCACGATATCGGGAAACGCGGGATACGTGACGTTGGCGCTCTGCCCAACGGCGATCTTAGCGATGTCCTTTTCGCCCACCTGCACGGTCACCTTCATCTTGGACAGGTCGGCGATCTGCATGCACTGCTTGCCGCCGCTCGTATCGCTTTCGTCCATGATCATGCCGCCTGTAACCGTGGCGCCCACCTTGGCGTTGAGCTCCACGATGTTACCCGAGCTCGGGGCCGTGACCGTGCGACTGGCGGCCTTGGCGTTCGCCTGATCGAGGTTTGCCTGGGCCGAAGCGAGGCTGCGCTGAGCGGCCGATACGGCGTTCGAGTCCGCTGATGCGGCGGTGATGCCAGCCGCTGCGGATGCTCCATCGACGTCCGTCGTTGGGGTGGTCTGCGCGGCAGCTGCGGCTTTCTTCGCATTAGCGAGGTCTTCTTGAGCGGCAGCAACTGCACGCTGCGCCTCGGCAACGTTGCGATCGAGCTCGTCGTTTTTAATGGTCATAAGCACGTCGCCCTCGTTGACGGATTGGCCTGCCTGCACGTTGATAGAATCGACCGTGCCGTCGACAGAAGGGGAGACCACTGAGGACGAAATGGTTTTGAGCTGGCCTTTCGCCTCGACCGTTGTGGTAAACGTGCCCTCGGTCACCATGTCGGTCACCGGCCCGTTGTTGCCTGCGGGCCGTGCGTTGATGGCTAAGGTCACGACAACGGCGATGAGCACAATGGCGGCCACGACGCCGGCCGCAATGCCGCGTCGGATGAGCTTTTTGCGTCGACGTTCGGCACGTTTTGCCTTGAGCTTGGCATATGCCTCTTCATCGGAAATCTCGGTCGCATCGTTCGCGCGTCCGCTCTGCTTATCGGCATGTACGTTTGTAATCAGAGGAATCGTTTCGGTGGCACCTTCGGTCGTGTGCTCGGCATCATCCGGGTCCGGGGTGATGGTGGGGACATTCGGCATAGCGTCTCCTTTATAGAAAGAACCTCGATAATTATATGCGCCCACCGGTTGGGGCGGGCGCATAGGACGGTTTCTTTCGGAACTGTTAGATTGGTCGCAGCGGTTCCACGTTGTAGGAATGCGCGCGTTGCACTATGAGTGGACAACCACGCACAGGCCGACTTTGATGCAGTCGTGAAGTGCCTTGGCGTCTGCCAGGCGCAGGTTGATGCAACCGTGGCTGCCGCACCACTTGTACGACTCGGCGCTATCGAAGCTCTTGTCGTTTTGCCAGGTGGCATCGTGGAAGCCGATCATATTGCCCTCGAACGGCATCCAGTAGCTCACCGGGCTCTCGTATTTGGGCTTGCCCGTCTCGGGGTCCTTGGCTCCGATCAGGGTGCTGCCGCCGTCGTTGCTGTTGATCTGCCACACGCCCTCGGGGGTGGCGTCTTCGCCCGGTTTGCCGGAAATAAAGTTGGCCTCCCAAACGATATTACCGTTCTCGTCATAGTAGCGCGCGTGCTGCTCGGACAGATCGACATCGATGTATGCCTTCCAGTCGGGCTCTCCCTTTGCGGTAAAGGTGTCGGCCTTCTGGGAGTACTTGATCTCGATTTCTCCGGTCTGCTTGTTGTTAATGGCGTCCTCGACCTGCTTGGCGAGCGAGCTGCTGTCGATGGACCAACCAAAGTCACCGCCTTCGACGGCGCACTGCTTGCCATCGGCGCGCGTCCACCAGCGAGTGGAACCCACGGTATTAAAGCCGTTGGCGAGCTCGGCTGCCCAGCTGCTGATCTGTGACGTATCGAGCGTGGGGTTGGCCGGATCGACAAAGCTGATCCACTGCAAGACGGAGCTGCCATCAACCTTGCCGGCATCCTCGCCGTTGAGCTTGAGGGTCACGTTGACGCCCAGGAAATTGTTGGCGGCATCGCATGCGGCCTGAATCTGATCATCGGTCAGCGTTCCATTGAGCGGCTCATAGGCATCGTTGCCGAGCTTGGAAAGATCTACGGACTCGGCCAGCGAGGCAAGCTCGAGCTCGGCATACTTAATGACATGCTCGCGATTGAGTTTTTCGTTGGAGCGCGCCTTCTCGACGGTAAACTTGCCGGCCTGCTCATCATAGGGGCTATTGGCCTCGAACGTGCCCGAACGGCCCTCGTTAAACTCGTTGATGGCGGCGCCCAGATCCTTCTCAAACTTCTTTTGGTCAAAGGTGTCGGAGAGCATGGACAGGTCGACGTCTTGATCAAGATCGACTTCGTTGGAGGTAGCGGTTGTTTTGGTCTTGCCGCTTAAGGATTCTACAAGGCGGACCGGCCATACAAAGGCCTCGTTGTGGCTGATGATCTCTTTTGCAGCAGCTTCACCGTCGACGATGGGCTCATCGGACTCGGGCTGATAGGTCCAGCTAAAGTCATCGCCTGTCACGGTGAGCTTATAGTGCTTCCATGCCGAGTTGACCTTGGTGGCGGCAGACGAAGCGTTGGAGAACGAGACGTCGACGCCGGCAATGGTGGTTTTGGGGTAGGCTAGCTGCGAAAACGCTACGATGCCAACGATATAGACAATGACGATAAGACCCAGGACGACAAAGAGCGTCGTTTTTTTGCCTGACTTATTGTTCTTGGCGGGTTTGCGTGCGGGGCCGCGATCGCCTCGAGCGTGCGTGGGGGGCTGCTTTGGCGCATTGCCGTTTGCCTGGCGCTGCTGACGTTGTTGACGCTGCTGTCGCTGTTGGTTCGGGCGTTGGGAAGCGTTTGCTGCACTACGCTGCTGACCGTGGCTCGGCGCGATAGGACGCGGCGACTGAACGCCGCCGGTGTGCCTGCTCGGCTGCTGCGGATCGGGAATCAGTTGAGTTCGATCGTTTTGCGACATCGTATGCATATCCTTCGATTTTCGCCTTGCGGTTCATCGTGTTTTTACTGGGCTTGCATTATAACGATTGCCCTGCTGTTTGTGGTACGGAAACGGTGGCATTCGAAAGAGCTGGGACAAATGTCCCACCTTTGAGTCGTTCTTAGTCGCTATCCGCACACACCGCATTTTGCACAGGCCGAAAGTGCGGCCGGAGCCTGCGCGATGCCGCCCTTTGCCGTCTCGCGCAGCGTGGCCGGCAACGCGTGACCCACCGAGAGCATGACATGTGCCATCTGGTCAAACGGCACCAGGCTCTTAATGCCTGCGAGGGCGAGTTGTGCCGAGCTAAAGGCCGCTGCCACGCCGATGGCGTTGCGGTTTTGGCAGGGCACCTCCACGAGGCCACCGACGGGGTCACAAACGAGGCCCAGCAGGTTACTCAGCGCGATGGAACTGGCGTCGAGCGCCTGCTCGGGCGTGCCGCCGAGCATCTGCACCAGCGCGGCGGCTGCCATGGCGGCGGCGCTTCCGACCTCGGCTTGGCAGCCGCCCTCGGCGCCGGCAACGCAGGCGCTTGTGGTGAGGTTGAGGCCGATGGCGGCTGCGCAGTAGAGCGCGTCCATGACCTGCTCGTCGTCGAGCTGCAGGTGATCGGCGAGCGCAAGCACGCAGCCGGGCACAACACCCGCGGATCCTGCCGTCGGAGCTGCGACGATCACACCCATCGTGGCGGAGCGCTCGAGCACGGCCATCGCGCGGGCCACGGCGTCGGTCTGGACGGCGCCCATCAGGCTTGCACTCAAATCGTTGCGGCCGGTGGCTTCGACGAGCTTGGCCTCGCCGCCGATAAGCCCGCCGAGTGAGCGCAGCGGATTTGCGAGGGGGGCCGTGGTCTCCTCGCGCATGACGTCGAGCACGCGGCGCATGGCGGCGACGGCGTGGGCCTCGCCGGTCAGACGCGCCTCGCGAACGGCCATGACGGCGCCGATGCTGAGCCCCAGTTCCTCACACGCATCGAGCAGCTGCTCGCCGTCGTCGAAGATTTCCTTGGCCGAGACGCCGGGGGAGAGCGACGAGGCAGAACCGGGGAGCTCGATAAAGGTCGCGTAATCAACATTGTCGAGCTTGCGTAGCATCGGGATAACGGTGTCGTCGGGCGCGCCGTCGGTCTCAAAGACGGAGTAGGCCTGGCCGCCCACTTCGGTGCGGTAGGTGCGGCAGAATGCGATGTTCACGTGGGCGTAGGCGAGCAGGTTGGTGAGCGCGGCGAGTACACCGGGGACGTCCTTGTGCGCCACGAAGAGCGTGGAATACATGCCCGAGATGTCGACGCCGACGCCGTTAATGCGGCTGATGCGCATCTTGCCGCCGCCCAGGCTCTCGCCGCGGACCTGAGCCGTGGCGCCCGTGTCGTCGACCATGTCGATATCGACGGTATTGGGGTGGATGGAGGCGTCGTCGCCCTTGATGTCAAAGTGATATTCGAGGCCCTGCTCGCGCGCGAGGTCGAAGGCCTGCTTGATGTTCTCGTCATCGGTGTCGAGACCCAGGATGCCCGCGACGAGCGCACGATCGGTGCCGTGGCCGCGGTAGGTGTGGGCGAAGGAGTTCCACAGGCCAAAGGTGACTTTGGTGATGCGGCCTTCCAGCAGGCTGGCGGCAACTTGGGCGCAGCGCAGGGCTCCGGCGGTGTGCGATGAGCTGGGGCCGACCATGACGGGGCCCAAGATCTCGAATGCCGAGGTCGTAGCTAGTGTTTGCGGCTTGCCTGCCATGGGTGCTCCTTTAAGTGGCTCGTCGTCCCGAGGGGCGGGGTATACTCTGTCCCGCCGTTCCGAGGGCTTTGGTATTTGGTCGCCTGCTCTACAGTCCTGGCTCGCACGGAGGCCACATTAAGTGGCCTCCGGCTCGTGCGGAACTCGCGATCGACCAAATACCAAAGCCCTCGGAACTTAGGATACATGGTAGAGGCGCTCATGCTGCAAAATCCATCAGCTGGAGACCTATTCTGTGCTCCATGTCGACTCATCTTCACCATCGATTAAATAAAAAAGAGGTACCGGTTGTTTCGGTACCTCTTTATGGTGCGTTTCTATTTGGCTGTAGCTTTAGCCGCGTGCTTACAGGCCGCAGGCTGATTTGAGTTCTTCGACTCGGTCGGTTTTCTCCCAGGTGAAGTCGGCGTCTTCTCGGCCGAAGTGACCGTAGGCTGCCGTCTTTTCGTAGATGGGGCGGCGCAGGTCCAGGTCGCGGATGATTGCGCCCGGGCGCAGGTCGAAGGTCTTCTCTACGGCCTCGACGATCTTGTCCTCGGCAACATGTGCGGTACCGAAGGTGTCGACCATGATTGAGAGGGGCTTGGAAACGCCGATGGCGTAGGCAAGCTCGACTTCGCAGCGGTCGGCCAGACCGGCGGCGACCACGTTCTTGGCTACCCAGCGCGCGGCATACGCGGCGGAGCGGTCAACCTTGGTGCAGTCCTTGCCACTAAAGGCACCGCCGCCGTGACGGCCGTAGCCACCGTAGGTGTCGACGATGATCTTGCGGCCGGTGAGGCCCGTGTCGCCCATGGGGCCGCCCACGACAAAGCGACCGGTGGGGTTCACGTAGATGTCGGCGTTGTCCCACGGCATGTTCTCAGCGGCCATGACCGGGGTGATGACGTGCTCGATAAGGTCGGCCTTGATCTTGCCCATGTCCTCGATCTCGGCAGCGTGCTGCGTGGAGATGACGATGGTCGTGACCTCGACGGGCTTGCCTTCCTCGTAGCGCACGGTGACCTGGGTCTTGCCGTCGGGACGCAGATAGGCAAGGGTGCCGTCGTGACGCACGGCGGCCAGGCGCTCGGCTAGGCGACTCGCCAGGTAGTGCGGCATGGGCATGAGGGTCTTGGTCTCGTTGGAGGCATAACCGAACATCATGCCCTGGTCGCCGGCACCGATCAGGTCGATCGGGTCGGTGGTAGTGCCGGTCTGGGTCTCGAAGGACTCGTCAACGCCCTGGGCGATATCGGGCGACTGCTCGTGGATGAGGCTCATAACGCCGCAGGTATCGCAGTCAAAACCGAATTTGGCGCGGTTGTAGCCAATGCGGCGAATAACGCCGCGGGCGATTTCCTGTACGTCGACATAGGCCTGGGTGCGAATTTCGCCGGCGACGATGACGGTGCCGGTGGTCACGAGGGTTTCGCAGGCGCAGCGGACGTTCTCCACGTTGGCAGGCACGCCGTTGGGGGCGATGTAACCCTGCTCCTGGAGCTCTATTTCTTTGGCGAGGATTGCGTCGAGGACGGCGTCGCTGATCTGGTCAGCGATCTTATCGGGATGACCTTCGGTCACCGACTCCGACGTAAAAACAAAGGACCCGTGTTGGGGCGGGATGGAACGAAGTTCTTCTGACATGATTGTCCTTTCAAAAACGTGTCCCGGCGACCGTTACCATTCCGCCGGGCTCTCTATGCAAGGGCACATCATAGCGCGTAAATCAAACATTCACACCCTTTCCGCACCTACTTATTGGGGACAGTCTTAAATGACTAGCCTTACTCATTGGGGACAGACTTAAATGACCAGCCTTAAACTAAGAAGGTCCCCAAAGACTGGTCGTTTAAGCCCGTCCCCAATGAGTGGGTCGATGCCCTTTGTGCGGAGGTTGCTTTGATGCTTTATACTGATGCGGTTAGACATCCATCCTGCAATCGAGGAGATTTCCATGGCATCAGACGTTCGCGTCCGCTTTGCACCCTCACCGACGGGCAAGCTGCACATCGGCGGCGCCCGCACCGCTATCTATAACTGGGCTTTCGCCCGCGCAAACGGCGGCACGTTCATCCTGCGCATCGACGACACCGACCCCACCCGCTCCACCGATGAGAACACGCAGATCATCCTGCGCGCCATGCGTTGGCTGGGCCTGGACTGGGACGAGGGTCCCGAGGTGGGCGGCGATTTTGGCCCCTACGCCCAGACCGAGCGCCTGGACCTGTACAAGCAGGCCGCCCAGAAGCTTTGGGACGAGGGCAAGGCCTATCCCTGCTTCTGCACCAAGGAGCAGCTCGACGCCGACCGCAAGGCCGCGCAGGAGCGCAAGGACCCCTTCCAGGGCTATCAGCGCCGTTGCCGCGATCTTGATCCCGAGGAGGCCCGCCGCCGCATCGAGGCCGGCGAGTCCTACGTCCTGCGCATCAAGGTGCCCGAGGACCGCGGCGACGTCGTTATCCACGACGCCGTCCACGGCGAGGTGACCTTCGACGCCAAGGAGCTCGACGACTTTGTCATCTTCCGCTCCGATGGCACGCCCACGTACAACTTCGCGACCGTCGTCGACGACGCCATGATGAAGATCACCCACGTCATCCGCGGCGACGACCATCTGTCCAACACCCCGCGCCAGGTCATGGTCTACGAGGCCCTCGGCGCGCCCGTGCCTACGTTCGCCCACATCTCCATGATCTTGGGTGCCGACGGCAAAAAGCTCTCCAAGCGCCACGGCGCCACCTCGGTGGAGGAGTACCGCGACGCCGGTTATCTGTCCGACGCCTTCGTCAACTATCTGGCGCTGCTCGGCTGGTCGCTCGACGGCGAGACTACGATCATCCCGCGCGACGTCCTGGCCAGCAAGTTCTCGCTCGACCGCATCTCCAAGAACCCGGCGACCTTCGACCCCAAGAAGCTCGACTGGGTCAATGCCGAATACATCAACGGCATGTCCGATGCTCAGTTTGCCGACGAGATCATGGTCCCCGAGCTGCATGAGGCGGGTCTCATCGAGGGTAATGTCGAGTACGGCGAGGATTGGATCGATGCGCTTGCCGCCATCGTCAAGCCGCGCACCAAGATGCCGGCCGATGCCGTGACCGTCGCCGCTCCCATCTTTGCTACGGCCGAGACGCTCGAGTATGACGAGAAGTCTGTCAACAAGGGCCTGGCCAAGGAAGGTATGGGCGCCATTCTGGATGCCGCCAAGGCCGCGCTCGAGGGCGTGGAAGAGTGGACGGCTGCCAACATCGACGCCGCGCTTGAGCCGCTGCCCGAGCAGATGGACCTCAAGAAGCGCGTGGTGTTCCAGGCCGTGCGCGTCGCCGTCTGCGGCAACATGGTGAGCCCCCCGCTGGGCGAGACCATGGCGCTCGTCGGTCGCGACGACTGCCTGACGCGCATCGACCGCGCCCGCGCGATGGCGCTGTAGCAGCTGCGCAAACGCATGTATCCGAGCCCCGTTCACCCGAGCGGGGCTCTTGTTTCTGTAGACGTATGGGATAGGAGGTGCTGGGGCCATGGCCGAGCAACTGTCGCTGTTTGGTTCGCCGGAACCGGAGGAAGCTCCGAAGTCCGCGGCCCCTGCCGCCGCCCCGGCTCAGCCCGAGCCCGCACCCGAGCCCGTCGCCGCCTATGCGAGCGTAGTCCTCGACATCCCGACCCGTGCGCTGTCCGAGCCGTTTGCCTACGGCATTCCGCAGCCCCTTGCCAACGAGGCGCAGGTCGGATCGACGGTCCTGATCCGCTTTGGCAACCGTGCGGCCGCGGGCTACATTGTCGACATCGCGCCCAAGTTGGCCGGCCTGCAAGGTGACGACGCTCTCGATCCTGCGCGCATCAAGCCCATCGAGGCCATCCTCAGCAAACCGCTCTTTGGCGCCGAAGCCGCCCGTATCGCACGCTGGATGAGCCGCGAATATGTCGCGACGCTTTCCGAGTGCCTGCGCCTTTTCTTGCCTCCGGGCGGAAGCCCGCGCGTGGTCAAGGGCGACGACGGCGTGTGGGCCGTTGAGCGCCCCGCCGTCAAACCCATCCAAAACCGCTGGGTCATGCTCACGCCCGAGGGTTTTGACTACACGCCGCCCAAGACCGCGGTCCGTCAGCGTCAGCTCATCGAGGCACTCCAATGTGGCCCGGTCACGACGCGTGACCTTAACCTGCTCTACAACAGTATGTCGGCGACCATCAAGGCGCTCGAAAAACGCGGCGTCGTGGTGGTGGAGGAGCGCCGCGCCTGGCGTGGATGCAGCGAGCAGACCACACTGTCCTCGGCGAGCGGCAAGGCCCCGGTGGCACTCACCAACGGACAGCAGCAGGCGCTCGCGCAGATTGAGCACGCTCGCCTGGATGCTCACGGCGACGTGGTGCTCGTGGACGGCGTCACCGGTTCCGGCAAAACCGAGGTCTACCTCTCTGCCATCGAGCGCGTGCTCGCGGCCGGCCGCTCAGCGTGCGTGCTGGTGCCCGAGATCTCGCTGACGGCCCAGACTGTCGGCCGCTTCCGCTCGCGCTTTGGCGAGACGGTCGCTGTGTTCCATTCGCGCCTTTCGGCCGGCGAGCGCCTGGACCAGTGGGATATGGTCGCCAGCGGTGCGGCCCGCGTGGTCGTCGGCGCCCGCTCGGCGCTCTTTTGCCCGCTCAACGACTTGGGTCTCATCATCATCGACGAGGAGCACGAGACCAGCTACAAGCAGGGCTCCAGTCCGCGCTACCATGCGCGCGAGGTGGCGGCCGAGATGGCGCGTCGCTATCGGTGCCCGCTCGTGTTGGGCTCCGCCACGCCCTCGGCCGAGGCCCTCGACCGCTGCCGCCGCGGCACGTACGGCGGCGCCACCTGGACGCGTGTCGAGATGCCCGAGCGCCCGGGGCACGCCGTGTTGCCTACGGTTCGCATTGCCGACCTGCGCCGCGAGTTCGCACACGGCAGCCGCTCCATGTTCTCTAAACCGCTGATGGAAGGCCTGGAGCGCGTAGTCGAGCGCCGCGAGAAGGCCGTGTTGCTGCACAACCGCCGCGGCTTTGCGCCGTTCCTTATGTGCCGCGAGTGCGGCTGCGTGCCCACCTGCAATCACTGCTCCACCGCGCTCACGTACCACGAGCGCACTCACACGCTGCAGTGTCACACCTGCGGATCGTCCTGGCGCGTGCAGCCCTATCCGGCGCCCACGAGTCGTTGTCCTAAGTGCGGCAGCCGCTACTTGGCAAAAATGGGCCTGGGTACGCAGCAGATCGAGGACGCACTGCACCAGATGCTGCCCGACGACGTCGCCATCATTCGCATGGACGCCGATTCCACGCGCGGCAAGGACGCGCATAAAAAGCTGCTCGAACAGTTCGATGCCGCCGATTGCGCGGTGTTGCTGGGCACCCAGATGATCGCCAAGGGCCTCGACTTTCCAGAGGTCACGCTCGTGGGCGTGGTCAATGCCGACTTTGCGCTCAAGCTTCCCGATTTTAGAGCAGGGGAGCGCGCCTACGATCTGCTGGAGCAGGTTGCGGGCCGCGCCGGTCGCGGCGATCGCCCCGGCGAGGTCATCATCCAGACCTATCTGCCCGAGGACCCGGTCATCCGCGCCGTCGCCGAGCACGACCGTTCGATCTTTACCGACTACGACCTGGACCAGCGCCGCGACGCCCTGTATCCGCCGTTCGTGCGCCTGGCCAACATCTTGGTATGGTCGACGAACGCGGATGACGCGCGGGACTATATCGGTCGCATCGCGAAGCTCCTCAAGCGTCGCTGGCATGCCGCCGCGCCCGACTTTTTGCGGGCGGGGAGCGCCGTGCCCCAGGTGCTTGGTCCGGCTTCGTGTGTAATCGAGAGAGCCAAGGACCGATACCGCTTCCATCTGCTTGTAAAGTCGCCGGTAGGGTACCATGTCTCTGATGATATCGACGCCTGCCTCAAAGAGGTTGGCTCCGTGCGCGGCGTGAGCGTGAGTGTTGACGTCGACGCCTATGATTTGATGTAACAACCCGAAAGGATGGCCATGGAAGCCAACGGAATCGTACTGTCGCCCGACCCTCGTCTGCGCCAGGAGTGCGCCGTCATCGAGGAGATCACCCCGGCGATCGAGGCGCTTGCCGAGAAGATGAAGAAGATGATGTTCGACAACGGCGGTTGCGGCCTGGCCGCTCCGCAGATCGGTGAGCTCATTCAGCTCGTTACCATCGACTGCGATTACACCGACAAGAACGACTATGACCCGTACGTGCTCATCAACCCTGTCATTGTTGAGCAGAGCGACCATCTGGTGCCGTTTAGCGAGGGCTGCCTTTCCATCCCTGGCATAAGCTGCGAGATCGAGCGTCCCGATCATGTTGTTGTCGAGGCGTACGACCTGGATGCCAACCTGATTCGCTACGAGGCCACAGGCGATCTGTTCTGCGTGTGCCTGCAGCACGAGATAGATCACCTGCACGGCAATACCATGTTCGAGCGACTCAAGCCGATGCAGCGCATCAAGGCCGTCAAGGAGTACCAGGACGCCTTGGCCCGCGGCGCTCGTCCGGGCGAGACGGAGTAGGTCCCACCGCCCCTTTCCGCCGCAGGGCTTAGGTTTTGCTCCATGCTCAAACAGTCCTGCTCGCACGAAGAGCACATTAAGTGCTCTTCGGCTCGTGCGGAACTGCGCGTGGAGCAATAACCTAAGCCCTGCGGCGGAAGGGGACTGCGTTTTCGTGCTCCTTTTCGCCCGGGTGCCGTTGGGCCAGGGAGGGGCGTCTTCGCTGATAATTGCTTTGTTGGAAGAGCTGCTTTTATGCGGCTCTTTCTTTGTTTTTGGGTATATTTGTTTCTGTTGAATTGTTATTGCGGCTGGGTGTGCTTGCGACCTGGAACGCTTTTTTGTAGCCGTCTCGGCTCGTTGTTGAGAGGAGACTAACTTTTATGCGTATTGTGTTTATGGGTACGCCCGATTTTGCTGTGCCTTCGCTGACTTCGCTTGTTGCGGCTGGCAATGAGATTGCGCTTGTTATTACTCGTCCCGATGCTGTTCGTGGGCGTGGTAAAAAGTTGGAGTCGTCTCCTGTTAAGGCTAAGGCGCTCGAGCTGGGGCTGCCTGTTGTTGAGGCCAATCGTATGACGCCTGAGGTTGTTGAGGTGCTCCAGGCTGCCCAGGCTGATATTTTCTGTGTGGCTGCCTATGGTTGCATTTTGCCTGATGAGGTGCTGCATATGGCGCCGCTTGGTATTGTGAATGTTCATGCTTCGCTGCTGCCTCGTTGGCGTGGCGCTGCTCCCATTCAGCGTGCCATTCTTGCTGGTGATGAGGTTGCCGGCGTTTCCATTATGCGCATTGGGCATGGCGTGGATACGGGCGCATATTGCGCCCAGGCCTCGACCTCGGTTGCCGGTAAGCATGCCGAAGCGCTCACGATGGAGCTTGGCGAGCTTGGCGGTAAGTTGCTTGCCGATACGCTTCCCTCGCTTGCCGATGGCTCGGCTGTTTGGACCGAGCAGGATGAGTCCCTCGTCACGCATGCTGCCAAGATTTTCAAGCAAGAGATGCGCTTGGATCCACAGATGGCAGCGCTCGATTGCGTGCGTCATGTGCTCGCTTCGTCCGATACCGCGCCTGCCCGTTGTGTGATTGCCGGCAAGACAGTTCGCGTGCTCGATGCTGCGCCGGCTGATATGTCGCTTGGCGAGGGCGTTGTTGCCGTCAAGAGCAAGCGTGTTTATCTGGGCCTTTCCGATGGCGCGGTTGAACTGCTCGAGGTTAAGCCCGATGGCAAGCGTGCCATGGCTGCTTCTGCCTGGGCTGCCGGCCTGCAGGGTGTCGACCTTACGTGGGGTGTACTGTCATGAGCAAGTTGTCTCCTGCGCGCAAGCTTGCGCTCGATGTGTTGATGGAGGCTGATCGCCGCGGTATGTACGCACGCGACGTGTTGTCTTCACGTGCTTCCGCCAAGGCCATTGACCAGCGCGATTCCGCTTTTGCCGCTCGTTTGGCGCTCGGTGTTGCCGCCACGCAGGGCATTTTGGATGAGTTGCTCGATCAGTTTTTGGATAAGCCAAAAAAGGTCGCGCCGCGCGTTCGCATGGCGCTTCGCATCTCGGCCTTCGAGATGCTCTACCTGCATACGCCGGGCCGCGTTGCCGTAAGTCAGGGTGTTGAGCTGGTGCGCAGCGGTGCTAAGTCTGCCGCGGGCCTGGCTAACGCGGTGCTGCACAAGGTTGCGGACAACGTTGAGGACTTTGCCACGGCATCCGACGTGGATGAGTCCGAGCGCCGTTTGGTTCGCCTTTCGCGTTTGATGGGTCTCCCTCGCTGGCTGTGCGCTCGTATCATGGCCTCGTTCGATACGCCCGAGGGTGCGCTCAACTTTGCCGGCAATCTGGCTCCTGCGCCGCTTGCTCTGCACGAGAATGCGTTTGCGACCAAGGCCGACCCGTATATCTCGCAGCTCGTTGCGCCTGTCTTCCCGGGTTGCCATGCGCCGGTCGATGCGCAGGTCACGGTTGCATCGGGCGTGTTTGAGCGTGCTGCCGCGGTTGCCTCGGACCTCAACGCCCAGCTTATCGCTACCGCCGCGACTCGTCCCGGTCGTTGCCTGGAGATCGGTGCCGGTCGCGGCACCAAGACCTATGTGATGATGTGCCAGGCCAAACGTGCCGGGTACGAGCGTCAGCATACCGCGCTCGATCTGCACGATCGCAAGTGCGATCAGAATCTCGCGCGCCTGCATAAGGCGGGTATCTCAGGTGTGCGTACGGTGTCGGGCGATGCCTGCGAGCTCAATGAGGTGCTCACGTCCTTTGACGCGATGCTTGGCGAGCCTGCCCTGTTCGACACAGTGTTTATCGATGCGCCGTGCTCTGGCACCGGCACCATGCGCCGTCACCCCGAGATTCCGTGGCGCCTGACCGAGAACGACGTTACGACTGAGCTGCCCAAGCTGCAGCTGACGATGCTCAAGGAAGCAGCTGCGCGCGTGGCTGCCGGCGGTGAGCTTATCTATGCCACCTGCTCGGTTTTTGACGAAGAGAACACGCAGGTCGTGGACGCCTTCCTGGCCTCTCCCGAGGGCGCCGGCTTTACCGTGGCGCCGCTCTCCGAAGCTCAGATTCTGCAGCTGCCCGAGTTCGACCAGGCCAAGAAGCTTTTCTCCGTGCGCCAAAACGACCGTGGGCTTTTCCAGAGCGTCCCCATAAACGCAGATTCCTACGACGGCCACTTCTGCGCCCGCCTGATCCACAAGTAACTACTAAGTTGCGGTGAAATAGGGATCGAATAGCGGCTTCTAGCCGCCAAACAGTCCTTATTTCACCGCAACTCAGGATGTCCTGCGAGTGGAGATCGCAATAGCGGTAAAGAGTGGTAAAAATAGCCCTGTCTCATGCTTGCTGTTATCAAAAGTAGGGCGGATTACGGGGCTAGATTGGTGATGCCCGACCACAGCAAAAATGGCCTAAATAAAACCCCAGGTAGATGTCTTGTTGCAATTTGCAAATTACCGGAATGGATAGAGGTTGTCGATTAAGCCCCGTAATCCGGTAGAGTTTTGGAATGATACAAACTTAGCATCAGCCCGAAATCCAATCTATAGAAAAGTTGCGGTGAAATAGTTCCTGTTTGGCCGTTGGATGGGCTGATTAGGAACTATTTCACCGCAACTCATAACGAAACCTGGGTGGCGGGACCGCTTGTCTCTAGTGGTTGTGCGGGCAGTTGGCGCAGCAGCCACTGGTGGCGTTGGTGCTGGAGCCGCCGCTTCGCTGGTCGGTGTTGTAGAAACCGCTGCCCTCAAACTTAATGCCGCTGGCCGAGAACGTTTTTGCCGCCGGGGCACCGCAGCTCGGGCACACGACCTCGGGGGTCTCGGACATGGGATGCTCAACCTCAAACACGTTGCCGCAGCTCGAGCACTTGTAATCGTAGCGCGCCATAATACTTCCTTTTCAGCACAAAGCGGGCAGATCGCTCTGCCCGCATAAATTCAAACAGCTGTAACTGTACCCTATATCGGGTGTTTTATCACGCTTCGCCCCAGAATCTATGGGTGTTGCGCAGGAGCTGTGCGGTTTTGCCCTCGGCGGCCGCAACGTCGGCCTCATCGGCCTGCCAGGTCCAGTTGCCCGTGGCGACACCCGGCACGTTCATGCGCGCATCGTCGCCTAGCCCCAGGATGTCCTGCAGCGGCATCATCACCAGGGGAGCGTCGCTTGCCAGCGCGTCGCCCATTAGCTTGGCCGCCACCTCAACACCGCTCGGCTCGTCGCCGCCCGCAAAAGAGCGCGTGCACCAACCGGCGAGCGTCGACGTGTCGTGTGTCGAGGTGTACAGAATCTTGCCCGGTGTTGGATACACGCCGTTGCGGACGTCGTAATCGCTAAACTCCAGTACGTCCATACCAGGGAAGCCGCAGGTCGAAGCCATGGCGCGAACGCCGGGCGTCAGGTAGCCCAGGTCCTCGGCGATAAAGTTGAGCGGCCCCAGCTCGTCATAGGCAGTCTGGAACAGATCCTTGCCCGGACCCGCCAGCCAGCGGCCGTCGGCGCAGGCCTTACCTGCGGGAATACTAAAGTAGCTGTGGAATCCCAGGAAGTGGTCCAGGCGCACGCGGTCGTAGAGCGAAAACGCGCGGCGCAGGCGATCCATCCACCAGCTATAGCCGTTCTGCTTCATGTGGTCCCAGCGGAACGTCGGGTTGCCCCACACCTGGCCCTCGGGCGCAAAGTTGTCGGGCGGCGCGCCGGAAATCTCAATCGCCTTGCCGGTATCGGAAAGCCAGAAGTTCTCGGGTTCGCTCCACGCGTCTGCCGAATCGTCGGACACGTACATAGGAATATCGCCGATAACCTCTATGCCCTTCTTGTGCGCATAGTTCATGAGCTCGCACCAAGCCAGGTCAAAGCGGTACTGCATGTACGCTTGAAGCTCGGCCTCGTTGTGGAAGCGCTTGTCGTCGATCAGATGCTCGTTGTAGCGAGCAACATCTGCCGGCCAATCGTGGCGCGACTCGCCCTCAAAGTACTTTTTGACGGCCATATAGACGCAGTACTTCTCGAGCCAATCGGCATTGCAATGTTTAAACGCGGTGTACAGCGGATCGGCATCCTCCCCGCCGCGGGCCTTCCAGGTCTCAAAGTCGGCTGCCAGCTCCTCGTGGCTCTCGGGTAGCAGGTCGATATTGCCTGCAAAGGCCGAAGGACCGGCGTAGGGGGAGCGGAAGAAGTCCGTGGGATTGACGGGCAAAACCTGCCAGTAGCGCATGCCCATGGCGGCCAGATGGTCGATAAAGCGACGCGTGGGCGCGCCGATCGTACCGGGCTTGCCGTCATCGGTCGGCACCGATGTGATATGGCACACAACACCCGCACCGTGATCGAGCGGCTCCTGCAGGCGCTGCTCGGCGTGGTGATAGATGATCGACGAACCCAGCGGATACAGATCGAGCGTGACCGTGCCGTTGTGGATCTCGCACTCGTGACCGCTAATCACATCGCTCGCGCATTCGCCGAGTGCCGGAATCGTCACGCGGTGTGAATTGCGCAGGCTGCGGTTGATGATAACCGTCGCGGACTCGCCATCCTTGCCCGTGCGGTTGTATGCCAGCACCTCATCATTGAGCGCAAAGGCCTTAATTTCACCGTCGATCATAAACGGCAGCGCGCGGCGCACAGCAGATGCGTTCTTGACGATCGCGAACGTATCGAAGTCGTGCAGGTCTTCCTTGGTCGGCATGGTGCGGCGATTGCCCGGATCGGTCAGGCCCTCAAGGCCGTACTCGTCGCCATAGTAAATCGAAGGCACACCGGGGAACGTCATCTGCATGAGCGTCGCGAGCCAAAAACGGCTCTTGGCCAGGCCCATCGCGTTCTCGTCCAGACGCCATTTGCTGCGCTCGCACTCGGGCAGCTGCGACTCGTCGGGGCCGCCGCCGAGCACCGAGATAATGCGCGGTCGGTCGTGGCTCGAAAGCAGATTAAGCGCGCAAGACAGGGCCTCACGCGGATAGTTCTCGCGTAGGGTCTCGATATCCTCGGCTGCCTGGTAGGCGTTTTTGTAGCCCATCAAAAAGCCGATGACCATGTCGCGGAAGGGGTAATCCATGGCCGAGTCGAGCTCGGAGCCTTGCAGATAGCGACGCAGATGGCCGTAGCTGATCTTGTTGGAGGCGTCTTCCCATACCTCGCCGAGCAGCAGCGCGTCGGGCTTCTCGGCGAGCACGGCCTTCTTGATCTCGGTCAGGAAATCGTCCGAAAGCTCGTCGGCCACGTCTAGGCGCCAGCCATGAGCGCCGGCACGTAGCCATTTTCGGATCACGCCATCCTTGCCCAGGAGCCGCTCACGTACCAGTTCGGAGCTCTCATTGATGGCGGGCATATTGCCCACGCCCCACCAGCAGTCGTACGAGCCGTCCTCGTGGAAATAAAACGCATCACGCCACGGCGAATCCTCGCTCTGCCACGCGCCCACGCCGGGGTAGTTGCCGTAGCGGTTGAAGTAGATCGAATCGTCGCCCGTGTGGTTGAACACACCGTCCAGAATGATGGAAATGCCTAGCTTCTCGGCCGCCTCGCACAGCTCGGTAAAGTCCTGCTCGGTGCCCAGAATCGGATCGATCTTGGTGTAATCGGCGGTGTCGTAGCGGTGGTTACTCGCGGCTTCAAAAATGGGGTTGAGGTAGATGGCCGTAAAGCCCAGCTCGGCGATGCGGGGCAGGTCATTCTGGATGCCCTTGAGCGAGCCGCCGTAAAAGTCCCAGGTCTTGATGGATCCGTCTTCGGCGCGCTCGTACACAGGCGGCTCGTTCCAGTCCTCGACCATGCGGCGCTGAATGCCCTTACGCGGTTTTTCGACCTCGGCCAGCGTGCGCTCGCGCCAGTGCTCGTCGCGGGCATAGCGATCGGGGAAGATCTGGTAGACCATACCGCGCTCGTACCAGGTGGGACGGTTCTCACGGTGTTTGTAGACGGTGACCTGGAATGACGGCACCTCAGCGTAGTCGTAGGTTACGCCTTCGCCGCCGGTGCGGCCCTGTGGTGCGCCCAGACGAACCTCGGGCTGGCCCTCAATATTGCAGATAAAGCTGTACCAAATAAGACAGGGCTCGGTGCACTCAAGCTCTGCGGTAAATATGCCGTCGCCCTCGTGCGTCATGGGATATCGAGATTCACCGATCTCATCGACCCAGGTGCGCAGCGTAAGCGTTGCCTGCGCGGGATCGGCGTCCTCCAGAATCACGGAGAGCGAAAGGGTAGTTCCTGTGGTCACAGCGCCAAACGGAGTGCGAAACTGCGGTAGGCGGCTGTTGTGTATCAATCTCATAGTACGGTCCAGTTCAATAGAATCACGGCCTGCGGGCCATGGGCTTTACGCACAAAATATAATTATATCTGTTGTACACAGGGTGTATAAACAACATCCGTTTACCATCGGCGAACGGTTGTCCTAGAAAATCGTTTTACCAACTATCTACAGAGAAGGGGCGCCCGGTTGGAGCGCCCCTTGTTTAGGGTTTTGATTAGGTTTTAGATCGTCTGTGGGCTAGCGGCGCTTGCGGGTGGCCGTTGCCTTGCGGACGGACGTCTTCTTGGACGGGGCCTTTTCCGCTGCCGGAGCGGCGGGGGAGACCGGGGTCTCCTTGGCGGGCTCGGGCTTGACCTTTACCTCGGCCTTGGGCTCCTCCTTGGCAGCGGCGGGCTTAGTCTCTGCCTTGGGAGTTGCGGCCTTTGCCGTGGTCTTCTTGGCTGTCGTCGTGCGCTTGCGCGTGGTGGTCTTGGCGGCGGGCTTAGCCTCGACGGTTGCCCCCGCCTTGGACTCGGCAGGCATCTCCTCGACCTTGGCGGCCGGCTTTGCGGCAGCCTTGGGGGCAGCCTTCGTTGTAGCGGCCTTGGCGGTCGTCGACTTGGTTGCCGTAGCCTTCTTGGCGGCAGTGGTCTTGGTCGCGCTCTTGGTCGCGGTCGTTTTCTTGACAGCGGTCTTGGCCGGAGCCTTTGCGGCCGGCTTGGCCTTGGCGGTCTCGGCCTTTACCTCGGAGGCTGCCTCGGCCTCGGCGGCCTTCTTGGCAGCGGCGGTCGTGCGCTTGCGCGTCGTCGTTGCCTTGGCAGCAGTCGTCTTTGCTGCGGCGGTCTTGGTGGCAGCGGCCTTGGTTGTCGTTGCCTTCTTGGCCGTCGTCTTGCGCGTCGTAGTCTTCTTGGCGGCAGGCTTTGCAGCCGGCTTAGTCTCAGCCTCGGGAGCTGCTTCAGCCTTCATCTCAGATTCAGCCTCAACCGGCTTCTCTTCGGCCTTAGGCTCCACAACGGCCTCAGCCTTCTCAGCCACACCCACAGGCTCGTCGACAACCGCCGCCGGCCTCTCAATCTCCGGATGCATAAAGAAGTACAGGTCCAGATACTTGTCGGCAGAGCGCGTCCAGCTAAAGTCTTGGCTCATGGCCTGCGTGACCAGCTGGTTCCAGGCGTCGCGGTTATCCCAGAACAGGCGTGCCGCGCGGAACACGGCGTCGCCCATCTCGTCGCCGTTAAAGTTGCTAAACGAGAAGCCCGTGCCCTCGCCGGTAAACTCGTTGTACGGGATCACAGTGTCCTTCAGACCACCGGTCTCGCGAACAATCGGCAGGGTGCCGTAGCGCATGGCGATAATCTGCGACAGGCCGCAGGGCTCAAACTTCGAAGGCATCAGGAACATGTCGGCGGCAGCATACATGCGCTGTGACAGCGCCGGATCAAACTCGATGCGCGCGGCCATGGTGCCGGGGTACTTGTCCTGGAAGTAGCGCAGTCCGTCCTCGTAGTCGCGGTCGCCGGTGCCCAGCACCGCCACCTGCACGCCGCCGGCCAGGATGCGGTCGAGCGCGTACATGACCAGGTCCATGCCTTTCTGGCGCGTCAGACGCGTGACCATGACCATAAGCGGACGGTCGTCGCGAACCTCGAGCCCCAGCTCTTCCTGCAGCTTGGCCTTGCACACGGCCTTGCCGGAACGGTCCTCGACGGTGTAGTTGGCGGCAATGCGCTTGTCGGTCGCCGGGTCAAAGCCCGCGACGTCAATGCCATTCAAAATGCCCTGCAGCGCGTACGAACGCTCGCGCAGAACGCCGTCCAGGCCCTCGCCAAATTCGGGCGTCTGGATCTCGTTGGCATAGGTAGGACTTACCGTAGTGATGGCGTCGGCATAGCGCAGCGCGCCCAGCATGTAGTTGATGCTGCAAGCGTCGCAACGCAGCTGCGAGGCGGCCGCCGGAATATGTGCCACACCCAGGATATCCTCCATCACGGTGTCGCTAAACTGGCCCTGGAACGCCACGTTGTGGATCGAGAACACGGTCTTGACTCGGTCGTACAGCGGCAGGCCCTGGTAGAACTCGCGCAAAAACACGGGCGCCAGTGCCGTCTGCCAGTCGTTGCAGTGCAGGATGTCGCACTCAAAGCCGGCCGGCAGGTGCTGCAGGCTCTCGGTGATGGCCTTGGAGAAGAACGCAAAACGCTCGCCGTCGTCAAAGAAGCCATACGGATAGTCGCGCGCAAAGTAGCGCTCGTTGTCAATGAACATATAGGTGACGCCATCGTGCTCGAGCTTCTCAAGTCCGCAGTACTCATTGCGCCAGCCCAGGCTCACGTAAAAATCGGAGAAGTGCTCCATCTGCGCCTTGTACTCGTCCTTGATGGTGGCGTATTTGGGCACCATCACGATAACCTCGGCGCCGGCGCGCACGAGCGCCGCAGGCAGCGAGCCCGCTACGTCACCCAGGCCACCGGTCTTCACAAACGGTGCGCACTCGGCCGAGGCAAACACGATCTGCATCTTTTTGCTGGAATCAGCCATATTGTCTCCCTGTTGCAATTCGAGAATAGCCGCCTGGCGCTAACCGGGCGGCTATTCTACATGTTACGAGCGATGTTGCGGTGCCAAAGCTAGCTCGCGTTGGTGATATCAGAAGTTAACGGGGCCTTTCCCAGCACCAGGATGTTCTCGGGCGTGCCGCGAAGCTCGGTGTTGGTGGGAACCACGTTGTTCTTGTCCAGGATTGCATTCTCAACGCGGGCGCCGCTCTTGATGACGCAGCTCTGGTTGATGATCGAATTGGTCACCGAGGCGCCTTCCTCAACCACAACGCCGCGCGACAGGATCGAGTTGCGCACGGTGCCCTTGATGATGCAGCCGGCCGAGATGATCGAGTTGCAGGCGTGGCTGCCGGTCGCATAGCGCGAAGGCGGCACGTCGTGAGCCTTGGTCAGAATCGGGCGCTCGGGGTCAAAGAGATGGTCGGCCACGGTCTGGTCGAGCAGGTCCATGCTGCGACGATACAGCGACTTCTCGCTAAACACGCCCACGACCTCGCCCTTGTACTCGTAGCTGCACACGTCGATGTTGCCAAAGTCGCCCTGTAGTGCCTCGAGCAGGTCCAGATAGTCGGCGGCCTGGTAGTGGTCGATGATCTCGAGCAGCGTCTCGCGGTTGACGATGCAGCAGTCCATAGACGCGTTGTCGCCATACACGACGCCGGCGCTGACGCCCGTCAGACGGCCGTTCTCGTTGATCTGCAGCTTGGTCTCGTCATCTACGTTGCGCGTGGCCTTGCAGTACACCACGGTCATCTGGGCACCGGAGTTCTCGTGCGCCTCGATGATGGTGTTGAGGTCCATGTTAAAGATGATGTTGGTGCCCATCATCACAACATAGGGCTTGTCCGAGCGCTGGAACAGCGTCTTGTTGGAAATGATGTCGCGCAGCAGGAAGCGCATGCCGCCCTTGGTGGTGCCATACGCGTTGCCGGGCACCATGAACAGGCCGCCATTCTTGCGGTCCAGGCCCCAGTCCTTGCCCGAGCCCACATGGTCGATCAGCGAGCGATAGTTGCCCGGCATGACGACACCGACGGTCTTGATGCCGGCATTCATCATGTTGGACAGCGGGAAGTCGATCAGGCGGTAGCGGCCCAAAAACGGAACGGACGCGATGGGGCGGTCCTTGAGCAGCACGCTGCCGTAGGTCGAAGAGTAGTTAGCGGTGATATAACCGATGGCCTTGCGATTGATCATCGGATCATTCCCCCTTCCCGATAACGACGTCATTTCCAACGACGGCCGTATCCTTGGTGGTATCGACAGAGCCGAGCTTCACGCCCTCTTCGACCGTGGAGTTCTCGCCCAAAATAGCGCGGCAGATGTGCGCGCCGCTCTTAACGTGCGCACCCGGCAGCAGCACGGAGTCCTCGACCACGGCGCGCTCCTCGATGATGACATCGGTCGAAAGGATCGAGTGGCGAGCGGTACCGTAGATCTTGCAGCCGTTGGAGACCAGGCAGTCGTCCAGGCGACCATCCGGGCCAATGTAGTGCGGCGGACGCGTGGTGATGTTGGACATGATGGGGAAGTGCTTGTCAAACAGATCGAACTCGGGGTTGTTGCCCAGCAGGTCCATCGAGGTCTCGTGGAAGCTGGCGATGGTGCCGACGTCCTTCCAAAAGCCGTGGAACTCGTAGCTGTACAGGCGCTTGCCCTCGCCGAGCAGCTTGGGGATGATGTCCTTGCCAAAATCGTGGCTCGAGCGCTGGTCCAGAGCGTCCTCCTCGAGCGCCTCGATCAGCACGTCGGCCGAGAAGATGTAGATGCCCATGGACGCGAGATTCGAATCGGGCTTATCGGGCTTCTCGGTGAACTTGGTGATGCGGCCGTCCTCGGGGTCGGTGGTCAGGATGCCAAAGCGGCTGGCCTCCTCCCACGGCACGGGCATAACGCTTACCGTGAGGTCGGCGTTGTTCTCAACGTGCGTCTTGAGCATCTTGCGGTAGTCCATGCGATACAGGTGATCGCCCGAAAGAATCAGGACGTACTTGGGGTCGTTGGCCTTGATGTAGTCGAGGTTCTGCGTAATGGCGTCGGCCGTGCCCGCATACCAGGCGCCGCCGGTCTGCGTCTCATACGGTGGCAGGATCGACACGCCGCCGTCGCGGCTGTCCAGATCCCATGCCTCGCCGGAGCCCACGTAGGCATGCAGCAGGTAGGGGCGATACTGCGTCAGAACGCCCACCGTGTCGATGCCCGAGTTGGAGCAGTTGGAGAGCGAGAAGTCGATAATGCGGAACTTGCCACCAAAGCTAACCGCCGGCTTGGCGATCTTTTGGGTAAGTGCCCCCAATCGGCTGCCCTGTCCTCCTGCGAGGAGCATCGCGATGCATTCTTTCTTACTCATCGATTTCTCCTTCTGTCATCGATGTTCCTAAACCCATTAGCAACGGGCGCGGCGCAACGTCACGCCCGTCGAGTAATGCCGTGCTGGCATAGGGGAGTTCGCGCGCCTTTACGCGTGCCAGATCTCGTCGCGGTACTCGCGAATGGTGCGGTCGCTCGAGAACCAGCCCGAGGAGGCGGTGTTGAGCAGGGCCTTGTGGTTCCAGGTCTCCTGGTCGCCGTAGCTGTTCGTGAGCTTTTCCCAGGCGTCGACGTAGCTGCGGAAATCGGCCATGACCAGGTCGGGGTCGTTGTTGTTCATGAGCTCGTTGTAGATGCTCTCGAAGTTGCCCGAAAGACCCGCAAAGGTGTTGTCCTTGAGCTCGTCCATCACGCGGCCCAGGCGCTCACGGTCGCCGTTGAGGGTATCCCACGCAAAGTAGCTGTTGGATGCCCAGAGCTGCTCGACCTCGGGGGCGGTCAGGCCAAAGATGGCCTCGTTCTCGCGACCGGCCAGGTCTGCGATCTCGATGTTGGCGCCGTCGAGGGTGCCCAGCGTAATGGCGCCGTTCATCATGAGCTTCATGTTGGACGTGCCCGAGGCCTCCTTGCCGGCCGTGGAGATCTGTTCCGAGATTTCGGCGGCGGGATAGATGAGCTGGGCGTTGCTCACACGGAAGTTGGGGATAAAGCAGACCTTCATGACCTCGTTCACGCGGGCGTCGTTGTTGATGACGTCGGCCACGGAGTTAATGAGACGGATGGTCTCCTTGGCAAAGGTGTAGCTCGAGGCAGCCTTGCCGCTAAAGATAAAGGTCGTCGGCGTCACATGGAAGTTGGGATCGGCTATGCGGCGGTTGTAGATGTCCATCACCTTCATGATGTTCATGAGCTGGCGCTTGTAGGCGTGGAAGCGCTTCACCTGGACATCGAAGACGGTGTTGGGGTCAATGACCAGACCGGTCTCGGCCTTAACGTAGGCGGCCAGACGCTCCTTGTTGGCGCGCTTGGAGGCACCCACGGCCTTCAGGAACTCGGTGTCGTCCTTAAACTCCTTGAGCTTCTCCAGCTCAAAGGCGTCCTTAAGCCAGCCGTCGCCAATGGCCTCGGTCACGAGCTTGGCATAGGTGGGGTTGGCCTCGGCAAAGAAGCGACGGTGCGAGATGCCGTTGGTCTTGTTGTTGAACTTCTCGGGCGTCAGGGCATAGAAGTCCTTGAGCACGATGTTCTTGATGATGTCAGAGTGGATCTTGGCCACGCCGTTGACGCTGTGGCTGCAGATCACGGACAGGTTGGCCATGCGAATCTCGCCGTCCCACAGGATGGCGGTCTGACGCAGACGCTCCTGCCAGCCCTCCTGCGTGGTGTCGAACGACTCGTGCCAACGACGGCTGATCTCGTCGATGATCTGGTACACGCGGGGGAGGAGCTTGGAGAACGTGCCGATGGGCCACTTCTCCAGAGCCTCGGGCAGGATGGTGTGGTTGGTGTAGCTCACGACCTGCGTCACGATGTTCCAGGCGTCGTCCCACTCGAGCTTCTTCTCGTCGATGAGGATACGCATGAGTTCGGGGCCGCACATGGCGGGGTGGGTGTCGTTGGTATGGATGGCAACAAACTGCGGCAGCAGCTCCCAGTTCTCGCCGTGCTCCTTCTCAAAGGTGTCGAGCAGGCTGTAGATGCCGGCCGAAACAAACAGGTACTCCTGCTTCAGGCGTAGCAGACGGCCGTGCTCGCCGGCGTCGTTGGGGTAGAGGATGGCGCTGATGGCCTCGGCCTCGGCGCGCTCGGCATCGGCCAGGGCGTAGTCGCCGCGGTTGAAGGCCTCCAGATCGAAGTGCTCCTCGACCGGTTCGGCGGCCCAGACGCGCAGCTTGTTGACAGTCTCGCCGGCATAGCCCACCACGGGGATGTCATAAGGGACGGCCAGGATATCCTGCGTGTCCACCGTGCGGTAGAACGTGCGGCCGTTCTCCTCAAAGCCCTCTACACGGCCACCAAACTTGATGGTCACGGCCTTGTCCTGACGACGGACCTCCCAGGGATAGCCGTGGGTGAGCCACTCGTCGGTGGCCTCGACCTGGCTGCCGTTGACGATCTCCTGCTTAAACAGGCCGTAGCGGTAGCGCATGCCGTTGCCGTAGCCGGCAATGCCCTCGGCTGCCATGGAATCCAGGAAGCATGCGGCCAGACGGCCCAGGCCACCGTTGCCCAGAGCCGGATCGGGCTCCTGGTTCTCGATGACGGATAGGTCAAAGCCCATGTCGTCGAGCGCCTCGGCGACCATGTCGCGCACGCCAAAGTTGAGCAGGTAGTTGTCGAGCAGGCGGCCGATCAAAAACTCGATCGAGAAGTAGTACACGCGCTTTTTGCCCTCGGCGGTGGCGCGGGCGTCACTCTTGGTTGCAACGGTGCGTGCCTTCTCGGCCACGAGCTTGGCCAGGGCGTTAAAGCGGTCCAGGTCGCTGGCGGCTTCGATGCTCTTGCCGCTGATGCTCATGACTGCATCGCGATAGAGTTCGGTAAACTCCTGCTTGTTGTCGAAGATCTTATTCATACGTTCCTTTCCCCCGGGGATGTTTCTCCCGGAACGGTTATGACATGTATCCTACGCCCCCGTGGGGCGGGTAATTACAGCGGTAACGCCTTTGTTACGCTTTCTTGGCAGGAGCCTTAACAGCAGCTGCCTTGGCCTTGGGAGCAGCCTTTTTGGTGGTTGCCTTCTTGGCCGCGATCTTGGAAGCGGGCTTGGCGGCAGACTTGGTTGCCTTCGCCTTAGCCGGAGCCTTCTTAGCAGCCGCAGGCTTGGGCTTTACCGAGGACGTGCGCTTCTTAGGCGCAGCTTTGGGCTCCTCGACCACGGGCGGCTTATAGCTGCTGGGACCGCGACGCTTAAGCACCACGCCTGCCAGGCCGGGCACCTTAATCTCGATGGAGTCCATCTGCCCGTTCCAGGGATAGGGCTCACTCGAGCAGGTGTAGGGCTCCTTGCCAGCATAGCCGCTGCCGCCAAACTCGGGACGGTCAGAGTCAAAGATGACCTCCCAGTCGCCCTCGCGCGGCACGCCCACGCGGAAGCTCTCGTAGCTCGCCGGGTCAAAGTTGATCAGGATCACCAGGTCGTCATCGACGTCCTCGCCCTGGCGCACAAAGCTCACGATGGACTGCTTAGAGTTATCCGCGTCAATCCAGGTAAAGCCGTCGTCGGTGTAGCCGCGCTCGTACAGGGCGGGCTCGGCGGTGTACAGGTGGTTAAGTGCCTTGATAAAAGCCTGATGATGACGGTGGGTCTCGTACTCCTCGGTCAGGAACCACTGGATGGACTCGTAGTAGCGCCATTCAATAAACTGGCCGATCTCGTTGCCCATAAAGTTGAGCTTGGCACCGGGGTGCGTCATCTGGTAGAAGGCCAGCGTACGCAGACCGGCAAACTGGCGCCACCAGTCACCCGGCATGCGGCCGATGAGCGAGCACTTGCCGTGCACGACCTCGTCGTGGCTCAGCGGGCAAATAAAGTTCTCGGTAAAGGCGTACATGATGGAGAACGTGAGTAGCCCGTGGTTGCCGGGGCGCCATGGAAAATCGGTCTGCATGTAGTGCAGGGTGTCGTTCATCCAGCCCATGTCCCACTTGTAGTGGAAGCCCAGGCCGCCGTCCTGCGGCGGGTAGGTCACGAGCGGCCACGCGGTGGACTCCTCGGCCATCATCATCACGTCGGGGTAGTGCGCCTCAACGGCGCAGTTGACCTGGCGGATAAACGCGCTGGCGTCCAGGTCTTCCTCGGTTCCGTACTTGTTGAACTTCTTTTGGCCGGGATCGTCGATGCCAAAGTTGAGGTACAGCATGCTGGACACGCCGTCCATGCGAATGCCGTCCACGTGGAAGTTCTCGAGCCAGTACAGCACGTTGGAGACAAGGAAGGAGCGGACCTCGCCGCGGGCGAAGTCGAACTTATGCGTGCCCCAGTTGGGGTGAATCTCGTGCTCAAACAGCATGTGGCCGTTAAAGGTGGCAAGACCGTGGGAGTCGGCGCAAAAACCGCCGGGCACCCAGTCCATGATCACGCCGATGCCCGCCTCGTGGCACGCATCGATAAAGTGCATGAGCTGCTGCGGGTTGCCGTAGCGCGACGTGGCGGCGTAGTAGCCAGTCGTCTGGTAGCCCCAGGAGCCATCGAAGGGATGTTCCATAAGCGGCATGACCTCGATATGCGTATAGCCCATGTCGCGCACGTAGTCCACGAGCTCAACCGACAGATCGTCGTAGGTGTAGAACTCACCGCGCTGCGCGGGGAAGGGATCCATGGGGCCGGGGTAGTTGCCGTACTCGTCGGGCTCGCCCTGCGGCGCGTCGCCGTGGCGCTTCCACGAGCCAATATGCACCTCGTAGATGTTGAGTGGCTGCGACATGTGGTTGTGGTCGGCGCGGCACTTGAGCCACGCGGCGTCGTTCCACTTGTAGCCATCGAGGGTCCACAGCACACTGGCGGTACCCGGAGGGCACTCGGCCTTAAAGGCATACGGATCGGCTTTGTAGAGCTTTTCGCCCTCGTTGGTCTCGATGAGGTATTTATAGAGCTGGCCCTGCTCGGCGCCAGGAATAAAGCCTTCCCAGATAGCGCTCGTATGCACGGGCACCAGCGGGTTGGCTTCCTCATCCCAGTCGTTAAATTCGCCAATGACGTGGACGCTCTTTACGTCGGGCGCCCAAACGCAAAAGCGCCAGCCGCGCGTGCGCTGCTGCGTGTCGGGATGCGCGCCCATCTTTTCCCAGCTGCGCTCCCACATACCAATGCCAAACAGATAGACATCGTCCTTGGAGAGCTCCGGTGCGTGCGGAGCCGGTTTGCGGGTTGCGGGCTTTTTAGCCGTTGGCTTTAGCTTTGAATCGCTCACGTTTGATCCCATCATGACGCGGCAGCGTGTTGCCTTGGTGACTAGATGCGAAAGGTCCAAGGCTGCACGAATCGAAGGGACGGCGAAGTTTCTGTGATTCGTTCCACCTCGCGTGCTCGGTGGAACTTTCGGCAGAAACTACGATAACACCTGTGCGTTAGTTTTATGGACGAAAGCAGATTTGCGGGGGCGTTTAATCGGTAAGCGACATGTTTATACCACTGGCAGAATTGCCGTGGTAAAACTCTTGACAGTTTTACCAATTAGGGTTTCAAAATTGTTAGCCTGACGTTTGGTAAAACGTTTTTAGCAGGTTGTTTACCATTTGACATCGAAAGGTTCGTTTATGTCCCATACCGCCGCTCCCAAGGTTGCTTTTATTTTCGATTGCGACGGCACACTGGTTAATAGCACGCCCGTTTGGGCCTATGCCCAGCCCGAGTTATTGCACCGCCACGGTGTCGACGTGACGGTCGACGAGTTTGCCCAGTTTGAGCATTTGTCGCTGGAGGATGAGTGCCAGGCCTACCACGACACCTGGGGTATTGGCGCGAATGGCGAGGAGCTGTACCGCGAGCTGAGCAATATTCTGATTGATGGGTACTCCAAGGTGCCGCCGCGCAAGGGTCTCCTGGCATTTTTGGAGCAGGCGAAGGCGGCAGGCATTGCCATGTGCGTGGCTACGTCCACGCCGGCCGAGCTGGTGCAGTCCGCGCTCGCTGGTGCCGGGCTCGACGCTTACATGGAGTTTGTTACCACCACGGGCGAGGCAGGACGCTCCAAACAGTTCCCCGATGTGTACAAGCTGGCGCTGCGCCGCCTGGAGGAGCGCCACGGGTGTAAATTTGAGCGCGCATGGGTGTTTGAGGACGCCGTCTTTGGCCTAAAGAGCTCTGGCTCCGCCGGCTTTAAGCGCGTGGGCATCTATGATCCGCACGGCCGCATGAAGCGCGACGACGTGCGCGACAACTGCGATATCTTTATCGACAGCTACGAGGAGCTGGATCTACCCTGCGTGCTTTCGTTTAAGGGATAGGCGAGGGCTGTGGCTTGCAAAGTATTAGTGGTCTGCGGCTCGCCCGTGGTGGCAAGCGCGGATCTGTTGCGTAGGCTAGCAGGGGAGTGCGACCACGTTGTCGCTGTGGACCGCGGACTCGACGCGCTGCTGGGCGCGGGACTGGGCTGCGACGTCTATGTGGGGGATGCCGACACGGTGAGCGATGCGGGCCGCGCGTTGGTCGATGCCGCCACCGATTTTGAAGTTGAGCGCCACGACCCGTACAAGGACCATACCGATCTGGCGCTGGCGCTCGATTCCGTCCGCCGTCGCTGGCCGGGTGCCGAAGTGGTTGCGACCTGCGCCACCGGCGGCCGTCCCGACATGGCGCTTTCCGTACTGGGGCTTCTCGCGGGCTACGGGGACACTCCTGTCTGGATTGCCGAGGACAAGGTGGTCGCCCGCTTCCTTCGTGCAGGCGAATCGTGGACCATCGAAGCCGCCGAAGGCAAGACGTTCTCCATCATCGCCATAGCCCCCAACACCGAGGTAAGCGAACGCGGCCTAGAATGGGAGTTAGATTACAGCCCCCTGGGCTTGTTAGCCGACACGGGCATCAGCAACGTCGTCAGGGGTACGGCCAAGATCCAAGTCCACCAAGGCGTTGCGATCGGGTATTTGCTTGCATGAGGGTTTTATCGGGACGGTGGGTTAATTGACTGATTTTACCGAAGTCAAAAACAGTCAATTCAGCCCCGTCCCAGGAAAACCCGTAAGGCGGAAGATCAACCCAAAAAATTCTTGCACAACAGTGAATCTTCCCCTATAGTATTTCCACGTCACGGGGGCGTAGCTCAGCTGGGAGAGCGCTTGACTGGCAGTCAAGAGGTCAGGGGTTCGATCCCCCTCGTCTCCACCATCGTGAATGCAAAGGCCTTCGGAATTCCGAAGGCCTTTTTTCATGCCAAAATACCTTGCGCCGCAAACCCCTCCTACGCCAACAAAAAGTTGCACAATTTATTTCACATGTCTGTACATAGTTTGTTAGACAAACGCGATTAACAGTGCATCTCTCTGCTCCGTCTGGGCTTCAGGAACGCTCCCAATCACCGCCAATACTTCATTAACCTGCATCAACGTGAACAACATCCCAAAACAACCTCCTTAAGCACGCTAAATGAACGATATGTTGTCCACCACAAGCCAAATCAGTTTCGTTACTAGCTTGTGCTAGGATACTTAGCGTTACATGAGTTCAACTGTGCTCGCGGCTCCAGCAAGTCGCAAAGCGCAGGGTCGATCAGCATCCGGCCGTAACGGCGGTGCCAGAAACACCACGAGCTCCAATAAAGAAGTCATGCGACTTAATTTATTTGTAGTGAGTTATTTCTCAAATGCAAATGGTTAATTGTATGCATGCCAAAGTGAAGCAGTTTTTCAGCTGTTTGCGTGCGGTCCAGTTTTGAATTCGCTTGACTGGACCGCACGCAGCCAGCTGAGGTTGTTGCTGTATTTGCGATACACGCCAACAACCTCAGCGCTGCTTCTGTACATACCGTTCACGGTGGGGCAGAGCCACGTGCTTGTCTGACTGGGCTCAGGGTTTGAATATGGAGCGCCTTCGCGCACAAGCGCCCTGGCGAAGCCATACTCAAACGCCGTGAGCCACACGTAAGACAGCAAGGGGGTGGTGCTCGTGTGGTATGTGATCCAGGTCATTAACGGTCGCGAAGACGTAATGCGCGAGCGCATCGAGCGCATGGTGCCGGCGAGCGCCATGCAAGAGCTCTTTTATCCCCAATACCAAACCGAGATCAAGGTGCACGGCGAATGGGTCAGCACGACCAAGCCGCTTTTTCCCGGTTATCTTATCTGCGATACGGCAGATCCTCGGACCGTGCAACAGTACCTGCTGCGCATGGATGACTTTGCCCGGGTGCTTTCCCAGGGCGGTCAGTTTGTGCCGTTGGCAAAAGAAGAGACCCAGCTCATTGGCAGTTTTACCAATAGGGGAGATCGCGTGGTGCCCATGAGCGAGGCCTTAAAAGACGGTGACCAGGTCGTAGTGACGGCTGGTCCGCTGTTGGGCCACGAGGGCCTCATCAAAACCATTAATAGACGTAAATGCACTGCTTATCTGGAGCTCAACCTGTGCGGCCGACGCGTAACCACCCGCGTTGGCCTCGCGGTGCTTTCAAATGAGCAGCGTGTAATGCGCAACCTCAAAAAGGCGATCGCCTAGCTGCTGGCGATCGCCACACAGAACAGGGAGGATCCCCGACCCGGGGACGAAGTGTTGGAAGAGAACGTGTCGGATAAACCTCAATATGCAACGGATGCGCCCGCGGGGGCGGCGCTCATCGCTCAGGCCATGGACCGGCGCGAGGGCGCCGGTCGCTACAAGGCCATGCAATCCATCATGGACTGGGATCGTTCGCGCCTGGCCTACCGTGCCGTGAAGCGCGCCTTCGACATCGTGTTCAGCGGCTGCGTGTTGGCGGTCATCGCCGTACCGAGCTTGGTGCTCGCCGCGGCCATCCGCCTTGAGAGCGAGGGCAACCCGTTCTACAGCCAGATCCGCGTGGGCCGCACCCGTTCCGACGGTAGTTTAACCACCTTTCACATGTGGAAGTTCCGCAGCATGTACAGAGATGCCGACGAACGCCTCGCCGAGCTTAAGGAGCAGAACGAGATTGCAGGTGCCATGTTCAAGATGAAGAACGATCCGCGCGTTACCAAGATCGGTAAGTTCATCCGCAAGCACTCCATCGACGAGTTCCCGCAGTTCCTGAATGTGTTCCTGGGTCAAATGTCCGTGGTTGGCCCCAGGCCGCCGCTGCCGAATGAGGTGGCGGAGTACACCGAGTACGACCTGCAGAGGCTCGCCGTCAAGCCCGGCATCACAGGGCTCTGGCAGGTTACGGAGCGCAACTCAACCGGCTTTGATGGCATGGTCCGGCGGGACCTCGAATACATAGCCAAGCGCGGAGTCGTTATGGATTTTAAGATCGTCCTCCTCACTGTTCTGGAGGTCTTCAACGGGAGCGATGCGTACTAATGCAGCATGTTTTCATCATCGGATCCAAGGGCATCCCGGCAAACTACGGCGGATACGAGACGTTCGTGGAGAAGCTGACCGAGAATCAGGTATCGCTCGACATCAAGTACCACGTGGCGTGCGCTGTGGACTCCGCCGAGGAGCTTGGCGAGTTCGAGTACAACGGGGCGCACTGCTTCAAGGTGCTGCGCAGGCCCGTCGGTGCCGCGAGGGCTATCTTCTACGACATCGACGCACTTAAGTGGTGCATCGCCTATATCGAGGACAACCGCGTCGAGCACCCCATCGTCTACGTGCTGGCCTGTCGCATCGGGCCGTTTTTCGGAAAGTTCGTAAAGAAGATCCACGCCCTTGGCGGCAAGGTCTTTGTCAACCCAGACGGCCACGAGTGGAAGCGCGCCAAGTGGAGCGCGCCCGTCCGCAAGTACTGGAAGGTGTCGGAGCGCGGGATGGTCAAGCATGCCGACCTGATGGTGTGCGACTCCAAGAACATCGAGAAGTACATTAGAGGGGAGTATGCCGACCTGGAACCCGAGACGACCTTCATCGCCTACGGGGCCGACATCAAGCGCTCCTCTCTCGCGGACGACGACCCCAAGTTCACGGGATGGCTCTCCGAGAAGGGCCTCGAGCCCTTCGGCTACTACCTGGTTGTTGGACGCTTCGTGCCCGAGAACAACTACGAGACCATGATCCGGGAGTTCATGGCTTCCGACTCCAAGCGGAATTTCGCGCTCGTGACGGGAGTAGACGATTCCTTCCTCGCAGAGCTCGAGAAGAAGACGCGCTTCAAGTCCGATCCCCGCATCAAGTTCGTGGGGACCGTCTACGACCAGGAACTTCTAAAGAAGATTCGCGAGAAAGCATACGGCTACTTCCACGGCCACGAGGTCGGTGGTACCAACCCGAGCCTCCTGGAGGCCTTGGCTTCCACCCGCCTGAATCTTCTTTTAGACGTGGGTTTCAACCGAGAAGTCGCTGAAGATTCCGCCCTGTATTGGGACAAGAAGTCCGGGGACTTGGCTGAACTTATCAACCGTGCTGACGCGATGGACATGAAGTCGATCGAGGAGTTCGATGCAGCCTCGACTTCCGTTATTCGCGTCCGGTATTCGTGGCGGTTTATTACCGACAGCTACGAAGACCTTTTCCTTGGAAAGGAATAGTGCATTGAAGGGCATCATCCTCGCCGGCGGTTCCGGCACGCGCCTGTACCCGCTCACGCTCGTGACCTCCAAGCAGCTGCTGCCGGTCTACGACAAGCCCATGATCTACTACCCGCTTAGCACCCTCATGCTGGCGGGCATCCGGGACATCCTGGTCATCTCCACGCCGACCGACCTCCCCAACTTCGAGCGCCTGCTCGGGGACGGCTCGCGCTACGGCGTCAACCTGTCCTACGCCGAGCAGCCCTCGCCGGACGGCCTGGCCCAGGCCTTCACCATCGGCGAGGACTTCATCGCCGGCGAGCCGTGCGCCCTGGTGCTGGGCGACAACATCTTCTACGGCAACGGCCTGTCGCGCCACCTGACGCGCGCCGTGCAGAACGCCGAGTCGGGCCGCGCCACGGTCTTCGGCTACCACGTGGACGACCCCG